>Ga0255151_1000236_pt1 | contig 19641 bp, 15 predicted proteins | sample Atl_Yuk_RepB_8h_FD_183612 | JGI IMG/M metagenome (GOLD analysis project Ga0255151, IMG submission 183612) | Freshwater microbial communities from Altamaha River, Georgia, United States - Atl_Yuk_RepB_8h | ecosystem: Environmental > Aquatic > Freshwater > River | place: USA: Georgia | collected... | reverse complement strand
TTTCTTTTAGATGATTCATTGCTGCGATTGTAGCAGTTAATTCTTCCGAATCAATAGCCATTGCGCCACCGGCGCCATTAAAATATGCTAGTCCGGCTGTGATAGATTGTTGATATCCACCGTAGGTTAAGTCGTATACTAGAGCATCGATAATGTATCCGACATCTTGTTGACATTTTGTTCTGCTATAATATACATCTGTATAATTAGCATCGATAAATGCAGTAACTTCAACTTTAAAATATTCTTTATTCAACAACAATAAAGTTCTAGCATCACCGTAACCAACTAGATATCCCGAGTTATAACTTGTCGGGTCTGGATAAGAAGCTAGATTCATTGTTCCTAACTTCCAATCAATGCTGTGACGGATCATTCTTACTAACTGTTTAACAGTTGTTTGTTGAGCTGTATCAGCATATGGGAATAACTGTGATTGGCTAGCTGTATTTCCTGATGTTTTAGTTACAGTAGTTCCTACGACTATATCGCCAACAATTGATTCCATTCTTGATAATGTATTTAAAGAATAGTATGAATCAGCAATATTAGTTGTTCCTGAAGTTGGACCAGCATTAACTGAACGAACTTCATCACCCAACAAGCAGCAACCTTCTGGAACAATGATAGGTAACTCTTCTAAATAACGTCCTGTCTTAACATGAATAATTGTGCTTGGCAAATATTCTGCAGGAACATCGTCATCAACTCCGGCAGTAATAGCATCTGTAACAATTTCAACTAGGTCAGCAACAGTAGTAGTTACACCAGTTTCAGCTGAAATACTAGAATCAGTCCATTGTGCAACAATAGCAGTTGAATTATCTCCGTTCAATGTTTGATAATTTGCTGCTGGGGCTGTTTGTGCTAATACGCTGTTCATTACTGTTAATGAATAGTTAATAGCCGCTACAGTTTCTGTTTCTTGTCCTAGAGTATAGACCGCTGGAGCATCATTTACATAAGATAATGCTGCATCTCGAGTCTTTCTGTTTCCGCCGTGACGTATGTCCCAAATAACTGCATCTACAAGATATCCAATATCTCTTTCGCAACGATCATCTTTAAATGTAAATGATGTTGTAAACGGAGATATGTTATTTGTAACTTGATATTGAATCCATTCAACTGTTTCTCTTTGAATAAATGCTCTGTTGAGTTCAAGCAATCTTGCTGCATTTAAATTTCTTGGACCAGCTAATACCTGTTCACAAGCATAACGTATGCTTGCCCATGGTTTGTCAACTGTTAAACCATGAATTGGTGCTGGATGATCAGTTCCGTGATTAGCCACATAATAAACATGATCAACTTTTCCAATAGTAAACCATTCTGGGATGTCATCTTCGCTGACACGCAATACCTGGCCTTCAATACCAACTGGTAGTCTTGTTGGACCTGCACCGCCAAAGTAAACTAGGTCTCCTCTTGTGGTTAGTAAGCTAGTTTCGGTTCCGATCGATAAAATATTCCAGTATGCGCCGGAAGAATCTCTATCAGGACGACTGTTAGCTTGACCGCCGCCTTGTGTTCCTACTGTAGAACCGTCGTCTCCTTCTGATCTATGACGAGCTACGCAAACATATGCATTTGAACCGTAGCGAACAACATCTCCAATGTCATATTCAGTGTCATCTAACCATTCACCTGACCATGATAAACCGCCATTTAGTCTAGTCCAAACACTAGATGCTGCGGCCTGGCTTGGTAACCAACCAATATCGACTGTCATTGATCCAGATGCGTTTCCTGGAATATTAAAGGTTGTTCCACCCGGAGTAGTAGAAATTGTAATATCTGTAGGACTTACTACAGTTTTAACATAATAAGTAGCACCTGCTAATACTCCGCCAAATGTTGTTCCTGAAAAACGAACAGCCATGCCTACTGATACCGCAGCAGTCGACGTAGACATTACAAATCTTTCCGACGCCCCTAGTGTGCTAGTGCAGGTAAATTGTAATGCTGTTGAATCGGTTGATGCTAGATAAATTTGTCCGCTATGTCTTACCACATCACCAATTAAGTAATTTGTGGTTAGAGCGTGTGTGCCTCTAAACTTAAATCCTTCTGCAAATAAATCCCAGTTAGTTGTGCTAGTTCTTGGATTTTCATTGGTATTATTTGTTTTAGCAACGTATTGGTTACCACCATAGCGAACAATGTCGCCAATTTGATATGCTGTTGCTCCTGACCAATCGCCTTCAAACTCAATACCTTCATTAAATTGTGCCCATTTAGCTTCGTCAGATGTAAATGCTGCTTGCGAAGTATGTGCCGTTACGCAAATCCATGTGCCGCCACCATGTTTAACAATATCGTTGACTTTGTATCGAACACTCGATCCGCTCCATGAGCCTTTGTATTCAAGACCAGTATTCCATTCTTCCCATGAAGCTGAATTATTCTCTAATCCTAGACCGGTTGATGAAGCAGATGTATGTCCAGTTACGCAGATATAGGTAATACCGCCATAGGAAACAACGTCATTGGGTTTGTATCTAGTATTAATGCCCCAATCACCTTTCCAATCAAAACCTTCTGCAAATATATCCCAGTTGGCAATACTGTTTTCTAACCCTAGAGCACTTGTTGATGCAGATGTATGTGAAGTATTACAGATGTAAACTGTTCCGCCATACTTAACTGTATCGCCTACTTTATAAGAAGTAGAGGTTGTCCAGTTACCTTTCCATTCTTGACCATCGGTCATCTGATTCCATTTTGTAGGAATAAAGTTTAGATCTGTGTAAAAGTCTGCTGCCGCTGTATGACCTACTGTGCAGATAAAAGTCTTTCCGCCTTGACGAACAACATCGTCTTTATAATAGGTGGTTCCTGTGGTCCAGTTACCTTTCCATACAAATCTAATTCTACCTAATTTAAATTCTGCCATTTAAATGCTCCAAGTTACATTATTTATCAATAACTATTATCTGTGTTTAAACGATCTATAGAACAGCGTTTGAGCTAAAATTGTTCCGTTGATCGATCCATTTCTACCAGTTGAGTCTGAGCCATAAAAGTCCATTCTCTGCGGGAATACTGTTACCCCGTTAATTGTGCTACGAATTTCGCCAGGACCTACTTTAATAGTTCCAGCGATAAAGCTGGCTGTAGCAATGTCTGCGCCTCCAACACTCAGTCTATTAGCTAGATATGCTTTAATGGCTCTTTGTGTTGGGATAACATTATTACTATCAGCACTGAATAACGGATCTGTTGAGAATTCTCTAATAACAGTTCCGGTGCCGCCTAATCTAACACCGCCAAGTGCCAATTCTGATAGACCATTTAAGTCAAAATAATCGGCGCTGATTGTAACAATACCTGTGGCTTGTTCAACTGCAAACAATTCACCTGCTCTAAAGTTACCATCTTGGTCAGTTGATGTATAGAATACTCTACCACCATTTGTTTCTGCTGTTTCATTTTCCGGTGCTTTAAAAAAGTCGCCTGTAGAATATAATTCTGGATAGTTAGTTTCTAAGAAGTTTCCAGTTCCTATATCTAAGAAATCGTGTCCTGTAATACGACATTGTGAATATCTTTCACGAATTTCAACTAGTGTATTATGCACAGGACCATTGTCTACATTAAAATATGGTTGTATTTGGAATCTAGCTGTAAGTCCGTCAAAGGTTGTGCCTGTTATTGGAGTGATTGTTACAGCGGTATACAATGTAGCATCTCCGTCAAATCTAAACTGTGCTCCTGGTCTTGGATACTGCGTTAGACCGCTGAGTGTTACATATCTGTTAGCAGGTATAACGTCAGCAAATCCATCTCCAGTCACTGTTACACGAGTAGTTGAGGTCTTGTAAGCACTACCTCTATTCAACCAGGCAGGTTGTCCTAATACCCCGTCTGCTACTCTATTATTAAAGAACGGCGAAGCAGCAGCATTTGGGTCGTAGACTGTTAGGTCAGGGCTACCGCTGACATAACCAGATCCCGGATCCCATAATTTAATACCGCCTACCCTACCGCTGGCTAACGTTACTCGACCTTTAGCTCTAGCACCAACTTTAACTAGATCTATTACATTAGTTTGATCGCTAGAAATAACGATCCAGGTTGGTGTGTTGTTTCCAACATCTCTAACTGTAGAATCATCAAAAGTAATATCTGGATTACCGTAAGCTGCTCCTATCCAATTTTGATAACTTGATACTTCTCTTCCAGTCCAAACAATACCATCCTCTGAAGTAGCTATGAAGTTTGTAGGTCCGGCTGTAGGATCTCCAAAAATATCTTTTCCGCCAGTATCGCAAACTGCTAAAAACACCCCGTTACCATAAGAAATATTTTTCCAATTCATCGAGGTCGAGCCGTCTTGTGTTGGCATTGTTGCTGGATACCAGGTGACCGCGTCAAAAGTATATGCGATATCACCTTGGCTTGAAAGTGCTACAAAACGATCTCTACCATAAGCAACTGAGACCCAATCTTTTTGTGTTGAATCAGCAATCACGTCCATGATTCCGCCAGTCCATGTTGCACCGTTATCGTTACTCATAGCAAACACGTTATTACTGTTAGCAACAGCTACAAACATGCCTTTACCGTAGGTTACGTCAACCCATTCGTTGATTGTAGAATCGCCTAGTGTTGGAAGATTATTAGAAACAGTCCATGTTGTTCCATAGTCTGTGCTTCGTCCTGAACTATTTTGATTTCCAGCCACTGCAACAAATGTTCCGCCACCGTATGCTATAGCATTCCAGAATCTAGTAGCAATAGATCGTTCAGTCCATGTCTTGCCATCTAAAGATTGTGCTACAGATGCCGAGTTATATCCAATTGTTACAAATCTATTGCCGCCTGCGGCTAATCCTTTCCAAACTCTACTTGCAGGTAATGTAGAATTTTCCCAGTTAATACCGTCTTTAGATGCCACAGCACTAGTTCCGGTTGAAGGAATAATAACAAACCTTCCACTAGATGCAATACCTTCATAGGTATATCCAGTAATTGAGTTTGTGCTGTCATTTGAAATTCCAGTAACTGTTATAGTAATATCATTGTCAGGAGAAACTCCGCCGACATCATCACCAGTTAACACAATAGTTTGTCCTAGAGCATAACCTGCTCCGCTTGATGCTCCTATTGTTACGGTGTATGTTCTTCCATTTTTTGTTACATTCCATGCTGCAATAGAAGTAGGAATATCGATAGTAGTTCCCGACGGTGCAGAACCTAACACGTTGACAAATGACTCTTGAGTTTCGCCGTAGACAACATTATTCCAATATGTGCTTACAGGTAAGGTAAGTGCATTTGTAATGTAAGGTGGAGCATCAAAGGTAACTAATGCTTCAATTCTATAAGTTGTAGAGTTGATTAGTAACGGTGCGATTGGGTAACCAGGAACAACGTGGTCCCAACCTGCTACTCCGTCGCTTTCTCTTTTCACAGAAATTACTTTAGTTAAAGTATTATAACCTGTAATAATACCATACTGCCCAGTTCCTACTCCGGATGTAATAACAATTCGCATACCTAAATATGTTGATTCATCATTGTTATCGTTTGATGCAATAGTAATCGATGTAGCATCTCCGCTCTGAGCATTATTTTGAATTACAATAAATCCAGCGCCGCCTGGTAATGACGAGTCTTGTGGATTAATTAATTTAGGATAAAAAACTGCTTTATCTCTAAAATCGTCTTGGATGACACTGGCATTTGTGCCTGAACCGATAATACTATATGATGCTTGCGTATAATTCTGTCCAGCATTTTCAAATTCTAATGTTAAAATAAAATCGTTAACTTCGCCGGCAAATGCTGATACTACAGTTGCTTCATTGTTTCTATTATTAACATTACCATATTTTGGAACTTCTGCAGGATCGTTACCTACAGCTAATGAACCAAAATCACCATAGGAATTGTTACCGTTTGTAGCACGAATCTTACCACCATTTTCAGCTAGATATCCTACATGAGAGTAATATGTAAACACAGAAACAAGTTCTGCCCTACCATTGTTTAATACCCATGCGCCAACACCGTCTGAAATAACTTGTGTGAAGTCGTTAGAAACGATAGATCTGTTACCGCCATTATGTAGCGCACCGTCAATTTTTTGACCGGTTGCACCATAACCAAACGTTGCTACGTTTTGAACATAGCATGATCTAGAAGTAATCCATACTCTTTCATCATCTGGGCCCCATCCTGGGTCTAGAGAAACATAAGCACCGCCTGTTGGCTTACGGAACAATCCGTTGTAAAGAGTTGAACTTAATGTTCCTTGAAGTCCCTGCAAGGTCATATTTCTTATACCGGTGGCATCTCTAACATAAAACATGTCTTCGTGATTTGAACCAGTAATAGCATTGCAGTAATATCTTGCAGCCATTATAGATTTGTAATTGCCAGTATATGTTAAATCGTATATAAATGCTTTAATATATCTTTCGATATCTCGTCTGCAAAGATTAGAATCAAAATTATAATTAGGATAATAATATTGCATAAATGCTACAGCTTCTTCTTGCAAGAATTCAATATTTGCTTCTAGCTGTAAGGTAGCATTAATAAGCATCGAATCAGTTGTAGGATCGTTAGAACCAGTTACTGTTGGATTGCTTTGACCGTTATTAAATTTAAAATTGATATAATCACTGATATCGTCGATTAACCCTGTAAGAGTCGTGCCGGTCATTGCATCGCTTAGACCAGATAACACTACTTGATCAACTGTATTTCCTATAGTAGGAGTTACTAGGTCACCTTGAATAAGGTCTGGTAAGATTTCTCTCATTCTAGATAAAATATCTAGAGTGTAGGCATCGTCTTGAGCTAAAGCTGCTATAGGCTCGTTTGGTTCAATTACTACTCCACGAACTTCTTCTCCTTTTAGAGAAGTTTTGCGCGGAACAATGATCGGTAATATTTCGCTGTATTTTCCTGTTCTAATATAAATGTTAGTTTCGACAGAATAGCCTAATTCCTCTGCACGTTCGCAAGCATAACGAACGGTTCTAAAAGGATTAAAAATACTGTGTCCTCTACCTGGTTCGTCAAAACCATTAGGAGCAACATACAGTTCTCTGGCTAATTCATTAAACGCTTTATAATATAAACTATCTTGATTGTTAATAGTTAATAAATGTGTTTTAGTTCCGATTTCAACAGCAGTAGGGCCAAATGTGCTAGTGTCATCAGCGAAACCTCTTTGTAAATCATAGGTTAATAAGTCGCCGCGTTGTCTCAATCCAATGTTTGGACCTGATTGCAATAACAGTGTCCAATATACAAATCCAGATCCGTTATCTCCTGGATAGTTTTGACTATCAGCTGTATGAGCATAGTTACATCTGTAAGCAGATCCGTCAAAAATTACCACATCTCCTACAGCATAATCTGCGTTAGTGGCCCAATAATTTTTCCATTGTTCGCCAGGAACAATAACTTCCCAAGAACCTGCTTCTAAATAATCTAAAGAGCTACCATCTGTAGAACTGTCTAATGTTGCAACATATACTTGTCCGCCACGTTGAACAACATCTCCTGTCTTATAGGTAGCTTCGGGGTCCCATAACCCTCTAAAATTTTGTCCTTTAGATATTACTAGCCAGTTAGCAGAACCAAAATCTTCATTGCCTGGACTGATTCCTGTATGGTTAGTTTTAGAGACATACATGTAACCGCCATGCTTTACGATATCTCCAATTGCATATTGACTAGTTATTGTCCAATCGCCTACTGGATTATTTCCTGGTAGATCAATAGTCCAATAAGAATTATTGAGAGTAGATGTAGAAGTATGACCCTGTGTGCATCTTAATATGCTTCCACCGAACTTAACTAGATCGTTTAATTTATATCTAACACCGGATGCATACAACCCTTGGTATTCAATACCTTCATAGTAAGTAGACCATTTAGACTGATCAGATTCAAGTCCTAAAGATGTTGATGCAGAAGTGTGACCAGTGATACATCTATAAACAATGCCATTGTATTTTACTAGAGCACCTATTCCATAGCGGGTAGCAGGAGCCCAATTTCCAGTCCATGCTGTGCCTTCTGCATACACAGAATGCTTGCTGATATTATCGTCAAATATTGATGTTGATGTGTAGTCTTCGATGACAAGATATAATCTTCCGCCATTTTGAATTATGTCTCCTAGATTATATTTTGTTGTTGCTGTCCAAGTTCCTCTATATGAGAAACCGTCGGTCATTTTTAGCCAAGCAGGACTCTGTGCTGTATCTCCTGGAAATACGTAATATAAATCATCATAAAAATCTGTATCTGCGGTATGTTGTCTTATACATACAAATGATTTACCACCGTATCTTACAATGTCGTCTCTGATATATGCTGTTCCACTTGTCCAGTTACCTCTCCAAGTGTAAGCAAATTTATTAATCTTAAACTCTGCCATATTTTAATTCCATTATCCGTTTGATGAAATACCTGCAGGGTATTCGTATGTTTTATTAATTCTTTGAACTAATCTTCCTTCGTCGTCAATATAGTATAGCATTGATCTATTATCCCAACGATACTGAGGATATTTCATATTGGAAAATACTATATTGTGTTCTTCATCAATTCCTTCAAAATAATCAACACCTGCTTCAAAATCATCAAAGTTATCAGTTGATGCGCCTGGATTGTTGATCACCACGGTATCATTATCTGTAAGTTGATCGCTGCGAATAAAATATAATTCGCCTTCGTCGTTTCTGCGCAGAGCATAGAAATACTGTGGACTGTTTCCTAATATGTCTGCAGGGGTTCTTCCAAAGTAACTCATCTATCGCTCCTTATGATATCTCAACATAACTGACCACAGCATCAACACTATTGTCGATAGAACTTTCTACTCTCAATCCGGCTGTTTCAGGTAAAATTAATTTTTCTCCCCCTGTAATTAATTTTACAGCAGTGTTAGGGGGAATAATAACATTTTTAACAAATGTCGCTGCTGTAGAATTTTCATCTACAACATATACGTTAACGTTTACAGTATCGTATGTTGTAGTGTTTGATAGATTACATCCAATAACAGTAGCTCTAACACCTTCGGCAATCTGTAGAACATCGATAGGTGTAGTTCCTACGTCTGTGGCTGTAATCATTCTAAATACGGTTGGCATAGTATTATCCTAAAATAATTGAGTATATAGCTGCAATTTCGTTAGCGTCTGTTTCTGACACAGCACCAGATGAACCTGCAGGTGATGCCCAAGCTAATCCGTCCCAAATTTCTAAGGCTTTCGAATTAGTATTATATCTAGTCATACCTGTTACAGCATAAGCAGTAGGTCTTTGAGCATCAGATCCTACTGGTGGAACAAATCCATTTGTTCCTGCGATTTTAAAATATCCGTTACCGGTATGAATGATTTGTGTAACTGCATTAACAACTACGTTAGTAATAATGTTGTCTGCAATTTTAAAATTACCTAATCTAACACCGCCCGCTGAATTGCCGTCGATATAAAGATCTTGTCCGCTTTTTGTAGTAATTCTATTATCTCTAAATTCTAATTGTCCAATGTCTAAAGTTGGAAGATTTAGAGTATCAGCATACATGTCGTCAACATACATTGTTCTCCATCTAAATGATGATGAACCTAAATCGTATGCATCTGTAGTTTCTGGAATTAAACTACTTTGAATGCTAGCGTTGATTGTGATAGTGTCTGTTAATGCATCACCAATAGTAATGTTGCCGCCAATAGTAATATTACCTGTAGCTTCAATATTTCCGGAAACGTATAAATTTCCTGTGATGTTTGTGTTACCTACAACAGATAATCGTCCAGTTCCGTTAGGACGAAATTCTAAATTTGAATTTGAAACTGTTGTAGAAATTGTATTACCGCTAAATTGCAAGTCATCTATTTGCAACTTAGAGTGATAAATTGTTGGGTTACCGGCAGCAGGTTGAAACGTGATAGTTTGTAAATCGCTGCTAATGGTATTGCCAGTGATGTGTAAATTACCAACATCAAGTTGATTATCTACTGTAAGTGTTGTTGATCTTGTGGTTCCGAGAACATCGAGAGCGGTTGTTGGAGAGGCATTGTTTACGCCTATGCGAGAGTTGTTTACATCAAGATAGAGTAGGTCGGTCTCAAATGCTAGATTCACACCATCTCTGATGAGATTCTGCTTTAAGAGCGGCCCGGAAATACGACCAATAGCCATGTGCTCTCCTAATAACCCCGCGTTTCACGGTTAACCAATTTTGGATTTCTCCGCATCCGTTTTTACGGCTCTTTGCTGGTTTACCACAGTTTAATTTGTAAAAACTTGGCCGGTTTCTACATTAAGTGTATTTAGCCAGAATGGAAATTAAGTGAGTATTAGAGCTCTTGTTATAGCTAGGTCTGTCATCAGGTCAGTGCTAACTACTTCACCAGCACCAGTTGAAATGATATATCTTTCACCATCGAAACATTCTAAATAATTTAGTTCTGTGTTCCAACGTGTATCACCTACTTCAGCATAGGTTCTTTCTGCTGATGATCCTGCAGGAATTAAAATAGCATTATTTCCTGTGAATCTTACGTAGCCTGTTCCTGTAGAAGAAAATGTCATCGGTGCATTAGTAGCAGATATGCCGTTGGAATATGTTGCTGTAGCCGAAGGTGAAGCAAACACAGCTGGTTTCATTACTTTATGATACCATAATTGTTCGTTTAATGTTCCGCCTGTTCTATTTCCAATAATTAAAGCTAGGTTAGCATCGTCGGCGTTAATTACTCCTGGATTATCTAGGTCATTTCTAATGTCACCTAATTTTGTAGTTCTGGTAGTAATTAAAGTAGTTCCGCCACCTAAGAAATATTCATTACCTGTAGCAGTAGTATTCCAAAAAGGATCACCTGCTAGCAATCCTGCTGAGACTGCGGAAGGATTTAATGCTCTAACAGATCTGCTGTTTGTAATGTCGTTGCCTTGGAATTTTAATTCTTCAATATAAGTAATCCCAGTTGATGGATCTAAGTGAACATCGTCATTGCTCTGCATAGCAAAAATAGTTTTGTTAACGCCGTCAATTCTAACTTGCTCACTATAATTTGCAGCATTAGGACGAACTCTAGTAACATTTGTTAGGTCCGGGGAATATACTCTACTCCATTTCTTTGATGAGGATCCTAAATCATACGACGATGTTGTTCCAGGAATAATACTCTGAGAAAAGTCCGGAGTTATAGTTACTATGTCTAAAGGACTATCACCGATAATTAATTGACTGGCTGTGCTTAAATTTCCAGCAGTTTGAATATTTCCAGTGACTGTTAGATTTAACGATATTTCTGTAGTTGCTTGAAATTCAATAGTTCCTGCACCGTTAGGATCTAATGTGATATTGCTATTTGATAAGCTGCCAATAAAATTATCATTGAATTCTAAATTGGCAGTGGTCATCCTTTGGTGCTCTATCATTGTTCCTGCACTGGTGGGTTGAATATGTAATGATCCTACAGATGTAGAAAAATAGCCAGCAGCATTAATAATAACATTATCTAAATTTGCTTGACCGGTAACTGATCCGTTGGTAGTTTTTATATTAGAATTAACATCAAGATCATAAGAAGGAGTATCGTCATTGATACCTATTCTCATATCGTTTACGTTTAGATACAATAGATCAGGATCGCCTATCCTATTTCTAAAAGTAAGATCGGACCCGTTTCTAGTTAAATTTTCTTTGAGAAGTTTACCACCTATTCTACCTAACGCTGCGGTAAAATTATCTTCGTTGGTATTGCTAGGATCTTCTCCAAATACACCAGTGCTAAAAGGTCCTGTCATAATTAATCCTTAGTTGAGATTTGCCCAACCGGTTATAGTTGAATCTGTGTTAATTTGTAATTTGTTTATATCTGAAACATAAACAACCATACCTTCTTCTACTGTGCCAGCAGGCAGTGCTGAGTTTCTGGCAGCGGCATCTGCGTATATAGGAAATTTTATAAATTTAGTAGCAGTAATTCCAGTGCCTGCAATTTCGCTGGTTGTGCCGTCTACAATTTTAGAAGAGTCATCTGCAAACACAGAACCTTGCATATCAGCTTCTATACGACTTTGAAATATTACGTTATTGGCAAATACTAGTTCATCGCCTGCTAGCGTAAGGTCGCCGTCAATTTGAACATTGCCAAAAAATCTTGTGGGTTGTGCTACAGAAATAGATGTGCTATCTGTAGTTGAGATAGTGCTGCCTACAAAGCTAAAACTGCCCACTGATTCTGTAACAATTGTTTGAGCTATGCTTGCAGGAAATGTTGAATATACGTTTTTTCCGCCTTCGGGAAAATTTACTTTTGCTCCGCTATTAGAGCTGCTTATAACAGTATCTCTGGTTAAAGTTGAAGGTGCTACAAAAGTTCCTCGACCAATTTCCCAGTTGCCTACTTGATCAACGATGCCATAGTATGTTTCGTTGCCATTTCCTACACCTGCGGCAAAACTTTGAAATCCGGGAACTGTGCTGTCTAATGTAAAACTACCTAAACCTGTAGTATGAGCTCTAACTTTAACTCGATCGGCAAAAACTAAGGCCATTACGTATCTCCAATATGATACGTATATTTACCCAAAAAGCTATTAGTTGCTGAAGCCGAAGTAGATTGTGATGTATTTGTCTAGGGGAATAGCACTGGTAAACTGTATGTATGTGTTACCAGATCCTAGATAATTGTAGAGTAAATTAAAGTTTGTATCTGAAATTTGAAATACGTTTTCAACAAAAACAAGAATACTATTTTCAGATGGCGGAATGAGACTCAACGGACCAAAAATCGTATCTACTTCGTTTCCTGGACCGAGAGTTTGTTTTGTAATTCCAGTTGTTCCTGGAGCTGTAACGATTTCCCAAACACCAGCAACATATCCTTCGATTGAATTTGTTTCGGTATTGTATCTGATATATCCGTCCGCTCCATTAGGAGTTCTTACTCCTGATAAATCAGGGCGTTCAGCTGTAGTTCCTTTAGGCAGTCGTAGACCTCCTGTTAGATCCATTACAGCGCGGCCGTAGTGATTGGTAAACAATGTGTTATCACTAGGGCTATATCGAGAAATAGTTTTTTGTTTTAAAAATTTCATATTATACTGGCAATGTGCTTACAGTCACTGATAACAAACTTCCCACAGATGTTCCGATCCAAACTTCGTCTCCGCCATCTAAAATAATTTTTTCATCTGAAAAGAAAACTGTTTCACCTGCTGGAACTATTAAATTACTAACGATTAAATTATTTGAACCATAACTTGAACCTGACTTAACTAGATAAACATTAACGCTAACTGTATTAATTGTTTCGTCTGTAAGATTAGGTGTTCCTGTATTGCAAAGAATCATTGTAGTAATTGCTCTATCCTGAGCTGTAACAGCACCGCCAATAGCAGCTCCTGTGGATGAGCTAGTGAATACTTTCACTGGAACTGTAACTGATGTTGATGTAACTAATGTGCTGTTTATCATATCCGTCTCTTAAAATATCATACTAAACAATAGTGCTCTATTTTTATTAATTAGCTCTCCGTTGCGAGTTGAATTAACAAAATATAATCCAGTAGATCCTACACTAGGCTGAGCTCCGTAAACTAATGTTGCGTTTGATACATATGCTGGAACAGTTCCAATGTTATCAAGTTGCATAGCATAATTTGTTTGCAGTTTACCTGTGCCTTGTGTTCTTATACTGATATTACCGTTAGTATCATTGTTGGTTATTTCGTTATTATTAAATTCTAAATTTTGTATGTATGCTCGATTTCTATAAAATTGTGACGTTAGTGTTCCATCAACAATCACAGAAATTCCGCTTTCACCGAATGTGCTATAACCTGTTTGTGCAGAAAGATATGCCAAAGAACCTGTAACATCTTTATCTGTAACAATAACTCGAGTATTGTTATCAATAATTTGGAATGTTGGATTGTTACGAATCGCTTCGTCGACATATTTTTTATTCGGTATGTGGTTAGGATCAGTGACATTGGCTTGATACTCTGTTCCGTCTCCGCCTTCAGATCTAACCTTAACTGCGCCGCTGGCACTGTCAGAACCTAATAATAACAAATCTCCCCCGTCGGTAGAAGAATCTGTTAATATTTCTTTTAGTTTAATTTTACTGTTGGCATAGTTCAAGATGCCGCTGGTAGCAACACCTTGTCCTATTAACCATGTATCTACAGTTTCGTCATAGACAATGGATGCCGGAGACGAACTGCCCCTATCAACTTGGATACCGGAGTAACGCAATGTTACTCCAGATCCCACTTCTCCATAGTTGAGAATAATAATATTATCTTCAACATTTAAATCAGTAGCTTGAACAGTTAATTGTTGACCAACTACCACAAGGTCGCCAGTAATATAGACCTGGCCTACACCAGCACCTGTATCTAATTTAAGTTGACTACCTTCACCAGTTTTAATGGTGTAGTCGCCGTTGGTTTGAATAAACTGTCCCATATTTTATATTACACTGATGGTGAAATTGCTGTTAAGATGATTAAAGTTTCTGTTGAGTCGTCGCTTAATGACCACTTGTATCTGTTGTTAGAAAAATCTGCAACTGTTCTAAAATTAATTTTACGCAATGTAATTGGAGAGCCGTTTAGTAATCCGACTAATGTTGCTTCGCCGTTATTTACGGGGTCTGAATTTGTTCCTTGAACTAATTTACAAATTTCTACAGCAGTAGTTCCATTGTCTGTGCTACATTTAAATCTACGAGCACTAACTTGATTTACAATGAATCCTTCATATACTGTTCCACCAGATTTAAATCTAATTGGTAGATGAGGTGTTGATGCTGAGCCAGTTGCTCCAAAATACTTTTTACTTAGTTTATTTGCCATTTGTTTTCTCCTTTGAGTGACGTTCTAGGTCTCGCTCAGTGGCTACTGCGCATTTTACTAGATACTTTATTTATCTTTGGCTCAGTATAGCCATAAGCTCTAGTTTTTCTACAGTCGAAATAACCCTGTTTATTTCGTCCAATTCGTGTTGTGCGATTTCTAAATATTTTTTACTTTTAGTCTGTCGATAATGCACACCTGCAATAGCAAAATTTTGAATGTGTTGTTCTACGATATGTTCTATCTGATTAACGTCATGCGCAAACATAGGAAAACGTTTACGCCAATTAGACATATGGCGTCTTAGTTCTGGAAAATCTCTATCGCTTTCTACATTCACGTAGATATTTAAGTCAAACAAAAAGGACCCGAAGGTCCTTTTTGATTTCATCGTCCTAGGATTAGATGAATGTTGCGTTACTGATAGTAACTGTTCCTAGGTAGTCAGCTGCGTTACCTAGAGATGATGCTGTGTTTGTTAACTCAACATATCCGTAACGTGTCATAAAGCTAACTACTGGTTCAAATGTGCTAGGATCTAGAACAACACCGCTGCTCATCAATGGAATGTATGGGCAGTAGAATGCTGCTGCGTCAGATTCGCTAGAACCTTTGTAACCGATCAACACTTTGTCGCTGCCAGAAGTTTCTGTAGCAAATGTGTTAACATAAATCTTCATTGCGCCGTTCAATGTTCCAACGAACTTGGTGTTTGTTGGAGCTTCGAATGTGCCTTCTGTTGTTCTTGCGAATGCAGAAGTTGTAGCACTTTGAAGGATTGTTAGAGCTTGTGGAGATACCACAGCCCAGTTACCTGCGCCGCGACGTGTGCGCTGTGCAATTCTGTTAGCTACGCGATTGATAGCAACAGCTAGAGCAGCGTGTTCGTCACCAACGAATGTTGCTGTGCCAGAAACTGCTGCCTGGTCATAAGCAATATTGTTTTGTGAACCAGCTAGTGTCAATAAAGAAGATAGAACTTCTTGATCGATTTCAGCTGTAATTTCTTGAGCAAGAGCAGCCATGATTTCTGCTTCGATGTCAATACCTTGTTGGGCTTGTGCATCTTGAGCAGCTTCAAATGTCCAGCGAGCTGATAGCTTTCTGGTCTTAGCTTCTACAGTTTGCTTCAAGATTTGAATGCTTAGTCTGTTACCAGCAACACCTTCTTTGGCAGCAGTTGCGTCTGCTTTGCCATTGGTGTTACCAGAATAGCCTTCAGCAATCTTGAATGGGCTTAGTGCCTCTTCACCAGCTGTGGTTGAACCACCTGCGCTACCTGTAAAGCTATCTGCATAGCGAACACGTAGAGTATGGATCTGACCAACTGGTCCTGTCATTGGCTGAACGCCAACCAACTCGTTAGCAATAACGGTTGGCATGACACGTCTGATCACTGGTAGGATCACACGATTTAGTGTTGCAACGTTACCGGCGGAAGTAGCACCAGCAGTAGCACTCTCTGACAAATACTTGCGGGTATTTTCTAGAGTAGCTGCCATTACTGAACGCTTGTTACCTTGTAGGCCTTCTAAGAGAGCCTCTTTAGTTTCCGACCAGCGTGACTCGAGTAATTGTGACATTATAGTTCTCCTTAAACTTTAAGTCCCGCAAGCCTGCGGATGTCAAAAATTTCAGCGGTTTTTTCTTCTTGACCGCTTGTTTGTTGTGCCTTCTTGTCGCCTGTAATTTCTTTGCCTTCTGTCAGTGCTTTCTTCGCCGGTATTCCACCATCCATTACAGCTGGTAGATACTTGTCGAAAGCTGATCTTAATTTTTCAGTTTGAACTGATTCTAGTAAGTCGCTCATAACATTACGTTTGTCGCCGCTTAGTGGTCCTAACAACTCGCCCATTAGATCTTTGCGAGTAGCTTGGTCACGTGCGATACGTAATTCTTGTTCTCTGCTTTCTACTAGTTTTTGTGATTCTGCAACAATCTTTGCTGCTTCTTCTAATTCTGCTTCTTTTTGTGAAACAATTTGTAGAAGTTTAGCGGTTTCAGACTTCTCATTTAAATGAGATGCTGCATACTCGCTTGCGAAGCTTTCAAAAATTCTGCGACCAAAGTCGTTCTTGCGAGCAGCTTCGATATCCTCACGTAACTGAGTCATTTCAGCTTTCAATCCTTTGGAGATCGATTCTGAAACTAACTGAGCTGAGCGAGCGATGAACTCTTTCTTAACCTGTTCGAACTTAGCTTTGCTTTCGCGAACCAATTTAACTTTGGTTTCAGCTAGATCCTTCTTGTCACTGTGGAATTCTGCGATTTCTTTCGCTAGTGCATCTACAATGAATGATTCTAGTTTAGCTACATTAGATGCAACTTTCTTGCGATCTTCATGTAGTTCTGCTAGTTCTTTCTTGAGGTTATTAAAGACAAATGATTCCATTGCAGTGGAATCATCTTTCATCTTCTTAGCATACTTGGCACGAGCTTCAATAAGACCTTGACGATCTTCTGCCAGTTCACCTAATTCTGCTTGTAGGCGATCCGATAACATTGCTTCAACGGCTTCCACCATTGCAGTTTTGTCATGCTCGTATTTTTGAGCAAACTCCTCACGGAGTTGTGCTGTGACTTGTTCACGGTTTTCTTGAATTCTGCTTTGCCAAGCGGATTCAATCTCCGATTTAATTTCCTCGGAAATCACATTGTTCTCGAACAATTGTTTTACGATGTCTAGCATGTGATTCTCCTTCGTTATTTGAGTCTAGAGATGATTCTCTTTAGTGACTCTGCTAGGTATTTTTGAGCCTGTGGATCGCCTTGGACTTCTTTTGCTATTCTAAATGCCTGATATCCACCTGTGTTATTCATCAGATGTTCATAAACTGGTGTTGGGTATGCTCCCGGGGCAGATGGTTGAGCTACTACGTCGACTGTGATAATTTCAAAACCATTGACATTACCACTATTATCTACTTCACCGGAACCTCTACTACTAACACCCAACTTAACTCCCGACTCCAACATGGTCTGAACTAACTGACCCATTGGAGTAGGAAGTATTTTAAGTTTTCCGTAACCGTTAGGACCATCCATCCACATCTTGGTAATCATATGACTAACACGATCTAGATTGATTTTTAAATCCTGTGGGTGATCAACTTCTCCTAGCACAGAGTATCCGCCAGAGATCTGTTCGTTGAGCGTTTTGACAGCCCTGCCAATTTCCTGAGAAGAATAAACACGCTGGTTTGCATTGCGGATGTCTCCTTGAATGCAAATGCCGTTTAGATACAGGGACTTTTTGTCCCCGCTCTCATCTCGCTCCAAGACAATCTGGGCCTGGTCGTAACTCAAATGTTCGGCTAGTGTCGTTCTCACTGTCACGTCCTATTATCTACGGCCACGGAAAAGACTTTGCTTGTTGTCAGCTGATTCTTTTGCACCAGCTTTCTCAGCACCATGTCCTGGCTCTTTCTTTGAAAAAGCGCCGCCAGCTTTACCGCCTGGGACATTGATGTTGCCTGCGTTATCTTCTGTTGGTTTTTGCTTAATTAGGCTTGAACCTTTTAGTTGTCCTTTGTTTGCTTCAACTGGGCTGCTTTCTGTTCCGCCTTGAGCGATGTTAGAAGCTGTTCCGCCCATATCGTTCTTACCAGCTACGATTGATTTGGTGTTTGCACCGTTATCGCCTGCTGTTGGTTTTTGAACTTTTTCAACATACTCACGAACTGTGGCTAATTCTGGATCCATGGCGTCTTTCATTTCTTCATCGCCGCCCATTTCGTCTTCACCAGACTCATGACCTTTTAGTTCGTCAAACTTAGCTTGTAGCTCGTCAACAATAGCGTCTAAGTCTTGGAAAAGTTCTTCTTCAGACTTTTCGCCTTCTTCACCTTCTTCGTCGTCCATGCCTAACTCACCTTCTAGGTCGTCAGTAGGATCGCCGCCCATATCGCCCATATCGTCGTCACCTTCGATAGCGATATCTTCAAATTCTTCGTCAACTTTTTCGTCGTCTTCGTCTTTTTCTTCATCAGAAGCTTCGTCGACTTTATCTTCGTCCTCGTCTTCGTCTTTTTCTTCTTCTAGATCAAAATCTTCTTGGATTAAACCTTCGTAGATTTCACGTGAACGAGCAACTACATACTCGTGGAATAATTCTTCAGCTTTTTGCTGTTCGTCATTAACAAGATGCTCAAGCATCTGCTCTAAAATATTTTTATCGGCCATAGCTATTCTCCTAATTGTCAAGGCTGTGCTTTATTTAACACGCAGATTACAAATGGGGGTTAAATGGTAGTTTTTTGATCGATTCGATCGAGATAAAGTGAATTTGTGAACTTTTGCCCAAATTCTTTATAGGTTATGTGTGTAAGGTTTGGCAGCGTGGGTCCTAATTTATCTGGTATAAAACCTCCCGGCTCTATCACCCTAATAAAATTAGTGTGTTTAAAATCTTTAATTACTTTTTCAGTTTGACTTAACCAGTTACCAAAAAATGTAGCAGAATCTGTGGATTTTTTGTAGTTAAACGTATCTGCATATATGTTGTTGAATTTACCGTTCAGGCCCTGATAATCAAATCCTAAGATATAGATATCTTTGTGTCCGTTAGTTGCTGCGAACCAAAGTGCTGTAGGTCCTGAACTCCAGCCTTTATGAGGTGTAAAAAAGTTAATATTGTGCTTAGAAGTAATACCTTTGTTAGCATTGGTCCATACTTGATGGTCTTTGTGCCATCCAGATGCTATGATCTCGTTGACCATTTTAACGTCTACTGCTACTAAAAAATGAGGATTAAACTCTCTATACTGTGCGTTACAGCCGTATACTGTG
>Ga0255151_1000212_pt1 | contig 21234 bp, 36 predicted proteins | sample Atl_Yuk_RepB_8h_FD_183612 | JGI IMG/M metagenome (GOLD analysis project Ga0255151, IMG submission 183612) | Freshwater microbial communities from Altamaha River, Georgia, United States - Atl_Yuk_RepB_8h | ecosystem: Environmental > Aquatic > Freshwater > River | place: USA: Georgia | collected... | reverse complement strand
TATATAAATAAGATCTCCTTCTTCAAGAATACATTCTTTAAATAATTTTTCATCATGATAAATTTTCCATAATGTTTTTCCTTGTCCCTGAATAAAAAAATTATGTGAAGCATCAGAATGTATTGCTGGCTCAAAATATTTAGATGGTTCAGCATTATAGTCAAACACAACAACTTCATCTGGCTTTTTTTTAGGATTATCTTGATAAAATTTTTCAGATATTTCTTTAGCATAGTCATCACTAATAATATTATTATTTTTATTAATAAAATGTATTATTGTTAATGCTTCAGAAAAATGCCAATTTGTTAAATTTTTAAAAAGGTTTATAAAATTATTATAAAAATCAACATAGGTATCAGATTTACCTATAACCATTGTTCCAAACGAAGGAAATCTTAAATTTTCTGAATTTGCTGATGCATCATATAGGATATCAATTTCTTTCCATAAAGGCATTTGATCTGTAAAATTTTTTACTAAATAAATATCTTTTTTCCTTATAGATTCAAGAATATCATATTTCGTTATCATTTATTTTTCTTATTATATTCACCGTACTTGCCGAGAACCGCTTTAATTGTGCCATCTTTGCGAAGGCGAACTACATTTCCATCTTTGATCTGTATAGAATTAAATTTACGATGAGGCTTATATTGTCCAGATGACATTGCCACTACCACGCTTTCTACTCTGCTTTTGAATTGAGTTAAAAGTATCGGCAAATAATGCTTTATCTTTTTCTGCATTAACTATACGACGTGACCAAGAATATCCTGCATCTCCACCCCATGCTAACCACATAATATAACCGTTAGATGGGTTAGATTGATTTGCCCAATCCTTACCCTTTTTATCTACCTCATGACGTGAGAAATAAGAGTACATTCTTTTAACAGTACTAAGAGATAAAGTTTCTCCTCTTGCTAACTGTCCTGCACGAGTCCAGCCTACTGATGTTCCAGCACCTTTTGCTTTACCCTGCTCCTTAAATCTAATTGCTTTACGTGCTGCTGCACGAGCACCTGCTGGAGGAGAATATCCCTCAGCCTTTGATACTGAATCTGTTTCATAAACCACTGTGTCATCATCTTCCCAAAGATCATCTGCTTTTTCTGCAGGAACACAATTAGGAACCATACGACCGCCATCTCCAGGCTTCATTCCACGTTGCACATATCCATCCCAGCACGGTGCTTTTTTATTTACATTAGCACAACAATCTGATTTCATTTCTCCAGACTGACATTGTGGGCATTGATCACACGTTACATCTAATTCTTTACACATTGGGCAGCCGCAACCTTCGTATGCCTTTTTAACATTATCATCTTCTTCGTCTTCTTCGTCTTCATGCATTGATTTATCCATACCCTCATTTGCTTCAAGCGAAGGCATAACCATAACATCTGATGCTTTTGCTCCAACAAAATATTCAGTCTCTTCAAGACCTCCTTCTTCCATTTCAAACAATTGAATTAAAATAGCAGGCTCTTCTTTACTTGCTTCAAGAGCATATTCAGATCCTGGAGTTCCTAGCATTCCTTCGTTCATAACATGAACAACACGACCAACATACATTTCCTCTTCATGTGGTGCCATGACCATGTCGCCTTCTTTGACCATTGCCTTGCCTATATTGCCCTCAGAGCGGTTTATAGCGTAGATCTGTGCTGCAGCCTCAGAACGAGTCTTATGGCATCCCATAACCTCTCCTGTGTCCTTTAAAGCGGGGTACCCAGAACAACCACTGGATCCTTTAGCACCTATACGATACGGCATAGAAATAGTATATCATATGTTATGATAGAATTACCTAATGGAGCAAAATTTAACGCCAGAACAGCAGGCTGAAGTCCTTGTTCATAAAATAATGCAAGCAACAAAAGATAGAATAGTTTCTATTCTACAACCTCAATTTGATAAAATATCAGATGGACACCATCATTTTGATAAAGGTTTAGCAGACGCTATTATTACTGATATCAAAAACGCATAATAAAAAAGCAGTTTCTCCACATGCTCAGGTGGGCGCAGGCAGCGATGCCTAACGCTATATATCTATTATATCATTTACTTGATTTTGATATTTTTTGGTTTCTTTTCTTCGGGGATGTTTCTTTCCACAAAGACGCTAAGAATACCGTCTGCCATTTCAGCACGATCAACCTCCATATACTCTCCAAGAGCAAAGGTGCGTGTGAATTTTCTGGTTGCGATACCCTTATGCAGGACATTAGTTTCATCCTCTTCGGTTTTCTCACCCTTGATAATTAAACTTCCATTATCCACAGAAACCTCTACCTCACTCTTGCTGAATCCAGCAAGTGCTAAAGATAGTTTGTAAGTATCCTCATCAAGTTTTACCACATCATATGGTGGATAAGATTGACGAGTTGCCTCACGATGGATACTTGAAAGACGGTCCAACTCTCTGTTGAAACCAATAAAAAATGGATCCTTAAATAGATCCAATGCAAATGAACTTACCATTTTTTCCTCCTTGTTAAGCGAGTTCAATTTATACCCCCCTTTGGGCAGGTACATATAAATTATAGCATAAAAAATAGGGATGTCAACTACCCATCCCTATCCTAAGTGTAATAACTATTAAGCCATATCAGCAGGCTTACCGCCACCACTAGATTTCTTTTTTGCTGGAGCCTTCTTTTTTGGAGCAGCCTTTTCAGACAACTTCTTAAGTTCTGTTTCTACAACCTTTGCTACCAAACCAAATGCAGGATCTTTTGGATTAACTGCTCTAAGTGCTGGACCTGCTACGGCAATAACGCCTGCAATAAGTAAACCTTGTAGAGTAACTCCACCGTCTGCATTTGCAACATAGGTTGCTGCTGCGACTGCAAATGCTCTTGCATATGATTCAAGCATTGCCTTTTGTGTTTTCTTTAGTTTCATTTTTCCTCCTAGGATATGAATCTTGTTATGGCATCGTAACCTAGCCATAGTCCAATTATACCAGCAACTCCAGCGAACACTGGCGGAGCAGGAACTGGTAACTTAAAAGCAGCAAAAATAACACCGCAACCAAATCCTGTTAATACTGAAAATATAACTTCTTTCATTATTCTTTCTCCTTTATCTTATCAAGCGGGGTAGGTAGGGTTACTAGTGTTCCGCAATCCCTACACGTACCATCTAAAAAATATAAACCAATCTCATAGTCCGTAGGATCAAATTGAACAACAGCATTGAAGTAAACTGATCCACAATTTGGACATTTGCATGTTGGAATTCCTCTTGCATTAATCATTTGGAATGTCTTCTGGATATATCTTTTTTAATTTATTAAAAGCAAGTTTTATTTTTTTAATTGAGTCCTCGTTCGGGTTTACTAATTCATTTTCAATTTCTGATTTAAAAATTAAAAGAGACTCGTGCACATCCTCTATATATTTATATGCAATATCACGAGTTTCATTTAAAAAAGAAAGCAGATGTTCTTTTTCTGGCTGATCAACCTGAATAAACTTTTTTTGAATAAGTTCAACATCTTTTATTGTTTGATCTATAATCAAAACCAATTCTAAGTTTTTATTTTTTAATCTAATAATTTCTATACATAGTCCAAAAAAAACTAATACAAAAAATACAAATAGTATGAAATCAAACATTTCTATCCTCATGAGTTGTCCAATAGTATTTACATGTGGAGCAGCAAGGCTGATTATAAATACTATGCTTTGCATAACCAAACTTTGCATAATACATTGGATCTTTATCAAACAAACTAGCCTTATGTGTAGTAATTACACGCATAAGTTTATTGGTATCATCCCAAAAAGAAGGTCTATTAGTACCCCACTGATTCCAGCATTGATCTTTAAGTCTATTAAGGTTTGCCTCATTGTTTGCTGTACGAATACCTCGCTGTTGTGCTTCACGAATCATAGCCTGAACATACTGCCATAAACCACGCTCATAGCCTTTCCACATAAGAACGGCTGGATGATTACGCCAACCACCTGTGGGAGATTTACCAGAAAGCACATTTAAAATTTGATAACATTCAAGTATCTGTTTATTTAAACGCTTACTATCAAGCCAACGGGCAGTAGTTACTGGATTTGCTGACGGAAGAAATGTTTGCACTACTCTTTACCACCTTCACGAACTAATAAAACAATGGCACCATTGTCTTCAAGAGCCTTTTTAACCCTTATCATATATTCTACAGCACGACGCTTATCTTCGTCAAGTAGTGACATAAAAGATTTTTCTGAAGCCCGAACAGTAATAAATGTATCATTATCCACTAATTCTACTTTAAATCCTTTAGGTGCAAAATGATCTAATGACCTAAAAGCCCTCTTCATATTATCTGTATACATTTATTTAGTCTCTTCTATAGTAAGATTTTGCCAAGTTTTGGCCCAGTCGGATGAAGTTTTATGATTATTAAATTCTTTTGATATTGATCCAGATTCTAGATAAATACCGCCCCAAACACCATATTCTTTACTAGAAACACCGACGGCAAAACACGTTTTGGAAACGGGACAGTTTGAGCATAGTAAATCTATTGCAGGCCTTAAGGCTAGATCCTCTTCATATTTATCAAAAAATAAATTTGTATCATACTCAATACAGGATGCATTATCCTTCCATTTTAGTTTGTGCACTATTCTCTATAAACCTTTCTGGGATATCCCATCCGTCTATATTAGGCTCAAACCTTTTAGTCATATACCAAGTTCCATTAATAAATTTACCGTATTTTGAGGTTCTTGCTTTATCAGATTTGTACCTATTTATAACTGACCAGCCATCCCAAAATAAAGAATGATTATTATTGACAATACTTTCCATTTGCTCTAATGTTTTAATTTTCATATTTCTCCTAGTATCTAAATATTCCCACTTCAATATTGTTTAATTCTGCTTCTGCTACTAACTTAGATGTAGACTCTTTTGGCTTAGACAAAAAGGCAAAATAACCCAAATCCTTAATATTTTCTTGTAACCAAGAAGGTGCTACTTTAAACATCTTAATTTTCTTACCACGTGATTTCATGCCCTTTTCTGATACATTTACAAATTCCATTACCATAGAATTTATTTTTGCTGGCCCAGCACTATATATATAAAAATGCTGATCTGTATCTGACATGCCAGAAAGAGCAACACCCATGGCACGAAGGAAAACCTGGTAGTCATCAAAACTACTAGTACCCTGAACCCCCACGATCATCAAAAGCCTCTTCTCTTAGTTTATCAAGTATAAACATCATTTTATCTAATTGTACACTATTCATCGACATTGTGTCAACTACTCTTGTGCTATCTTTATCAACATTTCCATCAATTCTGATACTTGCGGTATAAAAAGCATTATCCTTAATCCAATAAGCCTGATTATCCATTATTATGACCTTTATATTTATTTTAGAATCATGTATCTTGGACTGTGTTTTAATCTTAGGTTTTGTATTTATTTCTAAGATCATATTTTTTAATAAACTATGCCTACGACTTTGCCTAGGCCTTAGTTGTGTTTTATTAAATTCATGGAAAATATTATATTTTGCTTGTAGTTTTGCAATAAAAGATATACTTATAATTGCAAAACAAAAACCTATAGCATATTCCATAGTTTCACCAGGATCATTATACTACTATCTTAAAAGGTTTCTTTTTAATTCCTTTAAAGTATAACTTAAATCCTCATCAAGTCTTTCTATTAGAGAATTATCAAATGCTTTTTCTGTTAAATTCACCAATGGATTTTCATCCATTAAGTTCATAGTTACTATATCAAGTTCCCATAATTTCATTATATGATCAGTAAACATATTGTTTACTTCTCTATGTAAAATGGGGTTTACTTCTTCTAATTTTTTAGTAAAATTATATAACATTTCACCAGTCTCTGGATCAATGCCAGCAGGTTCTAGTGCTCCTGCTAAAATCAAATTATCTACATCACTATACTTTTCCATTTTTTGTTTTTTCTCTCTGCTTGGCAAGTGCAGAAAAGTCTTTAACCTTAGTATCTCCAAGGTAGCCCCAAGCATATCCGTCCTCAATCATATGATCATTTACAGAAACAGTATCTCCATCAACGTAAAGCCAGCCCAAAATGCGACCATACTTTTCGGATGAATCTGGTTTTTCTGTTTTGATAACAATAAGTTTAGCATCTTTTAACTTAGACTTCAAGTATTCTTTTGCTTCAAGTCCAAGGCTTTTTTCAAATTTATCTGTAGTTCGTGATTCTGGAGTATCAATACCAGCAAGGCGTACTCGCTGGGCATAGGACACATTGAATCCAAGGTCAATTTCTACATCAATAGTATCTCCATCCACTACCCCTGTTACTTTTTTTACTCTATACTCGTACATTAGTTTTCACTTCCCACTAGTCGATTCTCCACAAGACGCTCTCTTTCATCAATTACTTCTAATGCGAACTTCATCATACTATCATATCCAACTGCATTATCCATTACTTTATTATAATGATGACCACAAAATGTCAGAGATGATCCAGTTTTGCCAATAACCTTGACGTAGGCCTGAGCAGAACAACGATCACAACGATCAGTTGCATCAAGAAGCCACACCTTTTCTTCCTCTTTATTTTTTAACATATTAAGCATATTATACCCTTCTATTATATTTTTTAACTTTTATATTAAATATTATACAAAAACATGCTTACTACATATAAGTAAGCCTTTCTACCTCTTCAGCAATCGTCATTGTCATTCTGTATCTTTCATCTACTACTTTAAAATAATCTTCAAATACAATACCATTATTAATATATCTATAATAAGTTCTTCTAAAATGAAAATTACAGTAAAAAAAATCTTGACTTAAATTATTTACATCTAGCGTTGAGATCCAGTTTAATTTTCCAGTAGGCAGATCTATAATGTTAAGTTTTATCAAGGCATCGGATTCACAGCCTCGTTCACCCTTATTGAAATAATTAGTTAAACAGCATTTGTGCCCAAGTGTTTCTGTAGTTGTTATATTTTTTGCAAATGTTTCTTTTACCCTTTCTCTTTCATCTATCATAAATTTGTTAATTTCTGTCCACGAATGATTTGGTGCTGAATAACTTTCTTTATTCAAACGTATTTCATAGGCATAATGACCGTCACATAAAAATTTTTTACCGTGTTTTCCTTCTATATAAACATATGCTGGGGCTATACAGGATGTATTAGGTTGTTCGTAGGCTTTATGTCTTCTTAAATTGTCGTTACTTTGTATCATTCTTGGGTCAAATGCTTGACAAATTTGACCTTCTGGTATTCTTGTTATCATTTTATTTTCTCCTATTATCGGTTTTATAAAATCCAGAGCCATTAAAGGTAATTCCTATATCAGAGTATACACGAACTAATGTCCTATTGCAAGTATCACATAGATACCCTGGATCTTTTTCTGACATAGATCTAACTTTTGTATATCGCACAGCACAGGACATACAGTCATATTCGTATGATGGCATTATCTTTTCTTTTGTTTTGCCTTTACTTGCCAGACTGGAAGTTTAAGTTCATCTCCAGACCACTCATAGCCAAGTATTTTTACTATCAATTTAATTATCTTTATTCTCATTATTTCACCTTCCTACCAAATTTAGCCCAAAGTCTTTCATGTATAAAATATCCAAATGATTCAATTAAAATATAAATAATAGCACCCAGACTTGCATACTCCCATTCACCAGTAAATATATAAATAATACCAGCAAGAACAATTAAATGAAAGGCTTCCCAACTAAAGGTTTTAATTGATGATCTTTTTGCTGACTCCATGATTCCTCCTATATATTATTATAGCACCTTAACTGCAGATTGTAAAGTTATATGTATTTTCCCATGATGCAATATCTGCTTCATCATTTAATAATGGCTGCCCTTTTATATTTAAACTTGTATTTAATAATACTGGTACTCCTGTTATAGCATACCAATTTGACAATACTTCATATAGTCCTAGATGTTGTTCTTTATTGACCGTCTGTACTCTTGAAGTCCCATCTTTATGCACTACAGCAGGAATTATATCTGGCTGCAGACACTTTACAGCATACTGCATATATGGCGATGAGAATTTCATATCAAACCATTTGCTTGCATGCTCTTCCATAATCACTGGGGCAAATGGTCTAAACAATTCTCTTTTTTTAATAAGATTAACCTTATCTTTTATTAAAGGATCTCTAGGATCAGCAAAAATTGACCTATTTCCTAAAGCCCTGGGACCATATTCTGCTCTACCTACTGCTACTGCTGCCACCTTGTCTCTAATTAAACTGGTAATAATTTCAGTTACTGGATATTCCCCGCCTAAATCATGCCCAAGATACGGTGTTTGCCAATTTAAATGCTTTCCGTAAAGTGCTGCTGCTGCTCCAAGAGATGAGCCTGCGTCTCCTGGGTTTGGCATAATCCATACATCATCAAACATTCGCCATAGCGCTGTATTGGCTGCACAGTTTAACGCACACCCTCCCATAAAAACAAGTCTTCTTTTGCCAGTTAACTTTTGCGCCATGGACATGAAATTAATTAATCTATTTTCATATACCTTTTGCACTGCTGCAGCGATATCAAACTTATCTTGTTCTGAAATTGGTATATCCCAGTCAAAAATTCCTTTATGAAAGTTATATTTTTGTTTTTTTAAGTCTGGGAAATATTCATTTACTTTAAGAAAATATTTTGCCCAATCTCCATAGGCTGCCATTCCCATAAAAATATACTCTTCTTCATTGGGTTTTAGACCAACCAATTGCGTAAATGCGGAATAAAAAAGACCAAAACTAAATGGGTAATTTTTTTTATGAACTGATGTGACCTTTGATCCTTCTCCTATCCAAATGCTTGATGTATTATATTCTCCTATAGCATCTAAAACAACAATTACTGCATCATTAAACTTACTTGTATAGTATCCTGCACAAGCATGTGAATAGTGGTGACTAAAGTATTTAACTGGAATATCCATTGGAATGTTTGGTTTCCAGTCGGATGCTCCTCCTCTTAAAAATATTCTAGATCTTTTTAGTTGTGGGTGTTCATAATATGCTATATGTGTTGGTGTTCCATAATTAAAAACATCTTCATATATTTCATTATTGTTGTACCAATCATTTTTAACCTTGCTATATCTTTCAGAATGTCCAGCAAAAAGTATCTCTCCGTCCTTAACTAATGATACGGAGGCATCGTGAGAGGTTTCATTTATACCAAGAATTATCATTTAATACATATACCTTTTATCTTGATTATTTTTACGTATTTTACGCAATAAAAAATAAACTCTAATTTTTTTAATTATTTTTTTCATTTTACTCCTCTCCTGTAGAAAAAATTGGATTCCTCATATTATGATACCAGTGAGGTAAAGAATATCTGGATCCTTTAATTATTGGATGTACTTCATGAACATATAAAAAGTTTGATGGAAAAAATATAATGCTGCCTGCTGGTGGTTTTATTATTATATTAGAATTTGGAAACTCTATTTCTCCACCTTCATAATCATCGTTAAGGTAACTTACAGTAGACAATATTCTACTACTTATACCATGATCTTGATGAGCAGGAAGAAATCCACCCACCTCATATTTTAATAAATGAATACTGAATTCTCTATTTTTTATGTTTCTACCACAAAATGGGTATAGTGTATTTACATAATGGTTAGTGGCTAAATCTAAAGTTTCATATAGTCTTTTAGATATGCTTGACTGTTCATTAAAATAATAATCATTTGGATTTATTGAATGCTCTGGCGGGAAAAATTTTTGCCAACAAAACGTTTCCATAGTTCCAGCACTTTCATTTTGCCAAGCAAACCAGGGCTTCACGTCTGTAAGTGATGATCCATGTTCACCATCGTTATATCTTTTATCTAATAAGTTAATATCGTCTATAATTTTATAGGGATCTTTTATTACATCTTTATATAAAACTAATCCTAAGTCTAATATTTCATAATTTAACAAGGGGATACTCACCAGCCTTCCATTTTCCTGGATTAGGATGATAGTCTGGGTCTGAATGCTGTGGCAAACTTGTATGCATATATAGTCCAGTAAAACGATTACCACGGGTAACTGTGGTTATTCCATGAATATATTCTGTTCCAGCCCCTGGAAAAAATACTGCTGAATACTGTTTAGGGCTATATTGAAAATCTTGATTTGGAAAAAATATAATTCCACCATCATATTCTTCTTCATTGTTTAAATACATTATTGTACTGAATTCAATAAATGGTTCTGGGCCTTGTGCGTCTATGTGCAAACTACCCTTGCTACCAGCAGTCCAGTGCGATCCAAATCCCTTAAAAACATATATATCATTTTTAAAACCATTTAAGGCTTTATGCATTTCATTTGATTTATGACCATACTTAATCATTATATCTTGAACTATTTTGTTATATGGTAAAGATGTGCCACCGTATCTATTTGAGTAATATTTTGGATACTCATTTCTTTCAGCATTAACATCTAACTGTTGATCTATTAATGTTTTTGCATCTTCTGGTGTTATAAAATTTTCTACTATAGTTATTCTATTCATATTGTCTCCTATTAAATTATACTATGTTATTTGTACTTGATTATAACCTGATAAAAATCTTGGAATACCCATGTTTTCTAGACTAATACTATAATCATTATAAACTACATCATTAATTTGATAAGGAATTTGTTGTATATCAGCAATTGATATATTATGAAAAGATTCAAACTTTTCATTATTATCCTTTTTTATAGTTGATAACATTTCATTATATCCATGATTTTTTGAAAATGCTTTATATGTGTTTGCATTTTCTTGTATTTTTTTATAACATATATTACTTGGTAGAGAATATATTTTATATCCTTTATTTATAAAAATAATAGATGCAAAAAGTTCCTGTCCAAATTCTTTTAATTTTTTTAATTTAATTAAATTCATAGCATCAAGTTGAGAACAAAAAATTAAATCAATATCAATATAATTTACCTCCTGTATTGATAAAGATTCTTGTCTATTTACATTAACATAATATCGATCTATAGATAGATTAGGAATACCAAATCCAGAAATTATTTTTTTATCTTCTATATTAGATATAAAAAATATATCCCATTCATTCATTAAAGAAATATTTGGGTTTATTTCTAAATAGTATTTTGTATTACTATAATTTAGTATAGCCATATTTCTATAATAAGTTATAGATCTAATATCATCCCACCTAATATGAGTATAAATGATATTAGATCTTATGCCATTAAATATAAAATCCCTATTAACATTATTTTGATCATAAACATAATAAGTAATATCAATTTTATTGCTTTGTTTATTTATTATGTCTTGTACTTGTTCTAGTAAATTTTTATTTTTATAACTATAAATAAAAACTTTTATAGAAGTCATTTTATGCTAACGGGAACCAATGCTGCTGCTCTGGATACATTTTAATAGTTGAAAGTGGAACAATATCATATGCTAATGTAATTCTTGGACCATCCCAATCCCAATCCCCCATTGCATGTGGATGTCCCATTTCAGAAAGAATAAGCCTATTATCTTTATTTTTATTTTCTACAACTAAATCATCCTTATTTTCTAGTTTATAGAATGTAGATGAAGGTTCTGCTTTAATGCAATAATAACCGTGCCAAAAAGGTGCCCATGGACCACCATGATCATGCCAATTTAGTTTTCCTAATTTACGATCATTAATATTAAACCAACCTTGAATGTAATACTTTTGCTTTTTAAAGTCTACGCCATAATAGTCGCAGGCTTCAATTGCAAGATCTTTGATTGCTGAATAGACATTATAAATTTCTTCGTTATAAAATTGAAATACATTATATTCTGTCCACTTTACTGTGGATATACTTCCTGATTCTATCCAGTGCCGATCGTGTTTTGATCCTACTGGAGATACGCCACGTATGCTCGCAGTTTGCATGTCTCTATAAATTTGCACCATATAATCAGTCATTTTGTTCAAATCATTATCTAAATAACGCTCAAAAAATTTATGTGGCTTATCATACATTTTAGGCTTTATATAAATATTATTATCTTGCATCTTATTCTCCTTTGATAACTATTATATATTATACACTATCATAGTTGTCTTCCAAAACTGGCTTTGGCAATAATGGGTTATTCTTTATATATTGTATATACAAATCTTTCCATATGAACATTCTTTGTTTTTGAAATAATATAAAGTCTTTATCATTAACATAATCTATTCCAAAAATGTTTTGCCAATGGTCTTTTCGTTTAAAATTTAAAAATAAAGCCTGATAATAATTATCATTTTTTGCATTAACCCATTTTGACCTATAGTGAAAATCAAATTCAGGCTGAAAAATAACTGCCTGATTTAAATTTGTTGTAAAATTTTTATCGTGAACTACCAGTTCCCAATCTTTATTTCCACCTATATGAAGATCAATAATATATGATCCAGCAGACCAATCTATATGTACTGGTAGTAGTGGATCTTGTCCACCTACTTGTTTTTGATAATGTACATACGAATCATATGCCAATTCTATATCTTTTGTTTTTAATAAATCTTGAAGTTTTGTGGTTGCTTTATCTAAAAATTTTTTAGGAGTAACTTTATTATTTTGCCATCTGTTCATTGTTTTTTTATATGAATTTTCTTTTAATTTACTATTCATTAATATTTGTTTTAATTCATCAAATTCATTTTTATCAAAAAAAGAATCTATCAAAAATGAATCAAAAAATATTGCATTAAGTTTAAACATTTCTTCAAATTTTAAATATTTATCTTTACTACAAAAAATCCATTTAATTTTTGATAAATCTGGATGATTTTCTAAAAAAGAAAATTTTGTATCAGTAAAATTAATATTCACTTAATATGTTTTCCTTTGCCATGTTGACTGTTTATAATGTGCTGTTATATGAGATCTTCTTTGTTCTTCCTTAGTTTTATTTTCCCAATATTTTTCTTCAGAATAATCTAACTCTAAAGACCAGTCTTCTCTTTTTATTGGAATCATTTGAAACAAAGGTGTACCTTTTTCTATGATACCCTCAAATCCTCTTTTAAGAAAAAATGAATAAAAAACTGGCAATCCCCAAATATCACTATCTACTATTCCAGTAGTACTATAAAATGGCAAATCATACCTATTAAATGGATGTGTAATCAAAAGAGAATATTCTGGAGGGGTCTCATAGTACCAAAACATCTTCCAGCCAAAATGGATTGGATAACAATCTTTTGGTATAGCAAAATCAACTATAGGTCTAGTATCTACTAAAGGAACTTTAGATTCCCAAAAAATAGATGGCTTTTCGTCTTTATCAATTACCACCTCAACATCCTCTGGCAATGTTTGCATATATCCTGCACCCATTGCATCCATTAAAGGATTACAAAGTTTTGTAGATACATCTGACCCATCTTGGCCACGATCATTAACTGGATATAAAAAACTTTTACTATGGCTAGAGCCTGATCTATATCCTGCTAAATCTTTATACCAATCTGGCAATACAGAAATAGATTTTACTGGAGGCGTATTATGTAAACTGTTATTACTATTAAGTCCAGCAGGAGAAAAAATTATTCTATTGCTCATATTCTCTTTCTATCTTATTAATAATTTCTTTATCTTCAATGATTATATCACATATTGGAGTTTTGATTGGTATTACGCCATATATACGATCATGATATGTTTCGATATGGTCTCCATCAGACTTTATCAAAAAATGAATCCAGTCACAATTCCAGTCTTCTTTATAATTTAACTTATTAAAAGTAACTGTTTCGTTTAAAATTTTAAAAGTAGAGCCTTCAACTTCTTTTATTTTTAACATTAAGTCTTTATCAAGAATCCACGGAATATAAAATTTATATACTGCATTAAAGAATCCTACTGGCGATTTAATAGATAATTGTGAAGGATAAAATTGTCGTTGCCATGTTTTATCTAAAGCATAAAGGCCTTCACGCATTGGCTCAACCCATATTTCAGCATGTGTAAAATATCTTAGATAGGCTATTTCATTATCCTTTATTAATTCTGGTTTTGGCCAGAAAGTTTTAGCGTAGCCATTTATTGGTTTTAATATATTGTTATAGTATAAACTATGGATTACAGACTCTGAGGATGCCCAAATACCAGGCATTGTTGTATTTGCTTTTATTATTTCCGTAAAACTTTTATTTTCTGAATTAACCCAAAACTCAGAACCGATCCTATTTTTATTTATACCTTTTCTGTTTTCCATTTATTTAAATAAAAATCCTTACAACATGCTCACAAGGATCTCCGCCAGTTTCCCACTCTTCTATTTCTTCTTCGCTCATGTACTGGTATCCACCGTCATGTGTATGGCAGTATGGATCACTAATCCATCCTCTTTCAATACCGTTCTGCAACCAAATTCCAAACTCTTGTTCTTCTGGAGATAAGTCTTCTTCGCTCATATGATTCATTTATTACACTCCTAAATACTTAGTATATCAATAGGACCTTTACAAGAAGGAGAATGATTGATTGCAGCCTGAACTGCTGCAACTGCTCTCTTTCTTGTGTCTTTTGTTTTTTGTGTAGCATAAAGTGATCCCATAGCAATGTCTCCACCAGAACCCATTGTTACATAATCTTGTTCATATTGTGTTAAAGACATATCGCCAGAACTGTGCTCATATATCTTTCCACGAACACAAATTATCATACCGAAATCAGCAGACGGAGATGTATCGACCCACCATTCTTCATAAAATTTTCTTAAGGCTTTTAGGAATCTACTATACATAAATTTATCAACACTTCCACGACCCTCGAACTGTGGCGGTACAAATAAATGTCTTATTCTATCCCCATCCATAGATCCAGCATATCCAAATAGATATCCTTCTTTTTTCCAAATCTTTGGGCTTGATCCAACAGCAATAGAGTTATCGTCTGATATGCCACGATCTCCAGCAACCCAAATTTTATTATCTATGTTATCTCTTACAGCGACTATACAAGTCATAGCAAACCTTTCTATATTACTATTTAGTATATCATTGAACTAAAAATGTGTCAACTAATTAATAGTTTGTCCACATTCTGGACATGTTTTAGGCTTCTTAGCGGTTTTATTAGGCTTTGCAGACTCATCAGATTTCTTTGCAACTGCTCCGCTAAACTTAGGACGACCAAATCCTACGATTGAAATTAAAACATTTTTCTTATTTTTCTTATAGGCACGAAGTTGTTTGCAAACTTCTCCACCATTTCTCTGACTACCCTTTTTATTACTTGAGGTATTGCCTTCAATACACCAAACAGTTCCGTCTCCGTTATCTTCAATAACAATACCAACATGAGATATTCTATCTACTCCGTCAGATGGGAAATCAAAGTAAGCAACATCACCTGGTTCTGGATCTGCAATATCTGCATCAATCCATGCTCCAGCCTTTTTAAATGCTGCTGCACCGCCTGGAGTATAAACTGTATTAGGAACCTTTACGCCTGCTTCATTTGCACACCACATAACAAATGAACCACACCACGGCTGGAAGTTAGCCTTAGTAAACTTGCCGTACTTAGTTTCATTATCTTTAGGACCTTCAATAGTTCCTACTTCGCCTTTGGCTACTTCAATAAATTTTTCTGCTGTTCCCATTTCTGCCATGATTAATCCTTGTCCCACTCTGTATCAACTGGCTGTTCTTCTGGCATAGCGCCATCTGGCTTTTTGGCAAGTCTTGCTCTAACTTCATCAAGTTCTGCATCAAGTTTATCCTCAGCCATTTTAATTTCTGATTCAAGTTTTTTATCTGCTTGTGTATTTTTAGCATCCATCTCTTTATTGGAAAGTTGTGCTGCCATTACATCTTTAGCGCCAGACTGACCAATCAATAAGCCAGCAAGTGTTCCAGTAATAAATGTTGCAACTGAGCCAAGTACATTGAAAAACATTTTATCATTTTCTGATTGTGCCCCTATTGGCTGAGTTACAAATATCAAAGCATATAAAATACCTAATGCTGTAAATAATAAAATTGCTCCTAATGTACAACCAAGAATAAATTTAAGTCGTGCATCAAGATCTTGTGGTGTTAGTCTTTGCTTGCTCATTTGTTGCCTTTCGTTTTCTGATACTCATCCCAAGCATCTTTTCCAATTATATCTCTTGTACATGTGCCAGATGTTTCACAAATAGGAGGGTTGCATTCTTTGGCATCCCAATTTGCTGGATCCTGACAAGGATAGCGATAGTGACCGTCATACCCACAGCCACTAAGGCTTAATACAAGTATACACGATAATAAAATATGACGAATCTTCATATCGACATTATACTATTCTTTTTCTTCACGAAGCGGTATGGTAATAAGCCATAGGGCTATTGATATTAATGTGGCTACTCCCACTACCTGCTGGGCGGTACCTGTAAGGGTAAGCCAAGCAATAAAGAAGCCGAGGATGGTAAATACTTGGGCTATGCTCTCAATAATAGCAGCCTTAAACCACTTAAAGAGTCCTTTGACTACCTTCTTAATCATGTTCATATTATAACCTCCTTAGTGACATAACTGAACTAACAATATTTCCTACCAAAATAACAGGTATGACTACCTCCTGAACCTTTTCTCTTTGATCATCTGTCATATCTTTACCCCATTCTGTTGGGCTTAATAATTTATCCAAATCTATATTTGTTAATACTCCAAGTGGGTCTGATAAAAATGCTTCTGCCTGTACCTCAGTAACAGCATCTGCTAATGTATATGGCATAGGGGCATCTTCATTTTGTGCTGCCTTTTCAGCAAACTCAACTACGGCTGCTGCTACTGCAGGATTTTCTTTTGCTACCTCTGCAATAAGAGCAACTTCTTCTGCTTTAATACCAAGGTCTTTTGCCAACTCTTTCTTAGCCTCTGGATTTAATTCAGTTAAAAAGTTTGATACGGCTGACATTAATTTAGCGTCATTAACACTAATTAGTTTATTTAACTTCTTAAGTTCCTCGTCCGAAATAGGGCTGCTATCCGTGTTATCATTATCTGGTGTTACTACAGGATCTTCGTCAACAGGTTGCTCAGGTTCAGGCTCTTGAGTTGGTTCTGTATCCGTTGGCTGAGGTGAAGGCTCTTCTGAAGGCTCTGGAGTCGGATCAGTCTCTTCGTTCTCCCCATCTGTGGTATCAGGGCTTGGAGAAGGATTGGGATCTCCTGGTTCAGTTTGCTCTTCATCATCAGGGAATCTTGGATCCTCTGGAGTAATTATTTCTGGATCAACCTCAACATCAGGTTCAGGCAAATCTGTCTCATCTGTAGGCTCAGGACTTGGTTCTGGATCAGTTGTAGGTTCTGGCTCTGGATCGTTTGCTTCTTCGCCATTAATAGATGCAATAAGATTATTAAGATTTGATATTTCTGAAGCCAATTGTGCTGCTTCTGCTACCTGCTCTTGCTGCTCTTCAGGCGTTATAGGGGCTTCTGTAGGCGTTGGAGAGGGTTCTGGGATGGGTTCTGGAGCAAGGGTAGGTGTTGGACTACCAGCCTGTACTTGGGTGGCTCCCCAAGCCTCCAAAGAAACAATGTCTCCATTATGAAGCCTTACCCCTGTTCTAAGATTTTGATATTCAGGACCTTGATAACTATAGGACACTGCTAAACCGCCAGTATTAGTAATAGCAACTAATATATTTACTGTACTTGGTTGTGCCCCATAGTTACCGTAAGGGACCATGTTTAGATTTAATTGAAATCCGCCCTCTGAATAATATATATCCAAACCAGATGTGTTACTTACTCCTGGGAACCAGTCCATTGAATATAAGGAGATAGATGGTGTATTAGGATATGCCCAGTATGTAGGATCAGGTTGTCCAAATGTAATTACTGAGTTAGTTGTAGCATAAATGTTTTCATACTGTACCCCGTCAAAAGTCACGGTAGTTGCAATTGGTATTTGATAAGATATGTCATCACCTGAGCAAGTATCCATATGATGCACTGTAGGTTCGGCATCACCTTCATATGCTGCTGCTATGGTTTGTGATTGTATAAAGTTTACACAAGTGGCATTAGCGTTTTCTGGAAGCCATAGGTTAAAACCAAATGCTAATAAAGTTGCTGTTAATATTCTGGTTAATTTATTAATTGTCCTTTCTTCCTCCAGATTTAATAAAACTATTATAACATTTTATTTAAAAAAGAAAAGGGAGCCAGTTTCCTGACTCCCAAATCTTTTGATTTGTTAATTACTTAACAAGTGTAACCTTAGCCTTTGGATTCTTTGCGTTCCACTTCTTGGCAAGATCATTAAATGCCTTCTTCATTGCAGCGATAGCAGCAGCATTTTCTGCCTTTACCTTTGCAAGTTCAGCATCTGAAGCAACCTTTGCAGCAGCAAGAGCATCAGCAATGGCCTTATCAGCAGCAACCTTAGCGGTTACAGCATTGGCCTTTAATGTTGCAATTTCAGCAGCAGCAGTGATAGCAGCAGCGTCTGCAGCAGCCTTAGCAGCAGCAGCATCGCTTGCAGCCTTTGCTACAGCAGCAGCAAGAGCAGCATCTGCAGTTACCTTATCAGCAGCACGAGCAGCCTTTTCTGCAGCGAGTGCAGCATTAGCAGTAGCAAGTGCTCCAGCAAGATCAGACACTGTTACGATTGCAGTCTGTGAAGTTGTTGCCAACTTGATTGTTGGAACAGAGGTTGGTGCAGCAATAGATGCTCCAACAGCAACAGTTCCAGCAGTAGCAGGGAGTGTAATGTCTGATGTGTAACGACCTGTTACAAGAGCATCAGCAGTTACAGTTCCAGCAGTTGCTCCACCAAGAGTGGTAACAGTTACTGTATCAGCAACAGCGTTGCCGAAAATATCTGCTACATCAAGAGTTGCAGTTACCTTGCCAGAAATATTTCCTGAAGCAGGGATTGACATCTTAAGTTCATATGCAGGACCTGCGACACCCTTAAGATAAATTGTTGTGCTTGCACCAGTTACAGAAACTGTAACAGCAGATGCAGCAGTTGTTGTTGTGTATGCATATACAATCGCTGTTGTTGAAGCAGGTGTGACTGTGATTGATGAGGATCCAGCAGATGCATTAACTGTTGAACCAATTGCAGAGACGAGGCGTGTATTAGCACCAACTGCAGTAAATGTTACTGGTGTTCCAGCAACAACTGTAGCGGTGATAATTAGTGCTTCGTTATTTGTAGCAGTTGTGGTATCTGCAACGCTTACTACGTTATCAGAAGGAACCTTAACTGTAAATGGTGAGGCTGCAGTACCTGCGCCAGCAATTTCAGTTGTTACGTCAACAGAAACGGTATTGGCACTTGCAGGTGTCACTACGATAAATGAGCCAAGCATGGCTGCAACCAGTGCAATGGCGATCTTCTTAAATGAATTCATTTTTCTCCTTTTATTATTCATTTGGTTTATATTGTTTTTAGTCTATCCAAATAGTCTTTTATATCTTCTATTTGACTAGGTTTATATTGTATCACGTTCTCAGGAATCGTGTCAACTCTACGGGGCTGACCCCTAAAAGTATGAACATCAACTTCAAGGTTTTGATCCCTTGGAGTATATGATATCGCACCAAAGATAGAACCGCAAACTGCATCTGCTAAGTCCTTAGATTTTTTACGGGGGTGATCAACTTTATCGTTTCTCATAATCTTAAGTTCTGTTAACTCTTCAAACAAAAGTTCTATAGCAGGCATTACTAATCTTTGTTCATAAACAAGCATAGCCATATCTTCATAATGTTTTTTGGCTACTGAGACTGTCTCTGTTCTTATTCCTACCGCCTGCAATTCATTTTGAATATCAAATGATTGCCAACGGTCGAATGTGACTAGTCCTATATTAAATCCAAGTCGGCGTAGATTTTGTATCCATTGCTTTACTTCTGATAGATTAACTGGACCCTCTACCTTCGGTTCCCACCACGCTACAGCATCAACTACTACAATAGGAGATATTTGTTCATAATCTTTAATAACTTGAACATTAACCCATTTCTCAACATGTGCAATGGCTATAGCACATTTATCATGTTTCTGTGCAAGGTCAGCATGTACATAATAAACCTTATCTGGATCTGGCTTAAAGTTTTCTTCAAATCTTCTGAATTGATCCAGTGGATTTCTAACTGTCATACAGGCACGGACTTTATCTGCCTGCTTAAAAAATGCATCTGATGCATATGTTGGGACACAGGCAAAACGCATCATCGCATCCCCAAGATCTGTCATAAAGGCAATTTTAAAATCATCTATCTTGCGAGTAGGGTTTACTTCCCAAGTAGGTCTCTTTAATGCAAATACTCCAGGGTACTTGTAGGATTTAATATGATCTTCATCCCATGATATTTCAAACCAATTATCTTTATCGTCTTCTGGCAATAGTGGATTTACTATAAATTTATGTGATCTTGATACTACTTCTTTATCTGCTACTACTGCTTCGTACCGCTCAGAAATAAAGTCTCCATTATAACGAGGGAATGAAAGAAGAACCACCTTACCAAGATCAGGAAAACGAGAGTCTACAGAGCCACGGAATGCTTTATAAATATTATCAGCAGTCTTTCCTTGTTCATTTCCTGTTGCAACCTCAGAAGCAAAACCAGAAATCTCATCAAGAACTGCAAGCAAAAGGTTTAAACCCTCATGAGATTCTCTTTCTGAGTGACCAGAGTAAACTGTAATTGATTTATCAAACCCTATTGAATCTACCTTTGCTTCATATTTTCCTGCAAACCATGGTGACTTTTCAATCTTGGTTTTAAACCCTTTAAAGAAAACATTCTTTGCTTGTTGTGCGTTAATAGCAACATTTATGAGATCTATTGCATCTCCACTTGGTTTTCCGAAATATCTTGCAGGGTCTTTAAGACATAATAACTTATAGACAATATAAGCACAGGCAACAGTAGAGGTAAAGTCCTTCCCACTGCCCTTCCCAAGTTGAAGAATAATTTCGTTCTTTGTGTATTTCTCATAGTATCTTGCACCATCTTCTTCTCCCATTAATTGCTGTAAATCTTCTTTACGATATATCTGACTCATCGCCTGAACTATGTCATATTGTATATCTGAAAGCCCTGGCTGACCTAAATAATCTGGGGACTCAACAAATGTCTTAGCATCTACTGGAGTTTCTTCAAAGTGATTATCTTGTAAAGCCTCTAAAAATTCATCAAATATCATGGACA
>Ga0255151_1000199_pt1 | contig 22048 bp, 19 predicted proteins | sample Atl_Yuk_RepB_8h_FD_183612 | JGI IMG/M metagenome (GOLD analysis project Ga0255151, IMG submission 183612) | Freshwater microbial communities from Altamaha River, Georgia, United States - Atl_Yuk_RepB_8h | ecosystem: Environmental > Aquatic > Freshwater > River | place: USA: Georgia | collected... | reverse complement strand
AAAAATATTCCAAATGTTGATGTAGATGATGTAATTATTGGTAATGGCGTGTCAGAACTTATTGTCATGTCAATGCAGGCATTATTAGATAACGATTATGAAGTGTTGATCCCTATGCCAGATTATCCGCTTTGGACAGCGGCTGTGACGCTAGCAGGGGGGAAACCTAGACACTATCTATGTGATGAAGCTTCAAACTGGTACCCCGATCTTAAAGACATTGAAAGTAAAATCACCAACAAAACAAAGGCGATTGTTGTAATCAATCCAAATAATCCGACAGGTGCGCTTTATCCAAAAGATATCCTAGAGGGTATTATTCATATTGCAAGAAAACATAAACTCGTTGTTTTTGCAGACGAGATTTACGATAAAGTTGTCTATGATAAGAAAAAACATATTTCAATTGCATCTCTCGCTGACGATATTCTTTTTGTCTCATTCAATGGTTTATCAAAAAACTATCGTGCATGTGGTTATCGAGCAGGATGGTTAGTTGTATCTGGCAATAAGAAAGAATCCTCAGACTACATTGAAGGTTTAAACATGCTTGCCTCCATGCGTTTATGTGCAAACGTTCCTGGACAGCTCGCAATACAAACTGCTTTGGGTGGGTATCAAAGTATTGATGATCTTGTTGCACCTACAGGACGACTTTTCAAACAAAGAGAACTTGCTTACAACATGCTTGTGTCCATTCCCGGAGTCACATGCGTTAAGCCTGAAGCTGCGATGTATCTTTTTCCTAAATTAGATCCAAAGATGTATCCGATTAAAGACGATCAAGAATTTATTTTAAAATTATTAATCGACAAAAAAGTATTATTAGTTCAAGGCACAGGATTTAATTGGAAAGATCCTGATCACATAAGAATTGTTTTCTTGCCAAATGAAGATGATCTTAAAGAATCAATTAATCGTATTGCTAATTATCTTGAAAACTTTAAGAAAAATAATGCAAGCTAGAGAGCTATAACTGATGAAACGAATGAATATAGGTTTATTAGGTATCGGTACAGTAGGTGGCGGTGTCTTTGAACTTTTAAAAACTAATATTAAAGAGATACAGCGTAAAACATCCGCTGATATGAAAATTGTCGCTGTAGCAGATAAAAATCTGGCACGCGCAAAAGAAATTGTTGGGAACTCTATTGAGGTCACTGATGATGCATTTAAGTTAGTTGCTGATAAAGAGATTGATGTGATTGTTGAACTTATTGGTGGTACAACAATTGCAAAAGAACTAGTGGTGAAAGCGATTGAAAATAAAAAACATGTTGTAACCGCCAATAAAGCATTGCTCGCGAATTTTGGAAATGAACTATTTGACTTAGCCAAAAAGAATAATGTCACTTTAGCTTTTGAAGCATCAGTCGCTGGTGGTATACCTATTTTAAAATCTATTAGAGAAGGTTTGGCTGGAAATAAGATTGAGTGGGTTGCAGGTATTATTAATGGCACCACCAATTTTATTCTGACTGAGATGCGCGACAAAGGAATTACATTTGCTAAAGCCTTATCCGAGGCCCAGTCTTTAGGATACGCAGAAGCAGACCCTACTTTTGATATTGAAGGCATTGACGCAGCACACAAGTTAACAATTCTTGCTGGTTTATCTTTTGGCATTCCTATGAGCTTTAAAGATGTTTATGTGGAAGGCATTAAAGCACTTGAGCAAAAAGATATTCGATATGCAGAAGAATTAGGTTATCGCATTAAGTTATTGGGTATCGCAAAAAAAAGAGATAAAGGTATTGAGTTAAGAGTGCATCCCACTCTAATACCGGAGAAACGTCTAATTGCTAATGTTAATGGTGCAATGAATGCTGTCGTTGTCAAAGGTAATATGGTTGGACCAACACTTTATTATGGCGCTGGTGCCGGTGCTTTACCGACAGCGAGTGCTGTCGTTGCTGATCTTATCGATATTTCAAGATTATCTCAGGTCCCTCTACATGGTTTTGAAGATAATAAAATTGATTCAATACCTATCTATAAAATTGAAGACGCAATCAGCGGCTATTACTTAAGAATTCGTGTTTCAGATAAGCCAGGTGTATTAGCTGAGATTACAAAATTATTTGGTGATAAGAAAATTTCAATTGATGCGATGCTCCAAAAAGAACCACAAGAACATGAATCTGAAGCAGATATTGTCATTCTAAGCCATTTAGCTCTTGAGAAAGATATCAATACCGTCATTGATTCAATTGAGTCCTTATCGGCCACCATTGGAAAAGTTATTAAAATTAGATTAGAAGAACTTAGTAAATAAAGGCTTTATGAAATATATTTCAACGCGTGGTCAATCAAAGCCACTTTCTTTTTCTGAGATTTTATTAGGCGGTCTTGCACCTGATGGTGGTTTATATCTGCCAGAGTCTTACCCTCAATTTTCAGCTCAAGATTTAAATAATATGCGAAGCATGAGTTATGCTGAACTTGCTTTTCATATCATTTCTAAATTTGTTGATGACATACCGCAAGACGACTTAAAAATAATTATCAATAAAACATACACCAAGGATGTATATGCGTTTGCAAGATCACAACAAAAACCAGAAGACATTACACCGATTTTAAAAGTTAAAGAGAATTTATATATTCTTTCACTTTCAAATGGACCAACACTTGCATTTAAAGATATTGCAATGCAACTCCTTGGCAATCTCTTTGAATATGTGCTTGCTAAAGACAATGCAGAAATAAATATTTTAGGCGCAACGTCTGGAGATACCGGATCTGCTGCTGAATATGCTATGCGAGGAAAAAAAGGTATTAATGTCTTTATGTTGTCACCTTATCAGAAGATGAGTCGCTTTCAATCAGCTCAAATGTTTAGTATTCAAGACCCAAATATTTTTAATCTAAGCATCAAAGGTGTTTTTGATGATTGTCAAGATATTGTTAAGGCAGTATCTAATGACTTAGACTTTAAAAAAGATTTTAAAATTGGCGCAGTGAATTCAATTAATTGGGGCAGAATTTTAGCGCAGATTGTTTATTATTTTAAAGGCTATCTCGCTGTTACCAAAAACAATGAAGAGGTAAGCTTTACTGTGCCCACTGGTAATTTTGGTAATATTTGTGCAGGTCATATAGCACGTATGATGGGTCTTCCAATTAAGAGACTTGTAGTTGCTACCAATGAGAATAATGTATTAGATGAGTTCTTTAAGACAGGTATGTATAAGCCGCGCGACTCTAAAAATACTTTTCATACCTCAAGCCCCTCAATGGATATATCTAAGGCCTCTAATTTTGAACGATTCATTTTTGATTTAATTGGTCGAGATAGTAAAAAGTTGAATGAATTATGGAAATTGATTGATCAAGGCGGTAATTTTGATTTAAACCAAGGTGGTATTTTTGAAAAAATTAAAGATTTTGGATTTACATCATCCTCAAGTACGCACAAAGAACGTATTCACTTTATTAAAGAAATATACAATCAATACAAGATCATCATCGATACACATACAGCAGATGGATTTAAAGCAGCCTATGAGCATTTAGATGACAATGTCCCAATGATTGTGCTTGAGACAGCATTACCTATCAAATTTGAAGATTCTATTTTAGAAGCGATAAATCAAAAACCTGACAGACCAGAATCATTAATGCATTTAGAAGATCTTCCGCAACGATTTGAAGTTTTAGATAATCAAGTTGATCAAGTTAAAACATTCATAAGGCAAAACGTATAAGATCATGAAGCAATATTTAGATTTACTTAATCACGTTAAAAACCATGGTGATGTTAAACATGACCGAACTGGTACAGGTACAATTTCTGTATTTGGTTATCAAATGCGTTACGACCTATCAAAGGGTTTTCCTTTATTAACTACAAAAAAAGTACATTTAAAGTCAATTATTCACGAGCTTTTATGGTTTTTAAGCGGTAGTACAAATATTAAATACTTAAAAGATAACGGCGTGAGTATTTGGGATGAATGGGCGGATGAAAATGGCAACCTAGGTCCAGTCTATGGTTATCAATGGAGAAGCTGGCCTTCGGCTGATGGAAAACATATTGATCAGATTACAGAATTGATTGAGTCAATTAAAACAAATCCTGATTCAAGACGATTAATAGTTTCAGCTTGGAATGTTTCTGAAATCACAAAAATGAAACTTCCACCTTGTCATGCATTTTTTCAGTTTTATGTTTCAAATGGGAAATTATCCTGTCAGCTTTATCAAAGAAGTGCAGATATTTTCCTAGGCGTACCTTTTAATATTGCATCTTATGCGCTGCTAACAATGATGGTAGCGCAAGTATGTTCATTAGAACTTGGTGATTTTGTTCATACGTTAGGCGATGCACACATTTATTCGAATCATATAGACCAAGTCAATGAGCAATTATCAAGATCACCTAAAGCATTACCTCGTATGAAAATTAATCCTGAAGTTAAAAACATTTTTGACTTTAAATTTGAAGATTTTGTTCTAGAAAATTACGATCCTGACCCTCCGATTAAAGCACCTGTCGCAGTCTAGTGTCCAAACTATCCATCATTGTTGCAATGAGTTCTAATCGTGTTATTGGTGTAAATAACACCTTGCCATGGCATATCAGTGAGGATTTAAAGCATTTTAAATCTTTAACAACGGGACACACGATTATTATGGGGCGAAAGACCTACGAGTCTATTGGTCGACCGTTACCCAATAGAAGAAATATTGTGATTAGTCGAAATACAGAAGCTTCTTATGAGGGTGCAGAAGTTGTGCATAGTATCGAAGATGCTTTTTCTATTTGTAAGAATGATAATGAGGTATTTGTGATTGGAGGTTCAAATATATATGAGCAAGCATTAAGCTTAGTAGATTACATATATATAACAGAAATTAAAAAAAGCTTTTCGGGAGATGCTTTTTTTCCTGAAATCAATAAACAAATGTGGATTGAATCTTCAAGAGAAAATCATATTACAAATGATGGCCTTGAATTTTCTTTTGTAAAGTATCAAAAAAATACTAAATAGATACACAATCTACAAAGTAGTGTGCTTTACCATCAATTTTTTCTTTTACTAATCCGTGATTGTCTGTTTCAAAGCCTGGGAATTTTTCATTAAAATCTCTCGCGAATTTTAAATAGTTCACAATAATTTTATTAAAACGCTCACCAGGAATTAGAAGAGGAATGCCCGGTGGATAGGGCGTGAGAAGCACAGCTGTAATTCTGCCTTCTAAATCATCAATCGCGACACGTTCAATTTCTTTGTGAGCCATTTTTGAAAAAGCATCTGTGGGCTTCATTGCAGGAATCATGTCAGAGAGATACATTTCCGTAGTAAGTCTTGCAATGTCATGTTTTTTATAAATCTCATGAATCTGTGTACATAAATCTTTTAATCCAATGCGTTCATAACTTGGTTGCTTTTGAATAAATTCCGGTAAAACTTTCCATAAAGGCTGATTTTTATCATAATCATCTTTAAATTGTTGTAGAGCTGCTACAAGCGTATTCCATCGGCCTTTAGTAATACCAATCGTAAACATAATAAAAAATGAGTAGAGACCTGTTTTCTCTACGATAACGCCATGCTCTGCCAAATACTTAGTCACAATAGAAGCTGGAATACCGAATTCTTCTGAAAACTCGCCATCAACATTGAGGCCTGGGGTAATGATGGTTGCCTTGATAGGGTCCAGCATATTGAAGCCATCCGCAAGATTACCGAATCCATGCCAATGATCATTTGCATTTAACATCCAAGCATCTCGATCTTCGAGTCCTTCGTCTGATAGATCGTTAGGACCCCAAACTTTAAACCACCAATCAGACCCCCACTCAATATCTACTTTTCGCATAGCGCGTCTGAAGTCCAATGCTTCCATAAGAGATTCTTCAACAAGGGCTTTACCGCCAGGTTCCTCCATCATCGCAGCAGCGACATCGCAACTCGCAATAATTGAATATTGGGGACTTGTAGAACTATGCATTAAGAATGATTCGTTAAAGACTTCTCTGTCGAGTTTATTTCTTTCTGCATCTTGCACAAGAATTTGAGATGCTTGACTTAAGCCTGCTAAAAGTTTGTGTGTCGACTGTGTTGAGAAAATTAAACTATCTTTACAGCGAGGACGGTCAGCACCAATGGCATGATAGTCACCATAGAAATCGTGGAATGTTGCATGGGGTAACCAAGCTTCATCAAAATGGAGCGAATCAATTTTTCCATCTAACATTTCTTTAATTTCTTCAACGTTATAAAGTATGCCGTCATATGTAGATTGTGTGATTGTTAATACACGAGGCTTATCTTTTTTGTTAGTGATGAATGGATTCTTTTGAATTTTGTCCTGAATATTTTTCCATTCAAATTCTTTTTTAGGAATTGGACCAATAATCCCAAAGTGATTTCGAGTTGGCATCAAGAAAATCGGAATAGCACCGGTCATAATAATGGAGTGCAAGACTGATTTATGACAGTTTCGATCAACGATGACTATATCGCCAGGAGCTACAGTTGAATGCCAAACCATCTTATTAGAGGTGGATGTACCATTTGTTACAAAATAAAGATGGTCAGAGTTATATATACGCGCTGCATTTCTCTCCGAAGCACCTACAGGGCCTGTATGGTCGAGTAATTGTCCTAATTCATCTACTGCATTACATACGTCAGCTCTAAGCATGTTTTCACCAAAGAACTGGTGAAACATTTGCCCAACTGGTGATTTGAGAAAAGCTACACCACCTGAGTGACCAGGACAATGCCATGAGTAGGAGCCATCGCCTGCATAATGAGTAAGAGCTTTAAAAAATGGTGGTGGCAAACTATCTAAATAAGTTCTGGCTTCGCGTACAATGTAACGCGCAACAAATTCTGGCGTGTCCTCATGCATATGAATAAAGCCATTAAGTTCTCTTAAGATTTCATTGGGAATGTGACGGCTTGTTCTTGTTTCGCCATGAAGAAATATCGGAATTTCTTCATTACGAAATCTAATTTCATCTACGAAATTTTTTAAATGTTGAAGAGCGGTTTGGTTTTCTTCAATAAACTCTTCATCATCGATAGATAGAATAAATGCAGAAGCCCGACTTTGTTGTTGAGCAAATGAAGATAAATCACCGTAGCTTGTAACGCCAAGGACTTCAAAATTTTCTTCCTCGATCGCATTTGCTAAAACTCTAATACCAAGACCAGATGAATTTTCAGATTTAAAGTCTTCATCAATGATGACTACGGGGAAGTTAAATTTCATATTAACCCTTTATATTTTAGGTAATGTTACGCCTATTTGACCTTGGTACTTACCACCGCGATCTTTATAGGATGTTTCACATAATTCATCGGACTCAAAGAATAACACTTGAGCACAACCTTCGCCTGCATAAATTTTTGCTGGAAGAGGTGTGGTATTACTAAATTCTAACGTCACATAACCTTCCCATTCTGGTTCAAAAGGTGTGACGTTTACAATAATGCCGCATCGTGCATAAGTTGATTTGCCCAAGCATACAGTAAGAACACTTCTTGGAATTCTGAAATACTCCACTGTTCTTGCAAGTGCAAAAGAGTTAGGTGGGATGATGCAGTAATCGGCATTGAATTCAACAAAAGAATTTGGGTCAAATTTTTTAGGATCGACGATAGTGCTATTAATATTGGTAAATACTTTAAATTCATTAGCGCATCGAATGTCATATCCATAACTTGATGTGCCATAGGATACGATTTTTTGATTATCTTTTTCGCGAATAAGTTTAGGTTCGAATGGCTCAATCATGCCATGTTCTTCGGCCATCTTTCTTATCCATTTATCTGATTTTATCGTCATAATTTTCTTGTCTCAAAAAAGAAAAATCCCGTTTGCACAATCTTGACGCTACGGGATTTCTAATGAATTAAATTTTCATAACTTTAGAGCTTATTTTCACCGATTTCAATACTCTGACGCCAAAATTGTTCAGGTTTGTCAAAGATAACTTTCGATTCAAGAGGGTCAGCACTCCCAGCAGGGTAGGTAAAGACTGGACTCTTATCTTCATTCCAGGCCTTAATTACAGGATCAAGAAGTCTCCATGATGCTTCTACCTCATTGATATGGAGGTATAAAGATTGGTCGCCTTGCATCAAGTTAAGAAGAAGTGATTCATAGGCATCTACACTTTCATCTCCTGAAATTCTATTTGGAGCATCCATAGCTACCGTTCTTACTTTAGTATCAAGCCCTGGAATTTTCGTTTGGATTTCAAACCGGGTAAATTCTTTAGGTTGAATACTGATGACGAGCCAATTATCGGCTTGCTCAGGAAGCGAAAGCGGTGCTTTTTTAAATTTAATGGCTATCGCAGTGTCAGATGCGTGAAGACGCTTCGCTGTTCTTACATAGACAGGTACACCTTTCCATCTTGGTGTATTAATGTAGAACTTAAGAGCTGCGTAGGTCTCAACAACACTCTTTGGATCTTCAAGTTCTTCTAAGTAACCCTTAACTTCTTCACCATTGATATTACCTCGACCATATTGTGCTTTAAAAGTATGCTTCTTAAGCTCGTCAAGAGGAATAGGTTTAATTGATTCAAGGACTTTAATTTTTTCAGCACGAATATTTTCAGGGCTCAATGTTTGAGGCATTTCCATCGTTGTTAATGCAAGCATTTGCATAAGATGGCTTTGTATCATATCTCTTAAAGCGCCGGTCGCATCATAGAATTGAGTTCTCTCACCTACACCAAGCGTTTCATTATTTGTAATTTGAATGTGATCGATATGCTCATGCGACCAAAGCGGATCAAAAATATGATTTGCAAAGCGCGTGAGAAGAATATTTTGTAGTGCTGATTTACCGAGGTAATGATCGATGCGGTATATCTGTGTTTCTTTTAAATGTTTGGTGATAGATTTTTGAAGTGCTTGAGCTGTTTCTAAATTAGTACCAAATGGTTTTTCAATGACAACACGACGCCAAGCTTTGCTCTCATCCGTTAAGCCAACGCTCGCAAGTAAATCAACAATCGAAGCGAAGTCAGAGGGCCTAACAGACAAAAAGAAAGCTAAATTCTGTGGAAAAGTTGATGCGTCAGAGAGTCTTTCACTAAGTCGTTCAAAAGCGTTACTATCATCAGGTGGATTTGCGTGATAAAAATTTCTAGCAATAAAACGATCAAATACTTTTGCGTCGTAATTTTTTTTGAATTTAATATCAAGCATGGATTTTATATCGTCTCGCCATGCCTTTTCTTCAACTTCAGACCTTCCTACTGAAAGAATTTTCATTTTCTCTGGCAATCTGCCAAGAGAATCGAGTCTAAAAAGACCTGGAATAAGTTTTATTCTGGAAAGGTTTCCACTTGCACCAAAGAGGACCAGGGTGCAGTCATCAATTTTCGTCATAGATATATAGGAATGTAAAAAAAGTTATTTAGATTTTTTTACTGCATGACCACCAAATGCATTACGCATTACTGATAGCAATCTATAGCCATAACCTTGTTTTTCTTGGCTTCTGAATCTTACTTGCAATGCGAGTGTAAGTACAGGTGTTGGAATGCCTTGTTCAATTGATTCAACCACAGTCCATCTACCTTCGCCTGAGTCAGCGACATAAGGTGCAACTTCATCCAACGCTTGATCCTCTTTCAGCGCATCAGCAGTTAAATCTAGTAACCAGCTTCTTACGACTGAGCCGTGTTTCCATAATTCTGTAATTTGCGCTAAATCAAGTTTAAATTCAGTTTTACCTTTAAGAAGCTCAAGACCTTCCGCGAATGATTCCATCATTCCGTATTCAATACCGTTGTGAATCATTTTAGTAAAGTGGCCTGAGCCGACAGGACCTACATGAGCCCAGCCACGATCCGCGTGAGCGAGTGCTTGAAGAATTGGTTTCATTGTATCCGCAACTTCTTGTTTTGCCCCTACCATTAAGCAGTAGCCATTTGCCAAACCCCACACACCTCCTGATGTTCCGCAATCCATAAACCCAATACCTTTTTCTTCAAGGAATTTACCGATGCGTTGAGAGTCTTTGTAATTTGAATTGCCACCGTCAATAATAATATCGCCTTTATTGAGCATTGGAATGAGTTCTTTGATTTGTTCTTCGGTTGGATTTCCTGCTGGTACCATAAGCCATACGATTTTTTGACCATCTAATTTTGCTACAGCATCTGCTACTGAGCTTGCGCCAATAATTTTTGATTTTTCTTCTAGTGTTTTTACAACTTCTGCGCTTCGGTCAAAGCCCACAACAGAAATACCTTTTTGAACAAGACGAGTAGCCATATTGCCACCCATTTTTCCGAGACCAATCATTGCTAATTTCATTTTTTTACCTTTTTATGGAAGATTTGTTATTGCTTAATCTTTTGGAATAAAGCAAATTAGTTTAAAGTGCGAAACAAGTTAAATTATATCAAACGCAAGCCTCTTCAAGGAATTGATTTCGATATAAAATCCAAATTATTTTGAAAGATTTACATGAATTTGAAGCAAATTAAGTGGCAGTCATTTGAAAGCCAGGTTTCTCTTGATCAAGCGGCTATGGAGAGGATTTTAGCTTTAGCTGATTCTTCAATTAAAGCGCGTGGTGAATTTCATCTTGTATTAGCCGGAGGATCGACACCTAAAAATGTCTATACACTTCTTAAAAACATCAACACTGATTGGCATAAATGGCATGTTTATTTTGGAGATGAGCGATGTCTAGATTTTACGCACCAAGAGCGAAATAGCACGATGGCTTTTGAGGTTTGGCTCAATCATATTGATATTCCCGCCCAAAATATTCATATAATTCCAGCGGAGCTTGGTCCGGTAGAAGGCGCACATTTATATAATGAAACGCTAAGTAAGGTAGGCGATTTTGATTTAGTTCTTTTAGGGCTTGGTGAAGACGCACATACTGCAAGCTTATTTCCAGGACATAGTTGGGATAGCAACTTAGATGCTTTAGCGATCTTTGATGCACCCAAACCGCCACCATCAAGAATATCAATGTCGCCAGCACGCTTAAGTCGATCTAGATCTGTGCTTTTCCTGGTCAGTGGAAAAGAGAAACAGACTGCGATAAATCAATGGAAAGCGGGGGATTTAATACCTGCAAGCAAAATCACCTGTAACAATGGGGTAGATGTATTTTGTTTTAATGTAAATTAGGTTTTTTGAATCACAATATTTGGGAATTTATTGCTGTAATCTTGGGCAAGTTTAGAGACTTTAATGGCCGTTAAACGGGCAATTTTCTTGTAAGTTTTTGCAGCACTGCTTTCAGGCTCTGCTACCACTGTTGGGTTTCCATTATCAGCTTGCTCTCTAATCTTAATGTCTAAAGGCAAGCTTCCTAGAAGAGATACACCATAATCCTGACACATTTTTTCAGCGCCACCCGATCCAAAAATGTGTTCTTCGTTGCCACATTTTGAACATGTATGCATGGCCATATTTTCTACAATACCAATAATTGGAATATTAACTTTTTCAAACATTTTTAATCCGCGTCTAGCATCAAGTAAGGCAATATCTTGTGGCGTTGTAACGATAATAGCGCCTGTGACAGGGACTTTTTGAGATAAGGTAAGCTGAATATCACCAGTGCCAGGAGGTAAATCAACAATAAGGTAATCAAGATTATCCCACCTTGTTTCTTTTAAGAGTTGTTCGAGTGTGCCTGTGACCATAGGGCCGCGCCATACCATGGGTGTTTCTGTATCTACAAGGAATCCAATCGACATAGCTTGAATATTGTGAGCTATTATAGGCTCCATTGACTTGCCATCTTTACTCTCAGGTTTTGTGTATATTCCTAACATTTGAGGTTGGCTTGGACCATAAATATCAGCATCCAAAATGCCTACACGTGCACCTTCAGCGGATAAAGCTAAAGCGAGATTGACTGCGGTTGTAGATTTTCCTACGCCACCCTTGCCAGAAGCCACAGCAATAATATTCTTAACACCAGAAATAAGTGCTATGCCTTTTTGAGCTGCATGAGATGTGATTTTAAAATCAACTTCAATATTTAAATTAACTTCAGGTAATATTTTTTTAATTTGAGTCGTAATCAAATTTTTGATGTCATTTAATTGGCTTTTGGCTGGGTAGCCAAGCAAGACTTTGATACCAATATCACTATCTTTTATTGAAATGCTTTTGATAGATTTATCGTTAATAAGGTTGTCGTTCGTATTGGGGTCAACAACATCTTTTAGCAGATCTTTTATTTGTTCTTCTGAGTAAGTCATGAGGCGGTAATTTTAACCTATCTTAGTTGAGGCGTCATTTGATAGAATAGGGACTTAGTCAAATCAATAAAGTTTCTCAATTCATGCGAAAGATCTTAGTCACTTCAGCCTTGCCGTACGCGAATGGGAGCATTCATTTAGGTCATTTAGTGGAATATATCCAAACTGATATTTGGGTTAGATTTCAAAAAATGCAAGGCCATGAGGCTTATTACGTTTGCGCAGATGATACACATGGAACCCCCATTATGCTTCGGGCTGAAAAAGAGGGTATTTCGCCGGAAGCGCTAATTAAAAAAGTACATATAGAACATTCGAAAGATTTTTCTGATTTTTTTATAAATTTTGATAATTTTTATTCTACAAATTCTTCTGAAAATCTTGAGCTTTCTCAAACTGTCTATAAAAAACTTAAACAGAATAAGAAGATTTATACAAAAACTATAGAGCAATTTTACGATCCAGTAAAAGAAATGTTTTTGCCTGATCGGTTTATTAAAGGAGAGTGTCCTAAGTGTCACGCCAAAGATCAATATGGCGATTCATGTGAAGTTTGTGGTGCAACATATGCTCCCACTGAATTAATTAATCCGACCTCTTCTGTCTCAGGTTCTATTCCTATAAGAAAAGAAACTGATCATTACTTCTTTAAGCTTTCAGAGTGTGAAACATTTTTGGAAAACTGGACATCTTCTGGCACGCTTCAGCAGGAGGCTGCCAATAAAATGAAGGAGTGGTTTAAATCCGGCTTGGCTGATTGGGACATTTCAAGAGATGCACCTTATTTTGGTTTTGAAATTCCTGATGCACCAGGTAAATATTTTTATGTCTGGCTTGATGCTCCCATCGGGTATATGGCGAGTTTTAAAAAACTCTGTGAAGATAAAAAGATTAATTTTGATGAGTTTTGGAACGCAGATTCAAAAACAGAGCTATATCATTTTATTGGTAAAGATATTCTTTATTTCCATGCATTATTTTGGCCAGCAACTTTAGAATTTTCTGGTTATAGAAAACCAACAAAGATTTTTGCCCATGGTTTTCTTACGGTAAATGCTGAGAAGATGTCTAAATCTCGGGGTACATTCATTACAGCTCGAAGTTACTTGGATCATATTAAAAATCCAGACTACCTTCGATACTATTACGCTGCTAAATTAAATAATACGATGGAAGATATTGATCTTAATTTAGATGATTTTTTATCTCGAGTAAATAGCGATCTTGTCGGCAAATTTATTAATATCGCAAGTCGAACCTCAGGATTTATTCGTAAATACTTTGAAGGTAAACTTTTCCTTGATGATGCAAAAACTGATCAAGAACATATTGCTATTTCTCAAAAATGCAAAGATATTGAAACTGAAATCAAGAGTTGCTATGAGTCTAGAGAGTACGGCCGTGCTGTTCGTGAAATTATGCGTATAGCAGATATTACAAATGAGTATGTTAATACGAAAGCACCCTGGACTCTTGCAAAAGATGATACACAACATAAATCAGGTTCAGACTTACATGTGATATGTAGTAGAAGTCTTGAGGCTTTTAGGCGACTTTCTATATATCTTGCACCTGTATTGCCTAAACTTGCGTCAGATATAGCAAAATTTTTTAATGAAAAAGAATTTAAGTCATTTAAAGATCTTGATAAAAATGACATTACCGTTAACGAGTATCAGCACATATTAACTAGAGTTGAAAAGAAAGATATCGATATGATGATTGAATCAAACAAAGAGTCTTTGGACAAAAACAATGAATCTTCGAAGAAAGCAGACACCGATCAATCGATGATTTCTATTGAAGATTTTATGAAAATCGATTTAAGAGTTGCTCTTATTAAAGAAGCTTCTTTTGTGGAAGGTGCAGATAGTCTTTTAAGATTAAGCTTAGATCTCAATGATGGTCGTCCAAGACAAGTTTTTGCAGGTATTAAATCTAAATATAATCCTGATCAGCTAATTGGAAAATTGACTGTCATGGTTGCTAATTTAAAACCAAGACAAATGAAATTTGGTTTATCTGAGGGTATGGTGCTTGCTGCAAGCAATGAATCTGATGGGCCGTTTGTACTTTATCCAGATCAAGGCGCTAAACCTGGTATGCGTATTAAATAATTAATCTTGGTTAATTTCTAAATAAATTTTTTCTAAAGTTTTTGATGGATCTTTTGATTGGGTAATGGGTCTTCCAATTACTAAATGATTGGATCCTGCTTTGATAGCTTCTAAAGGCGTCATAGTTCTCACTTGATCATTTGCCACGTCCCCGGCCGTCCTTATACCTGGCGTTACAAATAAAAATGATGGATTAAACTGGTTTTTTAAGAAGTCTAAATCTTTGGCAGAACAGACGATACCTTGAAGCCCACTTTGTTCGGTTAATTTTGCAAGACGCAATACTTGGTCTTCTATCTTTCTAGACACACCAACTTCTTCTAAAGTCTTTTGATCCATACTTGTCAATACAGTGACTGCGATAAGAAGAGGGGGTTGTTTGGCCCTACTCGTGCCTTCGAGAGCTGCTTCCAACATGTGACTTCCTCCAGAAGCATGAACATTAAGCATCCAGACACCTAACTGACTTGCTGCTTCACATGCTTTTTTAACGGTCGTAGGAATGTCATGGAATTTAAGATCTAAAAATACTTTGAAATTTTTATTGTGCAGGTATTCAATAAAAGCAGGCCCAGTTGTTGTGAATAATTCTTTACCGACTTTTAGATTGCAATATTCTGGATTAAGTTGCGAAACCAATGTTTTTGCATCTGCAAGATTCGCAAAATCAAGAGCTACGGTAACTTTATACGTTGCTGTCATTAACTAATTTCATTCATCTCAGTAGGCTCTGACGGAAGTGCTTCCCAGGCATTACAAGCTGGACACTGCCAATGATGCTGTTTAGCTTTAAAGCCACAGCTGCTGCATGTAAATAAACGTCGATTACCAATAGCATTACGAACAGTTTGTTGAATAAGTTGGATGTCTTGTTCTTTATGTTTGCTATTTAAAGCACGGGCTTGAAATAATTGATCTAATGCTTGAAGGCTTGGTTTTCTTATAAGCTCTTTGCGTGCAAGCTCTTCGGCCATTTCAGAGCCTTCTAGTTTTAATGTTGCTTCATAGATTACATTAAGCAGTGATCTTAATTTGTAATTTTCAAAATAAAGATTTAGGAGTGATAAACCTTCTTCAGGCTTTTTAAGTTTCTCAAATGAATTAAGTATTTTGGCTGCGACAAGACCTAAGGATTCTGGATCTTGAAACTCAATTTTTTTCCAGTGATTGATTGCTTTGTTATGATCACCATCTTCTGCATCTAAGTCACCAAGTAAAATATTCGCTCTAACACATTTCTTATGCGCATCGAGTGCATCGTGAAGTGATTTAATCGCCGATTTTTTATCTTTATCTAAAATTGCATTCAGCGCAATCTCACAATGGTAATGACTAATTTGTAATCTAAATGAAACGCCTGATTCTTTTTCTAATTTTGTGGCCATCTTAATCGCGTTTTGCCATTCACGTTCTTTCACGTAAATCTCAAGTAAAGCATTAGATGCGTATTGTTTATATTTTCCAGATTCTAATTTAAGGAATAATTCTTCAGCCCGATCAAATAAGCCTGCTTTAAGATAATCTTGAGCTAATTCAGCTTTCACGGATTCTTCTTGTGATGGATTAAGATCACGATTTTCTAATAAATCTAAATGCATATTGATAGCGCGATCAATGTGACCTATTCGTCTTAAGATACTGCCTAAAGCAAAGTGTAATTCAAGTGATTCATTATTAATACGAACAGCATCCATAAAAGCGTTAACTGCTTTTTCGTATTGATTAGTAATAAGGTAATTAAGGCCTTTAAAGTAGGTCGCAGGAAGGCTTGTTGATTCCTTCATGAGTTGTTTAATGTCAATACGAGCGGCTATCCAACCTAATGCAAAGAAGAAGGGGATAACAAGGAGCCACCAATATTCGAATTGAATCATATTTGATTTATTGTATATCTATTAATTGATTGATCAAAAAAAAAGCATATCCTGGTTAGAAGATATGCTTTTAAATGATGTCTAGTCTTATTTATCAACGCGATCTCTTAGTTCTTTGCCTGCTTTAAAATGTGGAACATATTTCTCTGGCACCTCCACTTTTGAACCTGTTTTAGGGTTTCTGCCCAAGCGAGGTGGTCGGTAATTTAAACTAAAACTACCAAACCCTCTAATTTCAATTCTTTTACCTTTGGAGAGTGTTTCACCCATAGCATCTAGAATTGTTTTGACCGATAACTCAGCGTCTTTATAGACTAACTGAGAGAAACGGCTAGCAAGTAAGTTGATTAATTTAGACTTCGTCATAAGATAAATTATTTTTTACTATCTAATTTTGCCTTTAATAACGCGCCAAGGTTAGTTGTCCCAGCATTATCAGAACTTTGTTCAACCTCTACTTTTTTCTTAGCAGCTTTTGGTTTAGCTGAATTTTTAGATTTAAGTGAAAGTTGGATTGTTTTTTCTTTAGCATCGATATTGAGTATTTTAACTTCAATTTCGTCACCAGCTTTAACAACAGTTGAAGCATCATCAATTTTATCTTCGCTGACTTCATTGATATCAACCTTACCTTCAACTTGATCAGCTAAAGTTACTATAATACCGGAAGCATCTGCTGATTTAACTATACCTTTAACAAAACTTCCTTTGTCATTAGCTTTTGTGAAGCCTGAGAAGTTGTCGCCTGATAATTGTTTAAGGCCAAGAGAAATTCTTTCTTTCTCAACATCGATTGCCACGATGAGCGCTTCGAGATCGTCACCTTTTTTAAAGTTTCTAATCGCCTCTTCACCTGTCTTATCCCAAGAGATATCAGATAAATGAATAAGACCATCTATGCCACCATCTAGACCGATAAAGATTCCGAAATCAGTGATTGATTTAATAGGGCCGCTTACTTTGTCACCTTTTTTATGTGTTTCAGAAAATTCTGCCCATGGATTTGATTTACATTGTTTCATACCCAATGAAAGTCTTCTTCTGTCTTCATCAATTTCAAGAATCATTACTTCAACTTCGTCACCGAGCTGCGCAATTTTTCCAGGGTGAATATTTTTATTTGTCCAATCCATTTCTGAAACGTGAACTAAACCTTCAATACCAGCTTCAATTTCAACGAATGCACCGTAATCAGTTAAGTTAGATACTTTACCGAATAGACGCGAGCTAACTGGATATCTTCTTGATAAACCTTTCCAAGGATCATCGTCGAGTTGTTTTAAACCTAATGAAACACGATTTTTTTCTTGATCAAATTTAAGCACTTTAGCTTCAACTTCATCACCAATATTTAAAATTTCAGATGGATGCTTTACGCGTCTCCATGCTAAGTCAGTAATATGAAGTAAACCGTCAATACCGCCTAAATCAACGAATGCACCATAATCTGTGATATTTTTAATAATACCTTTGACAGTTGCACCTTCAGTAAGTGTTCCAATAACAGCATCTCTATCTGCACCTGTGGATTGTTCCATCACTGCTTTTCTAGAAACAACCACGTTATTTCTTTTCTTATCAATTTTGATAACTTTAAGATCCCATTCTTTATTTTCAAATGGTGATGTGTCTTTAACAGGTCTTACATCAACGAGTGAGCCTGGTAAGAATGCTGTGATTCCATTTACAGATACTCTTAAGCCACCTTTAACGCGACTACTTACAAAACCTTTAACTACCGTTCCTTGATTCATTGCATCTTCAAGGTCAAGCCATGCTTGCATTTTCTTTGCTTTATCTCTTGATAGGATTGTTGAGCCGAAGCCGTCTTCTAGTTTTTCAATTGCAACTTTAACAAAGTCACCCACTTTAACGTCAAGTTCGCCTTGGTCATTAAGGAATTCTTCTGCTTTGATTACGCTTTCTGATTTAAGTCCTGCGTTTACAATCACAAAGTCATTATCAATCGATATAACTTCGGCTGTAATTACTTCGCCTGAACGCATTTCTTGAAGCGCTATGCTTTCTTCGAATAGAGCTGCGAAACTTTCTGTGGATTTTGATTCTGTATTTTTTGCTGTCGTTGCCATTAAATGTTACCTATAAAGTCCTACCTAGCGATAGGGATGTTAAAGTTAGCAATAGATCTTTGAAATCTATTACACCAATTTTTTAAGACGTTTGAGACTTTAAACTGAAGAGATGGGTGATGTTATCAACGGCATCAGATATGCTTAATGTGTCTGTATCTATTTCAATAGCGTCTTTTGTTTTTAAGAGGGGAGAGATTTCTCTTTGAAAATCTCGCTTATCTCTTAGAATAATTTCACTTAAAACCGAGGCCATATTAGCAGGGTTTCCTTTTGAGATCAACTGTTTATATCTTCTTTCGGCTCTAATTTGAGCGCTTGCGGTTAAGAAGATTTTAATGCCAGCATGGGGGAAAACAACCGATGTCATATCCCTTCCTTCGGCCACCAATCCAGGGCTTTTTTCAAAACTCCTCTGAAATCCGAGAATCGCCTCTCTTAAAGCCTTATGAACCGCAACTTCAGAGGCTCCGCGACCTGATTCTTCAGTACGTATCGCTTCCGAGACGTCTTTACCATTGAGTAAAATTTGATCATTTTTGAAGCTTAAATCAGCATTTTCTAGGACTTTGAGAAGTAAAGCTTCGTTATCGAGGGGAATATTTTGCATGCGACCCGCATAAGCGATCGTTCGATAAATTGATCCAGAGTCTAGATAATGAAAGCCTAGTTTTTCTGCAACAAGTTTAGCGACAGTACCTTTTCCAGAAGCGGAAGGGCCATCAATCGCAATAATAGGAATGTGAGAGGTCATCTATGTTTTTATAATACTTTCTAATACTTCAAAGTATGTGGGGAATGTTTTATTCACACATGCTGGATCATTAATTGTGATTGAGATATTTTTAAGGCTGACCAATGAGAAACACATCGCTATTCGATGATCATCATAAGTATCTATTTCTACATCTTCTTTGATATGAAGTGGAGGAGTGATTTCAATAAAATCTTCACCTTCAACAACCGCTGCACCCAACTTTTTAAGTTCAGTTGCCATAGCTTTAATACGATCAGTTTCTTTAACGCGCCAACTTCCAATGTTGTGAAGTTTAGTTGTACCATTTGCAAATAATGCTAAAACCGCAAGTGTCATTGCAGCATCTGGAATATGGTTGCAATCAAGATTGATTGCTTGAAGTGTTTTAACTTTTGAAACCTTAATCGATGCTTCAAGAGTTTTAATTTTAGCGCCCATAAGAGCTAGGGCTTCAGTAAATTTCACATCACCTTGAATGCTATTTTTCCCAATACCTTTGACTTCAATATCACCAGCAAGCGCACCGGCGGCTAAGAAGTAAGAAGCTGATGAGGCGTCACCCTCAACAAATATTTCACCTGGGCTCACATAAGCACTTGAGCCTGGAATCAGAAAGTGTTGCCAGTCTATTTTTTTTACGTGCACACCAAATCGACTCATAAGATTAAGGGTGATATCAATATATGGTTTTGAAATTAAATCACCGACGATTTCGATAGATACTTCTTTTTTTGTAAGTGGAATCGCCATTAATAGCGCTGTTAAGAATTGACTTGAAATATCACCTCTAATTTTTACTGAGCTGTTAACAATAATTTCAGAAGGAGATATTTTTAGCGGTGGATAACCTTCTTGATTGAGGTAGGAGATATTTGCATTTAATTGTAAAAGAGCATCGACAAGATCTTTAATAGGCCGCTCATGCATTCGAGGTACGCCACTTAGCATGTAATTACCTTGACTAAAAGATAAAGCTGCGGTGAGTGGCCTAAAAGCAGTGCCTGCATTGCCTAGAAAAATTTCAGCTGATTTATTTTTGAACTGACCTTGAGAGCCTTTAATGTGAATGTCACCATTCTTATTTTGTGTAAGATCAACTTGAAGTATTTTTAGCGCTTCAATCATATGATTTGTATCGTCTGATTGAAGTGGATGTTTGATCACTGTTTCTCCATCTGCAATCGCAGATAAAAGAAGAATGCGATTAGTAATACTTTTAGATCCAGGGAGAGTGACTTGACCAGAAACGGATTGAATAGCTTTTAATTTCTTTTGGTTTGTCATGCGCTCAGTTTAATGTGACCATTCGTTTCGAGTTTTACTTGCATTTTCAAATAAGGCTAAAATCTTTTTGGCATCTTCGTGTTCAATAGCTTCTTTAAGTAATTTAATTTGATTTTCAAAATGCTTAATATCTTCAAGAATAAAATTCTTATTTGCGAGCGTAATATCTTTCCACATCTCAGGAGAGCTTGCCGCAATTCTTGTGAAATCTTTAAAGCCACTCGCAGCAAATTTTAAAAGTTCATTAGCATTAACTCTTTGAGTAATCATATCTACAAGAGAAAACGCTAATAAGTGAGGAAGATGGCTAATTGTGGAAAATATTTTGTCATGGTCACTATGAGACATATTTGAAACTATTGCGCCTGCAGTTTTCCATAATGTTTCGATTTTTTCTTTTGCTTCATGTGACGTCTCTTGATCTGGCGTTAGTATGACATTTTTATTTTTAAATAAATCAATGTGTGCTGCTGTTGCCCCATGTTTTTCTGATCCAGCAATAGGATGCCCACCAATAAATTGGGAATAATGCGGCCCTAAAATTTGTTTTGCTGATTCTACGACATCTGATTTTGTACTACCCACATCAGTAATAATCGTGTGTGAAGATAAATGGGGTTGGATCGTTTTGAGTATGGAGGGAAATTGTGCAACAGGCGTTGCGATAATAATAATATGAGCTTCAGCAATATCTTTCTTTAAGTCTTCGCTTATTCGATCAATAAGCTTCAATCTAATTGCGTCGTTAAGGTTATCTTGATTTCTTCCGACGCCCACAATACTAGACGCAAAACCTGATTTTTTAGCAGAAAGTGCAATGGATCCACCAATGAGACCGACACCAAAAATAAGAATTTTATTCACTGTATATAGTTGATTTATTTGATATTGTTTAACAATTGAATTGTATCATGTTCACTATTAAATGATTGCCATTCGTTATTGATGAATAATTCGAAAGGCTTAAAGTGAGTTTTGTAATTCATCTTTTTACTCTCTTTAATCCAATAGCCTAAATATACATAATCTAATTTCTTTTCTATGCACCAATTGATAAGCCATAGTATGGAATAAGTGCCATAACTGAGCGATTTATCGTAAGTATCATAAAATGTGTAGACTGCGGAAATCCCATCATCAATTACATCAACAAAACTTACTATTTTTAAATCGGTTTGATCTTGAAATTGAATTAATCGACTATCAATATTACTTTGTAATAAAAATTCACTGTACTGGTTAACATCATCATCTGTTATTTTTGTTTTTTCATGTCTCATTTTTTGATATTCCAAGTAAAGCTTAAAATGATTTTCATGAAAGGAAAGCGGAAGCACCGAAGTTTGTAAATGCTGATGTTTCTTTATGATTCTTTTAAAGTTTTTTGAGGCGATAAAATTATTGACATTGATACGAATAGGAATGCATGCATTACATAGCTCACAATAGGGTTTGTATGTATATTTACCGCTTCTTCGAAAGCCTTTTTTAATTAGATCGTTATAATGATGTTGACTGATTAAGTGATGAGGGGTAGCGACTAACGACTGAGAAGCAAGACCCTCTATATAGCCACACGCGTAACTTGTCGTGACATAGAATTGGATCTTATGACTGGAGAGTTCGTCAGGAAGGCTCACGTTTTAATGTAAGTTCTGAGTAATTGAATAAATTGATTACGCATGATTTCTTTAGCACCAAAACTTAAAAGATGA
>Ga0255151_1000173_pt1 | contig 23868 bp, 26 predicted proteins | sample Atl_Yuk_RepB_8h_FD_183612 | JGI IMG/M metagenome (GOLD analysis project Ga0255151, IMG submission 183612) | Freshwater microbial communities from Altamaha River, Georgia, United States - Atl_Yuk_RepB_8h | ecosystem: Environmental > Aquatic > Freshwater > River | place: USA: Georgia | collected... | reverse complement strand
GAGTTATGAATGGCTGCAAACAATTCTAGTGCCTCATGCTACGACTGTCTATTTTGGCTGCGTGGCGATATGATGGGGCAATGTCGGCGTTTTCCTGAGCACTTAAACAAGCATCAAAACGACTGGTGCGGGGAATACAGCAAGATACCAAGCCCAAAATATGAACCCGTGGTTGCCAAGCGTGGCAGACCTGCTAAGGGAGAATCAAATGAGGCTTAAACCTTTACGAGATCGTATTGTTGTTAAACCTGTAGAACGGGTTAAGAGTTCGATCTTGCAGGTTGTAATGTCAGAAAAAGACAACATGGGCACAGTAGTAGCTGTTGGCCCGCAAGCTGAAAACAAAATACAGCCAGGCAGCTTTATCCGGTTTGGAACAATGGGTGATAACGAGTATCTAAGCTATCAAGAATACTTTGAAGGCGATGATCGTTATCTGATTATGTCTTGGAAAGATGTGTGTTTTATTGAGGAAGGGCAAGATGCGGCATAAATTTGCCAATAACGGCACATTGCCTGACAACTTAAAATTAAATCAACTTAGATATGACGTTAAGAAAAAGTATGGTTTGAGCCTTGATGAAGCTAGATATTTAAGGTCATTGCCGTGCGAAATTTGTGGCACAAAAGCAAAAAAGATGTGTATTGATCACAAAATACCTAAAACATATCGTGGGGTTTTATGTCAACAATGCAATACTAGGTTGGGTTGGTTTGAAAAAAATAGAGATGTAATTATTGATTACTGCGAAAGAGGGCCACAAAATGCCATTAAAGAAATCAGCAAGCAAAAAAGCGTTTGAGCAAAATGTTAAAGCCGAAATTAAAGCGGGTAAACCTGTTAAACAATCGGTTGCCATTGCGTATTCGGTTAAGCGTGAGGCTAAGAAAAAATGAACATTGAGTTAAGTCCACAAGAATTGAACTTTATTATTGCTGCATTGCGGGAATTTCCTGTTGTGGTGGCTAAGAGTTCTGAAGATATAATTAGAAACATAGCAAAACAGGTTGAACCTGTGGATAACTCTGTGGATAACTCAGATAAGCCTGTGGATAACTCTTAATTATGTCAAGTATTTAGGGATTAAATCAATGTCTCAGGTAGGCGCACCTAAAGGCAATCAGAACGCAGCTAAGAGTAGGCTGTTCTACGATGCTATGCGTAAGAAACTTGTGCAAGAGCCGCATCGGTTAAACAGCGTGGTTGAGGTGCTGATCACGGCGGCAGAGGAAGGCGAGCAATGGGCTGTCAAAGAGTTGATAGATCGTATTGATGGCAAAGCTATCCAAGCTAATACGCTAGAGAACGCAGATGGCTCACCATTGCTTGCGGGCATCCAAGTCACATTTGTAAAACCGAATGAGTGATATTGTAGAAAATGCGATAGCTAAGGCCGAGTTTCCGGTCAAGCTATCTTGCCTGTTTGAGAAATCACGTTATAAGGTTTTGTACGGTGGGCGAGGCGGGGCTAAGAGTTGGGGTGTGGCCCGTGCCTTGTTGATCTTGGGGGCTAAACGTCCATTACGCATTCTGTGCGCCCGTGAATTCCAAACTTCAATTAAAGATTCTGTGCACAAGTTGCTATCAGATCAGATTGATGCCTTGGGTATGCATGGGTTCTATGAGATCACGCAATCATCAATTCGGGCCATCAATGGTACTGAAATAGCGTTTGTGGGTTTGAAAAACAACGTAACCAATATCAAATCGTTTGAAGGCGTGGATATTTGTTGGGTTGAGGAAGCCCAAAGCGTGTCAAAACTTAGTTGGAACGTGCTAATTCCAACTATCCGTAAGCAAGATTCCGAGATATGGGTAACGTTTAACCCTGAATTAGAATCGGATGAAACATATCAGCGGTTTGTATTGAACCCGCCCGCTGATTGCATAGTGCAAAAGATTAATTGGTCGGACAACCCTTGGTTTCCTGAAACCCTGCGCCTAGAAAAGGATGCGCTAAGGGATCGTGATGTAGAGGCATACAACACGGTGTGGGAAGGGATTTGCCGACAGACGGTGGATGGGGCTGTGTTTGCCCGTGAAATGCAGATGGCAGAGTTAGACGGACGGATTACCCGTGTTCCGTATGATGCCTCAAAGCCTGTCCACGCCATATTTGATTTGGGTTGGTCGGATGCCACGGCTATTTGGTTTCTACAGTTTGTAGGGATGGAAACCAGGCTAATTAGGTATGTGGAAGATAACCAACGCACAATTCAGCACTATTTGGCCTTAATGCAAACTTACGGGTATGTATATGACACGCTGTGGTTGCCTCATGACGCAGAAAACAAGACACTTGCCGGAAATGGGCGAAGTATTGAGGAAATCGTCCGAAATGCAGGGTTCAAAACCCGCATCATTGGCAAAACCCCGATTACCGATTCTATTAACGCTGCAAGGACGATCTTTTCAAACTGTTGGTTTGATAGAGAAAATTGCCACGAAGGATTACAATGTTTAAGACATTATCGGTATGAGGTTGATCCTGATACCAAAATGTTTAGTAAAACGCCTGTGCATGATAACTTTTCGCACGGCGCAGATGCGTTTAGATATATCGGATTGATGGTAAATGAACCTAAGAAACCGAGGCCAAATAAGCCCGTTTTCGTACAAAATGCTAGTTGGATGGGCTAAACATGGCTGAAAAAACAATGGATTTCGATAAGCGGATTGATGAGGCCAAGCAGTTTTTACGCCTAACGTCCGACTCTGACACACAAAACCGATCAGAGGCGTTAGAAGATTTACGCTTTGCCGCAGGTGATCAATGGCCCGTAGAGATTCAGAACAGCCGACAACTTGAGGCTCGCCCATGCCTGACAATCAATAAGATTGATGCGTATGTGCGACAGATTACAAACCAACAGCGACAGCAACGCCCACGGATTAAGGTGCACGGTGTAAGCAGCGAAACCGATGCGAAGATGGCAGAAATCATTACAGGAATATGCCGCCATGTTGAGGTTAATAGCGATGCTGATAATGCTTACGATCACGCTTTCGATTACGCTGTGCGTATGGGTTGGGGCTATTGGCGTGTGGTTACTGATTATGTAAGCGAAGATAGCTTTGATCAGGAAATCTATATCCGCCCGATTGAGAACCCATTTACCGTTTACTTTGATCCAAACTCAACAGCACCCGATGGTTCAGATGCCGAGCGATGCTTGATCACAACGGTAATGGATAAAAAACTATTTAAAAAGTTATATCCAAACGCAGATGATGGCTCAGGCTTTACGATGCGTGGCACAGGCGATAGCGATGCCGAATGGGTGATGAAAGAGGATATTCGCATTGCCGAATTCTTTTACACAGAGCGCAAACGTGCTCGCCTGGCATTGTTGTCCGATGGCACATCCGCATTTGAAGATGAATTACCCGATCCCGTAGCATTGGCATCCGCAGGGATTGAAGTGCTTGATTACCGTGAATCGTTCAAAAAGGTAATCAAGTGGTGCAAGCTAACCGCTATGGAAATCCTAGAGGAAGGCGAATGGGCAGGTAAATTTATTCCTGTTGTGCCCGTCTACGGTCAACAGCTTATTGTTGAGAACAAGCGCAAAAAGTTTGGCTTGGTACGCATGGCGAAAGACCCGCAGCGTATGTATAACTTTTGGCAAACGGCGGCAACGGAATCGGTTGCACTAGCACCTAAAGCTAAGTGGCTGATTGCTGAAGGTCAGGACGAAGGCCACGAAAACGAATGGGCAGCGGCTAACATTAAATCTAGTCCCGTCCTACGGTACAAGCAAAAAGACATTGAGGGCACACCTGCGCCTCCACCACAACGTTTGCAGCCTGAGCCTCCACCAAATGGCATATTGGCACAATCAGCCGCTATCAATGGCGATTTGCAGTCGGTATTGGGCATTTTTGACCCAAGCCAAATGCCAACGGGCAATGTGTCGGGCAAAGCGTTGCAAGGTCAGCAACAACAAGTGGATATGTCTAACTTCCACTATTTTGATAACCTGACCCGATCAATCCGTCACACAGGCAAGATCATCCTAGATTTGATCCCCAAGATATACGACTCCGAGCGTGTGATGCGTATCATTGGTGATGATGGCAAGCCTGATTTGATTACTATTAACCAACGGGCCGCAGATGAATACGGCGTTGAGCGTGTGCTTAACGATGTGACGATTGGGCAATATGATGTTGTGATGGATACAGGCCCAGGCTATAACTCCAAGCGTCAAGAGGCTGTAGATTCAATGATGAGTTTGCTCACGGCTGATCCGGCATTGATGCAACAAGCGGGCGATCTGATCTTTAGAAACATGGATTTCCCTGGCGCAGACATTATTGCGGATCGTTTGGCAGCGGCTAACCCATTGGCTCAGATTGACGATAAATCAAATGTGCCGCCACAGGTTCAGATGCAGTTGGCGCAATCCAAGAAAGTCATTGAGGAATTAACGCAACAGATTCAAGAAATGACCTTAGATATGAAGTATGGCGCAAGCGTTGCTCAACAGAAAGATGAGGCAGCAACTAAGCGCAAACTTATGGAAGTTACCGCTAAGGCTCATAACACCGAAACAATGGCAGAGGTTAAGGTCAACGATCAAAACACCCGTGCGATCACTAGCCAAAACAAAACAGAGATTGATGCGATTGTTCAGTTGTTGTTGCATCACATGGATACAGGAAGGCTTATGGCTGAGATTGATCGCCGCAATGCCGAACAAGCACAGTATGCAACGATTGCTGCACAAGATATAGATCAAGGACAGAATCCGTTAATGCCTCAATAGGTATTGACTATCTGTTAATATAGTTTAATATATTCAGTAACCTTACCAATTAGGTTTTAATTGGGTTAATTCTTGAGGCAACTCATGTCAGAACGTGAAGCTGGTACTGTAGTAACAAGTGAAAATTTAGCCGATTGGACTGCCAATAAACTTGGTTTAGCTGTAGATGATGCTCCCGCTGTGGCTGATGCACAATCAGAGCCGGAGGTTGAGGCGGAATCACAGAGTGAACAGGTTGCAGAACAAGAAAGCGAAGTAACAGAAAAGCCGAAACAAAATCCTAAACTTGAGAAACGGTTTTCGGAGTTAACTAAACAGCGTGAGGCAGCTAAAGCGGAAGCGGCAGCGGTCAAAGCTGAAAAAGAAGCTCTTGAAGCACGTTTACGGCAATATGAACAGCAACAAGCCCCTGCGAAAGTAGAGGATGAGTTGGGATCAGAGCCGCAGCCGAGCCAATTCCAAGATGCATTTGAATATGCAAAAGCATTAGCGGAATACTCGACTGAAAAGGCATTACGGGATCGGGATAGGCAAGAGGCAGAACGGAAAGCCGCAGAGGAACGTAACAAGGTTGTACAAACTTGGACGCAACGTGTGGAGCAAGTGAAAGCTGAATTGCCTGATTTTGAGGAAATGGTGCAATCTGCGGATGTTGAGGTTAACTCAGATGTGCGGGATGCCATTATTGAAAGTGATGTAGGCCCAAAAATCCTATATCACCTTGCCGAAAACCTCGAATTCGCTCGATCATTGGCAGCAATGCCTACCGCAAGAGCCTTGCGAGAAATTGGGAAATTGGAGGCACGATTTGAAACTGCGAAAGCAGATGAAAGTGCGCCTCAAAGCAAACCTGTTGCTGTGAAGTCTAAAGCACCTGCACCAATTAGCCCTATCAAGGCAACTTCCGGCGCAATGGATGCCCCTATCGACTCGAAAGGCGAGTTTCACGGGACATATCAGCAATGGAAAGAAGCCCGTAAAGCTAAACGGATCAGGTAATTAACCCAATTTAAAAGGAAATCAAAATGAGTAATACCTTACTCACCATTTCCAAGATCACTAACGAAGCCCTAATGGTCTTGGAAAACGAACTGACATTTACGTCAGAAGTTGATCGTAACTATGACGATCAATTCGCAGTAGTTGGTGCAAAGATCGGTAACACCGTTAACGTTCGCCGTCCTGGTCGCTTTATCGGTACAACTGGCCCTGCATTGAACGTTGAAGATTTCAACGAAACATCCGTGCCTGTTACCCTCAGCACACAGTTCCACGTTGACACACAGTTCACAACTCAGGATTTGGCTCTATCGCTCGATATGTTCAGCGATCGTGTTCTGAAGCCCGCAGTTGCAGCTATCGCCAACAAGATTGACCGTGACGGCTTGGTTATGGCTAAGAACAACACGGCTAACATCGTTGGTACAGCAGGTACACCGCCTACAGGTTTGATTACATACCTGACAGCGGGTGCTTACCTTGACAGCGAAGGCGCACCCCGTGACGGACGCCGTTCGTGTATCGTTGAGCCTTTCACATCTGCAACTATCGTTGACAGCTTGAAGGGTCTGTTTGTGCCACAGGAAGTTATTGGCGATCAATACCGCAAGGGCTTGATGGGTCGTGACTCCGCAGGTATGAACTGGAAGATGGATCAGAACGTTGTGTCGCAGACATTCGGCTCATGGGCTGGCGGTACTGCATCAACGCTGACAACCAACACAGCAACGTTCACAGGTTCGCTCACAAGCGGTTGGGCACAAACATCGACAATTACTTTGGCACAGGGCGCAACAATTACTCTGAACCAAGGCGATGTGATTCAGATCGCAGGTGTTTACGCTGTCAACCCACAGAACCGTCAAGCCTACGGCACGAACAAGCTGCGTAACTTTGTTGTTACAAGCACCGTGACAGGCACAGGTTCGGGCACAATGTCGGTAACTGTTAGCCCCGCTATCATTACCGCAGGTCAGTTCCAAAACGTTTCTGTTGCTACTACATCATCGACTGCTACTGTCACGCCTTTCTCGGCTGGCGTATCGGGCGCAGGTGTTGTATCGCCACAGAACATTATCATGCACCGCAACGCATTTACGCTTGCTTGTGCTGATTTGGAATTGCCCGAAGGTGTGCATTTCGCTGGTCGTGCCTCCGATAAGGAAATCGGCCTTTCCATGCGTGTTGTTCGTCAATACACCATCAACAACGATTCGATCCCGACTCGTCTAGATGTGTTGTACGGATGGGCTCCACTCTACCCTGAACTCGCTTGCCGTGTGGCAGCTTAATTAGGAGGACGAAATCATGTCTAACCCAGGCCCAGCAAGTACCCAAACCTACCACTATTTGTTTAATGGCGATTCTACCGATGGCGTTCAAATCGGTGGTTCGGCAACAAACTTGGTTGGTTTCTACGGTGCAACTCCCGTTGTTCAAGCCGCAGCAATTACTACCATTGCAACAAACGCAACTGGTACAGCAATTTCTGTAGCCGTAAACAGCGTTATCGCAGCACTAAAAAACGTTGGCTTAACAGCCTAATGTTGCAGTAATAAGCCCGCCCCCTAAAAAGGGCGGGTTTTTTCTATGGGGGATGAATGAACGTAACGATTGCTATACCTGCATACACAGGCAAAATCTGTATGGGCACAATGCGATCCCTGATCAATGATTTAATGCTTTTGGTTGATCGTGGCGATACTTTTACACTAGTGGATAATATTGGCAGCGCATATATAGCGGATTGCCGTGGCGCAATAGCTACAAATTTCTACTATTCCGACTCCGATTGCTTAGTTTTTATAGATGATGATGTTGCTTGGCAATCAGGCGCATTGCTCAAACTAATTGATCATCCTGTAGATTTGGTAGGCGGAATATACCCATATCGGGTTGATAATCTGAATTTCCCCGTTAAATACCTAGATAAACCTGAATTATGGGCTGATCCCGATACAGGATTATTGGAAGTGGCTTGTTTGCCCACAGGATTTATGAAAATCAGCCGAAATTGCATCAATAAAATGGTTGAGGCATATCCCCAACGGTATTATCACGATGCCGCTAAAGATGAACTTTTTTATGATTTATTTGGGCACATCGTAATTGATGACAAAAAATATGGCGAGGACTATAGTTTCTGTATGCGATGGGCTAAAATTGGCGGTAAAGTATGGTGTGATCCTGAGATAGCGATGGCTCACATTGGCTTAAAAGTTTTTAAAGGTCATTTAGGTAATTGGCTAAGAAATCGGTCTTAAAGGAAAGACAATGACAAACACATCTGTAATCCGCTTAAATGGTCGCACTTATGTGCTGTCATTAACTACAAGCGCATCCGCCGCACTTTTGATTACACCACAAGCAAACGATCAAACCAACTATGTGCATTTGCTAAACACAGGCACAGGTGTTGCTGCGATTGAATTGTCGAGCGGTGCAACATTTATTGATCCGGCAATTGCAGCATCGGGTAACGCAGGTTCGTATGTATTGCCCGCTGCAATGAATTATCCATTGGTTATCGCCGCCCCTGCTGGCCCTTTTTACATCAAAGGCATTAGTTCAGGTACTAACGTTCTCTATATTACCCCTGCACTCGCTGATTAAGGGCGATTTATGGCTAACGATACAGCCAAAACCAATACGATAAATATCGTTCCGGTTCAGGGCATATTTAACGAGGATCATTCTCTTGTTACATTAATTGGCCCTGCGGGAACGCCATTTGATGCCAATATTGATCCTAATCAATCAGGGCTAAACATTACCGCTAGTACGATTAATAGTACGGTAATTGGTGGCTCTGTGCCCGCTGCGGGTACGTTTACTAATATCAGCACCACAACAGGTCAAATTAGTACAACGCCTAACGCATCAACGGATATTGCAAACAAATATTACGTTGATTCTGTCGCACAAGGGTTAAACCTAAAAGCCTCTTGCTTAGTAGCAACAACGGCTAACTTGGCATCGTTGTCAGGGTTGCTAACGATTGATGGCGTAACGGTTGCGGCGGGTGATCGGGTATTGGTCAAGAATCAAACTCTATCGCAAAACAACGGCATTTATGTTGCAGCATCGGGTGCGTGGGCTAGATCGTCCGATATGGATACATGGGCGGAAGTGCCTAGCGCATTTACGTTTATCCAACAGGGATCGACTCAAGCCGACACGGGTTGGGTTTGTATCAGCGATGCGGGCGGTACATTAGGCACAACGCCTATCACATGGACGCAATTTGGCTCTGCGGGTAATTACATTGCGGGCGATGGTCTTGCGCTGACAGGCAATACATTCTCTGTACTGGCTAACGGTACAACGCTGAATGTATCGTCAAGCGGCGTTAAGATTTCCGATACTTACCCAGGGCAAACAAGCATTACAACGCTTGGAACGATTACCACAGGCATATGGAACGGCACAACGATTGCCATTGCAAATGGCGGCACAGGTGCTACAGATGCCACTACAGCCCGTTCTAACTTAAGTGCAGCCAAAAGCGGTGCTAACTCTGACATTACATCAATGTCGGGGCTTACAGGATCAATTAGCAGCCCAACTTACATTCAGATGGGCAGCGGATCAGGCACTACATTAGCAGCCGGACGCTTATGGTATGACCAAACAACGGGTTCATTGAACGCAGGGATGGGTGGTGGCAACATCACTCAGCAAATCGGCGAAGAATTGTTTGTGTATGGCAAGGCATCGGCAGCAATTACTGATTCGCCTTTGCAAGCCGTTGTAAAGACGGGCACGGTAGGCTCAAGCGGCGTTATTACATTTGCTCCGGCTACTGCGGGGATTACTCATGCCGATGTGTTTATCGGTATGGCTACAGAAAACATTGCTACTAACGGATTTGGTCGTATTACATCGTATGGTGTGATACATGGCATTACAACAAACGGTGCTGCATACGGCGAAACATGGGCAGATAACGATGATATTTGGTACAACCCGACAACAGGCGGATTAACCAAAACCGAACCCGTTGCGCCTGGCATCAAAGTTAAATTGGGTACTGTTATTAGTGCCGGAAGCGGCGGATCAGGATCATTTCAAGTATTGATCAATTTAGGATCAACGCTTGGTGGCACGGATTCAAACGTTCAATTTGGCACACTTGCTAACAATGATCTAATTCAATATTACGCAGCGGGCGGCTATTGGCGCAACATTGCACCTAGTTCGGTTACAGGCGTAGGATCGGTTGCTAACGCTGTTACGTTTAACAATAGCGGTACAGGTGATGCATCCGGTGCTACGTTTAACGGAAGTGCTGCCAAAACTGTGTCTTACAACACATTAGGCGCACCTAAAGCAGACGGTACAGGTGCAAGCGGTACTTGGAGCATTAGCATTAGCGGCAATGCTGCAACTGCAACAACCGCAACAAGTGCAACAAGCGCAACAAGCGCAACAACTGCTACTAATTTAGCGGGCGGAGGTGCGGGTTATGTTCCATATCAGTCCGGATCAGGTGCTACTAGTTTTGTTGCTGCTGGCACTATTGGTTATGTGCTAACTTCAAACGGTACAAGTGCCCCAACATGGCAAGCGGCTGCGGGCGGTGTATCTTTTTCGGACGATACCACTACTAACAGCACACGCTATCCCTTGTTTTCCACAACAACAAGCGGATCAGCATCAACGATTTACACAAGTTCGACTAAATATCAATACAACCCAAGCACAGGCGTTTTAACCGCCACAGGGTTTAGCGGATCGGGCGCATCGTTAACATCGTTGAGCGCATCCAACATATCAGCGGGAACGCTTGGTGTAGCGTATGGTGGTTTAGGTATTACGACAACGCCATCAAACGGCTATATCCCGATTGGCAATGGCACAAACTATACTGCGGCTGCAATTACTGCGGGCACAGGCATTACTGTTACAAACGGTGCGGGATCGATCACAATTGCGTCAACAGCTACAGGCGCAACAATTAGTGACGATACGACAACAAACGGCACTAGGTACATTAACTTTACGGCTGCAACGAGCGGGTCGTTAAGCACAATTTATACATCATCAACAAAGTTAAGCTACAACCCGTCAACGGGTGCACTTAGTTCTCCAAGCGTAATTGGCACAACTTCAGTCACAACGCCTTTGTTGCAATCATCTGCTAGTAATTTAGCAATTACGGCATCAACCGGAGTTGTTGATGCAAGCAATAATACGTTGGGGTTAAGAATCCCGATTGGCACTACTGCACAACGAGACCCATCACCTACAAACGGTGAAATAAGAATGAATACCACAACAGGTTTTCCTGAGTGGTATAGCACAGCATCGTCCGCTTGGGTTGCTTTCAACCAAGGTTTGCCTTATACAATTTCTTATTTAGTTGTTGCAGGTGGTGGCGGAGGCGGAGGCACATTTTCGGGCAACTCCGCATCCGGTGGTGGCGGTGCAGGTGGTTTGCTTGCGGGCACAACGCAATTAGCTACATCAACAACTTATGTCATTACCGTTGGTGCAGGTGGATCGGGCGGTACAAACGCAAGTTCCGGTGGCGGGCCAAGCCCAGGTTCAAATTCAAACCTTGGCTCTCTTGTTGCTGCGACAGGCGGTGGCGGAGGCGCAAGTACATTTGTTGGCGCAACGTCCGGAGGTTCGGGCGGCGGCGGGCGGTCAGGCGGAAGCGGTGCGAGTGGAACATCAGGCCAAGGTTATGCGGGCGGCGGTAGCGCAAACCAAGCCGGAGGTGGCGGCGGTGGAGCAGGCGCAGTTGGCGGCTCAGGAAGCGGCACAACAGGCGGAAACGGCGGAGCAGGTGCAGCATCGTCTATTACAGGCTCTAGCGTCACATATGCAGGCGGGGGCGGCGGAGGCGCAAACTCCGGAGGATCGGGCGGCGGTGGAGGCTCGGGCGGAGGCGGCACAGGATCAACAGGATCAGGTTCGGCAGGCACAGTTAACCTTGGCGGCGGCGGTGGCGGCTGTGGAAATGACTCTAATGGCGGAGCAGGTGGTTCAGGCGTTGTTATTCTTTCTATTCCTACTGCAAATTACACAGGTATCACAACAGGTTCGCCAACAGTAACAACTAGCGGTAGCAATACTATTTTGAAATTTACATCATCAGGAAGTTATTTAGGATAAGTTATGGGACATTACGCAAAAGTACCAACAATTACAGATGGGCAAGGGACTGTTGAAGATGTAATTGTTGCTGATGAAGCATTTATTCAAACAGGGTTAGTTGGCGATCCTTTGACATGGATTAAAACTAGCTATAACACCCGTGGCGGCATTTATTACATACCGAACACAAACACACCCGATCCTGATCAATCTAAAGCATTGCGTGCTAATTATGCGGGGATTGGATACACATACGATTCAATAAACGATGTGTTTTATGCGCCAAGGCCATCAAATCAAACAGGCGTGTTTTATAGTTGGACAGTAAGCGCACCTACTTGGTTATGGCAGCCGCCTATTCCATATCCTAATGATGGAAAAGATTATTATTGGGATGAACAAACCCAAACTTGGGTTTTGATACAACCTTAAAAATTAATTAATAACATGAGCACATTAAAATTTGATGCAACATCAGGCGGATCTGTGTCATTGGTAGCCACAGATTCAGCAAGCAATTATGCAATTAATGTGCCAACAAGTAATGGTATTTTGTTATTGGAAGATTCTGCTACGGGTGCAGCATATATTGCATCAGGAACAACAGCACAACGGCCCGCAAGCCCTGTTTATGGAATGATTAGATATAACTCTACTTTGGGCTATCCTGAATGGTACAACGGCACAAGTTGGGTTTTGCTTTAAGGAAAAATTATGGGTTCAGTAGTATTTCAAGCACCATCGGGCGGATCAACATCATTAATTGGTGAAGATACTGCATCTACGATTTCTATTACTGTACCTGCTAAAAACGGGCTTTTAGTATTGTCTGATAAAGCCACAGGTGCGACAACGATTCCATCGGGCACATCTGCACAACGTCCAGGCACACCCGTTGTTGGGATGATGCGTGCTAACACTACTACAAATGTAGTAGAGTTTTATAACGGCACAGGTTGGGCTGTTGTTGGTGCTTATCAAGTGTCTATGTTAGTTGTGGGTGGCGGCGCAGGCGGGGGCGCAGGAAACGGAGGCGCACCAGGTGGCGGGGGCGGTGTTTTATCCGGCACAACATTATTAAATTCAGGTGTTACATATACTATTGTTGTTGGCGCAGGTGGTGCAGGTGGCACTTATGTTTACAACGGCGCAGCAGGTGTTGATAGCACTTTTAATTCTTATATTGGTAGCGGTGGCGGCAAAGCATACATTTATGCATCCGGTGGCCCAACAGAGCATAAAGCGGGGTCAGGTGATTCAACAACTTTTTATGAAACATCCGGCGGAGCAGGCGGGGCAGGGGCAAACGGATCAAATAGCACGCCAAGCACGCAAGGCGGTACAGGCGGTGCAGGTCTTGCTAATTCTATAACCGGATCAAGCGTTACTTATGCCGGAGGTGGCGGCGGGGGCGGATCGCAAAACGTGCCAGGCGGAACAGGCGGGACGGGCGGCGGTGGAACAGGCGGAGGTATTACAACGCCTGCAACAGCCGGAACAGTTAACACAGGATCGGGCGGCGGTGGCGGCACAACAGCGGTATCAAGCGGATCGGGTGGATCAGGCGTTGTTGTTTTGTCTATCCCAACGGTGCAATATACCGGAACAGTTACGGGTTCGCCAACAGTAACAACTAGCGGATCAAATACGATTGTTAAATTTACTAGCAGCGGCTCATATACCGCATAGGACAAATTATGTCAGTTTACTTATCTCCAATTGGCGGTGCAGGCGCACAGTTTTTTAGCAACACAGGACAGCCATTAAACGGTGGTTTGCTTTATACCTACACAGCCGGAACATCCGCCCCTGAAGCTACTTACACAACAAGCGCAGGCAATATTGCCAACTCAAATCCTATTGTTTTGGATTCGTATGGCCGTCCGCCAAATCAAATTTGGTTAACGGGTGGAGTGCGTTATAAGTTTATTTTGAAAGATTCATCTGCCGTACAAATTTGGTCAAACGATAACATTCCTGGTATTAACGATCCGGCATAAATCATGGCTAACTTTACTTGGAAAATACTCGATGTATTGGCAACCGATGAATTAATCACGGGTGCTAGATATTACGTTAAAGCGTACGTTGATGATTTGTCGGTAGATACCGAAGGATATTGGACATTTTCCGATCAAATTATCAAAGTACCGTTTAGCGATGTAACAGAGGAAATGATTGCTCAATGGATAGAAAATGAATCTATCCAAGATGGCGTAAGCGTCATAAAATCTAATTTAGAGAAACAATTGGCTTATTTGGGATCGCAAAAACCAACGATTCCGCCGTGGAAGCCACAAGTATTTACACCTAAGATTTAGGAAAAATTATGGCTTTACCAATAGATATTATCAGCCGTGCATTAAGAGATATTGGTGCATTGGAAGCGGGGGAAAGCCCAACGCCTGAAGCTGCACAAGATGCGTTTGATACATTGAATGACATGATAGATCAATGGTCAAACGAAGATATGATGGTGTTTTATAAAAACGAAATTGTGTTTCCTATTGTGCCAGGTCAAACACAATATACCATCGGCCCAGGCGGACAATCTAATGCTGTTGTAACGGGTTCTATCTCAGGTACAACTTTAACTATTACGGCAATTAGTCAAGGCGCAATAACTATTGGTCAAACCATTACGGGCACGGGTATCGCTGCCGGAACAACGATTGTTGGGTTTTTGACAGGCGCAGGCGGCAACGTAAATGAGACAGGTACATATACCGTCAACATTTCGCAAACGGTTGCATCTACAACGATTACGGCATATTACCAACGCCCGTTAGTGATTAATTCTGCATTTGTTAGGATTAACACAAACTCCAACGGTCAACCTGTTGTAAACGGTGGGTTGGATTATCCGGTTGCCGTGTTGAACCTTGAAGATTATGAAATGATTGGTTTAAAGACAATGAACGGCCCGTGGCCAAAAGCATTGTATTACCAACCATCAGAATTGCTAGGAAACATTTTTGTGTGGCCAAACCCATCACAGGGTGAAATGCACTTGTTTGCTGACAACTTGTTTAGTCGATTTACAACAATGTATGACAACATAAATTTGCCACAAGGCTATTCAATGGCGTTGCGGTGGTGTTTGGCTGAACGATTGATGCCTATGTATGGCAAAAACAATCAAACGCAAATTGCAATGATTGCAAGTTTGGCAGCGCAAGCTAAAGCTACGGTCAAGCGTACCAATATGCGCCCAACACAATCTGCACGATTCCCTGACGCATTGCTTGTAAGCAGGCAGCGTGACGCAGGTTGGATTTTGTCAGGTGGTTTCTTTAGATAAGGATAGGCGATGCCTGATTTTGGTTTTGTTGGCCCATCTTACGAAGCACCTAGCATTTACCAAGATGCACAGGAATGTATTAACTTTTATCCTGAGATTGATCCGTTAAAACAGCCTGGTGATCGTGGCGTTGTTGCGTTATATCCTACGCCTGGACTAGTTAAGCTTGCACAATTGAACGAAGCTCCCGTGCGTGGGATGCGGGCGTTATCAGGCGGTAATTATTTGGTGATTGTGTGCGGCGATAAGGTTTATTCCGCATTAAGCGTAGATTCAATAACTCAAATTGGAACGCTGAACACATCTACAGGGCCTGTATCTATTACAGACAACCAAACCACAGATAACGGGCTTACGGCATATATTGTTGATGGCGGTGATCGTTATACATGGATTGCAGATACAAACACATTTGCGGTCTTGCCTGACACAGATGGCCCGTGGCAAGGCGCAAACATTTGCGATACTGTGGATAACTACATTGTTTACAACCAACCAAACACGCAAAATTGGGCGTGCTCAGACCTTGGTTTGGCTGTTAGCACAACAGGTTATTTTGGATCAAAAGACGGATCGCCTGATAACTTAGTGTCATTTATTGTTGACCATCGGCAAGTGTATTTGCTTGGTGAAGTAACGTCCGAAGTATGGGTAGACGTTGGTAATGTAATCACAGGCATTACATCTTTTCCGTTTCAGCGTGTGCCAGGCACATCATTGCAGCATGGTATTGCGGCTAAGTTTTCAATTGCTCGATTTGCTGAACAATTCTTGTTTGTATCGAAAGACACAAGAGGACAAGCAATTATTGGCGGCATCCAAGGCTATCAATTTCAACGAGTTTCAACCCATGCTGTTGAACAATCATTGGTTGGCAAAGTAATTTCCGATGCGATTGCTTATAGCTATCAAATTGAAGGCCACGAATTTTATGTAGTTACATTTCCGACTGCCGATCTAACTTGGGCATACGATTTGACTACTAAGATGTGGCATAAATGGCTGTCTATTGATGAGCAAAGTGTCTACCATCGGCATCGTTCTAATTGCGCTGCGTTTTTCCAGGGCGTTAATTTAGTCGGTGACTATGAAAACGGAAAAATCTATAAATTAGACCAAACTGTATATACAGAAGATGGCAACAAAATCCGTAGATTGCGCCGTGCTCCGCATCTTACATCAGACTTACAACGCCAATACTTTGATGAATTGCAAATTCAGTTTCAACCAGGCGTAGGCTTAAACGGGCAAACTTTTGTTAATCAAAATTTAAGCCCAACAAGTTTAATTATTGGCCCATCAGCCACAGAAACGGTTGATCCAACAGAAATCATTAATATTTACTATGAATTTAGTATTAATACAGAAACGCTTGGGGCAGAGCCTAAAGCAATGCTGCGTTGGTCTAATGATGGCGGCAGCACTTGGTCAAACGAACATTGGGTAAGCATTGGCAAAATTGGACGGTATAAGAATCGTGCAATATGGCGGCGTTTGGGCATGGCACGGGATCGTATTTTTGAAGTAGTTGTTAGCGATCCAATTAAAGCTGTGATTGTGTCGGCTAACCTTAAAGGTAGCGTTGGGGACAACTAATGGCCACAGCACCCAATACCAACATCATTTTCCCGCAAAGCCCATTTCTTGATCCTATGACGGGCAGGCCTGCACGGGAATGGATGATGTGGCTAATGAACCCAAGTTATGTTGGGGTAAACGTTTCTAACCTTGTGCCTGTTGTGTATGGCGGAACAGGATTAAGCACTATTCCTGCAAATGGACAATTATTGATTGGCAATGGCACGGGATATTCATTAAATGTATTAACAGCCGGACAAGGCATCACCGTTACTAATTTATCAGGCGGAATTGCTATAAAAGTTACTGATACAGCCGTAACAGCGGGGACATACGGTAATTCTAGCAATGTGCCTACATTAACTGTAAACAGCCGTGGTCAATTAACAGCGGTAACAACATCACCTATTACAGTTACAAGCAGCAACGTAGTTGGCGGCGCAACAGGAACGTTTAAATCCGGTGATGCGGTGCAAAAAACAATTACCGTAACAAACGGCATTATTACGAGCATTGTGTAATGAGAGACCAAGCCATTTCTATGCTGTATGAATCAGTAAAGGATAGGCTAACTATTTCTTTAAATGACTTTAATAAATGTTTGGTTGATTGGGAAATTATCCCGTTGCGTCAAAACGATGAAGTAATTGGCGCAATTATGCAAAAAGGGCACGAATTGCATATTGGATACGGAAAACCATCAAAAGCATCTATTAGGGGACATTTGATGGCATTGAAGAAAGTAATAGATAAATACGGATATGCAACAACATCGGTTTTAAAAGACAACCCCAAAGGTTTAAATTTCTGCAAAAGATTGGGTTTTATTGAATTAGGGCAAGAAAGCGATAAAATCCTACTTAGATGCTATCGGAGCAAATATGTACCATAAAGTATACCTATCCCGCCGCCAAACTAAGGCGATGTCTATTGATCATCCTATCGGCGATCCTACGGGTGGCGCAGCGTATCGTGAAATGCGTGATCCTGTTTCCGCTGCCGTTATGGTTGGCGGTCAATTGCTTGGAAGTGCTATTTCCGGTAGCGCAGCATCATCAGCCGCATCTAAACAAGCACAAGCCGCTAAAGAGGCATCGGCAGCGCAACGAGAAACAGCGGAACGTAACGCTGTTGTATTGCGAGATATTGCTGATCGCCAAATGAGTAATTTGGGCGGCATATATGGGCAATCCCAAGCGTATACAGCACCGTTTATTACGACAGGCACAAACGCAGCCGCAAAGCTAAACGAATTGGTTAATTCGGGTTATTTCAGCCAACCATTTACGGCGGCTGATCTTAAATCTAACCTTGCGCCTAATTATGAGTTTATGCTTAACCAAGGTTTAGGTGCTACAAAGCAAGCCCTAAACGTTGGTGGTGGCGGCTCTAACATTGCAAGGGGCGCAACAAAGTTTGCCGAAGATTATGCAGGTAATGCTTATCAACAAGCATTTAACAATTGGCAAGCGCAGCGCAACAACATATTTAGCACATTGTCAGGCATTGCAGGTTTAGGCACAACGGGTACAGGTCAAGCAATCAATGCAGGTAATGTATACGGTTATACCGGAACTGGTCTAACAACAGGCGTTGGTAAAAACATTGCTGATTTGTTGACAGGCGGTGCAGCGGCAACAGCGGCAGGTATTACCGGATCAGCACAAGCGGGTGCAGCGGGCGATGTTGGCGTAGCAAATGCCTTAACGGGTGGAATTACTAACGCAGGTCAAACATACGCATTAAGCCAATTGCTTAAACCCAAAACCGGATCGCCATTGCAAAACGCTCAAAATGCAATGAATCAATATGGCGCAGAAAACGTCTATGGATTTGGTGGACAAGGTGTTGTGCCTAGTTCAGTTGCTGATTATGCGTTTTAAGGAATAAATATGGCAACATCTTATGTAGACCCAACCATTCCTTTGGCTGCAAAAGCACCACAAGGATTATCATCTTTAGGTGATATGTTAAATATTGCCCGTGGCGCACAAGCATATCAACAAGCGGAACAAATGAATCCGATTGCGTTGCGACAAGCAGAGGCGCAAGCAGGTGCGGCTGAACTTGGGTTGAATCAAAAGCAATTAAGCATTGTTGGCGGGATGCTAACAGGGTTGGAAAACTCGGACGCATTTAAAAACGGCGATGCGGCAGGGATGAAAGCACAATTAGGTGTTGTGCAAAACATTCTTGAAGCTAATAAGATTCCTACGCAAAAGACGTTTGGCGTAATCAACGATTTGTTAAAAAACAATAATATTGAAGGCGTAAGATCAACGCTTTCAAACTTGCGTAATGGCTTGGTTAGCAACGAAACGCAATTTAGTTCTGCATTGCCACAACTTACAACATCCGGTGGACAACCCGCAACATTTGCACAAAGCGGGCCACAATCAGGGCAAATCAGAACGCCAAATTACCCAGGCGTTACGACAGGGCAAACAGCACCACCACAAGCTGCGCCTGTAAACGCTCCCGCAGGTGTTGCTACAGGTGTTCCGGTGCAAGAGCCAACAACGCCACAAGCTGCGCCATTGCCAAATGCGCCCGCAGGTCAACCGCCCGCAGGTGGTGTTACGCCTCAAGCAATGGGTATGCCGCCTGAAACTGTAGAGTTAAGCAAACCCGTGCCGCCACAACATCCGGTGCGCCGCCCTGGTGCGCCTGGTAGTACTATGCCTATTTTGGCTAATGAAGCAAGAGATACAGAAGTTAATTTGGGATATAAAAACGGGTTACTTAGTAGGCAAACAGAATTGCCAACAGCCCGCCGCAATATTCAAGAAACATTGAAAGTTGCTGGTGAACTTGAGAATCAAAGTTGGTTTAAAACAGGTGCGCCCGCTGACATTGAACGCAAAGTGCGTCAATTTTTTGGTGAAGAACGTTACAAGCAATTAAGTAAAGACCTTGCAAACATTCAGATTTCTAACATCCGTGCACAAGGCGGATCAATGGATACTGTTGGCGGTCAACAATTAATGAAATTGGCAAACGGTGATGAAACTTATCCGCCTAAAGTATTGATTGGAATTGCTCGCCGTGCCGATGCTGATCTTACCAATATTGATTTGCAAGCAACGGCTGCGGCTAGATATGCTGAAAAGTTTACAGAAAGTAATTTAAATTCATTTAAACAAATGTGGGCTAAAAACGCTGATTCAAAAGTGTTTGAGGCAATGAACATATTTAGGGATGAAAAAGACCCTGCAAAAGCCAAAGAATTAATTGATAATTTGTTTGGTAATGATCCTAAGCAACGTAAAATATATTTTCAGAAATACCAAAACATTCAAAAGTTAGTTAAAGATGGGACTCTGTAATGACAGATGCACTCGGACAGTTAATTCTAGGTCAGGCTGCGCCTGCGGAACAATCTACAGAGACGCCCGCTAAATGGTCATTTCCTACGCCTTATTTGTCAAATGTGTTTGCACAATTAAGACCAAAGGAAGGTGTGCGGTATGATGCACCGCCGCATCCGTTAAGTGGCGCACAAGGTGCGTATGCTATTACTGCCCCCGCTTATGCTGACATTCAAAAAAATGATCCGTATTTTCAAGGTAAACCACAAAACCAATTAACGCCTGAAGATCAAGATCGTGCGGCGTATGTGTTGCGTGAAAAAGTACAAATTCCCGCATTGCGTCAATTTGGCGTTGAGCCGACAGAACCAAACATTCAGTTGTCGCATTTTCTTGGGCCAGCGGGTGCAGCACAATATTTAAAAAATGGTTACATTAGTCCTGAGGCCGCAGCCGCTAATGGTGGTATGCAAAATGTGCAAAAGATTGCACGGGATCGTTTAGCGTTTGGGGCACAGTTAGCCCAATCACAGCAACAAACACAACAAGCTGCGCCCCAAGGTTCAACACGAGCACCACAAACAACGCCACAGCCTACAGGCGATGCGTTGGGCGATATGATTCTTGGTGTTGCACCTGCACAGCCCGCACAACCTACAACACAGCCTACACAAGCCGCTGTACCGCCTACCGGACAAGAGCCAGTAGCAGAAACACCATCGGCAGTATCGTCCGCAGCACAACGCAGATTTGTAGGTGAGCCGCCCGCAGCAACGCCGCCATCTGAGCGCACGTTTGGCGATTACGCTAAAGAAACGGGTAAAAGTGTTGCATCTTTGCTTGATAACACTATTGGCGCAATTGTGCCAACAGCCGTTAGTATGCTTGGTTATCCAATTGCAAAAATTGTAGAAGTTACAGCATCGGCTACTGGCGGTAAGTTTGACGCTAATGATGCAATCCATAATATTGTTGAGCCTATTTCTCAACCATTTGCAAAAGCATTTGGTATTGATGCAAACGATCCGGCATATAAGCGTGAGATCAGCAATAGAGTTATGACTTTTGTTGGTGAAAACATCGGCAAAGGCGCAAAAGAATTGTCCGATGCGTTTTATGAAAAAACGGGCGTAAGAATTCCAACGGCTGATTTTGAATACGCAGCAAACGTTGGGTTGATGGCTGTTACAGCTAAGGCTGCGCCAAAAATAACGGAAGGTGTAAAAAGCGTTGCCGGAGTGATTGAGGATCAATTTGCAGCAAAAACGCCGGAAGCAAAACCAATTGCAGAACGAGTTGAGCCAGGCACTTTATTGCAAGATCAGTTTACGGCTAAAAAAGGTGCTGCGGAAGTTCCGACAACAGTTGAAACCCAATTGGGACAACAGTTAGAGGCCAAACAATCACCAATTAAAGTGCCCGAAGAAAACCCGCCAATGCCATCAGCAAAGCCAACGGTATCAAGTGTTAGGGAACGTCAAAACGTGTTGGACGAAGTGGGCATTAATGTGCACCGCAAATCCGCTTTGGAAGGAAACCCTAAAGAGGCTAGTTCGCAATACATTACGGCTAAAGCTGATCAAGGCCCGTATGCAAGCGGCATGACGGAACAAATCAACTATGAGAAAAAAGCACTTGATTCTCATTTTGGTAGAGTTGCCGAAAGCGCAGGTGGTGAAGTGCCTCGATATGGCACACCTGAACAACAAGGCGATTTGATCAAAGTTGGATCAAAAATTAAAGACGCATTGGGCGAAGGTTACAAAGCACATATTGCTGAAGGTAAAAAACTTTATTCTGATGCCGCCGCAGCACATGGCGATAAACCTGTATCTGTGGATAAGTTTGGTGATTTTCTTAAAGCAGATGAAAACTTTGCTTATGAAAAAGAAAAAGGCTTGCAATCCGCTGTTAAAACTTATATGACCCGCAAAGGGTTAATGGATAAAGATGGCAACATTCAGCCAATGACGGTTGCAGATGCGGAAGGTGTGCGTCAATTTATTAACGACAAATACAATTATGAAACATCAGGGTTAATCCGTACATTAAAAGAAAAAATTGATAATCAAGTATTTGAGCAAGTTGGCGGCGAAACGTATGAACGTGCTCGGGCGCATTGGAAAAAAGGTAAAGATACTTACGAAAATCCTAAAGCCGTTGGTGATTTGTTATCTGATCGTGGCGTTAACGAAAAAATTGCATCTGAAGATGTAATGAGCAAAGTGTCAGGATTAAAACAAAAACAATTTGCACATTTACTAGATACATTGCGGGCAGACGGGCAAACAGCCGCCGTAAATCAAATTAAAACGTCATTGGTGGACGAAATCCGCAGGGCCGGACAAAGTGGTGTCAATGAACCGTTTAACTCTATAAAGGCCGCTAAAACAGCCGCAGCACTTGGTGAAAAACTTAAAGTGGCATTTGCAGATGATCCTAAAGGGTTGCAAGCAATTTACAAAGGTTTAGAGGCCGCTAACATCGTTCACATTCCAACAGCGTACCCAGGCGCAGCGGTACAAACAAACTTGCTTAAAAACAAATTTAGCGATTTTGCGATTCGCCGTGCTGCGGGCGGCATTGGTGGAGGTGTAGGTACATTGTTAAGCGGCGGAACTCCAGCGGGGGCAGCGGCAGGTTATGCTGCGGGCGAATATGCCGGAAGTAAAATTGTTGGATCAAGAATTAACGCAAGGCAACAAAAGCAATTGCAAAAAGAATTGACTACAGCGGAAAAAACAATGCCGTTGAGCGACATTTTGAAAATTATGCCGAAGAAGAAATAGCATGGAAGATATAACTCATCGTGAAATATACGACAGGCTGATCGCCGTTGAAAACAAAGTAGATAGCCTGGATCAAAAGACCGATGAGGTTGTAAAGGCTTTCGGAGCAGCTAAGGGTGCTTTTTTGGTGCTCGAAATGATTGGCAAAGTTGCAAAGCCGATATTGTGGGTAGTAGGCTTAGGTACTATTTTCGTTGCCATTTGGGAACGCATTAAATTACATTGAGGTGCAATCATTGATCCGCTAACCATTCTTGCGGCACTTGGTCCGCTTGCCGTTGACCTTGGCAAATCGTTAATTGGTCGGTTTATTCAATCTGACACATACAAACCCGTCAACATCGGTGAGTATGTACAAATGCGAAATGTTGATCTTGAAATGTTTAAAGCAATGAACAACATTGGCGGATCAGGCACTACATACCCGTGGGTAGAAGCAATTGTGCGGTTGATGCGCCCAGGCGTGGCTGCAATTGTGCTTGGTACATGGGCGTTTATGATGGTTACAGGCCAAGATAGCGCAGCGGTTAATAACTTTGCATCGGCTGTTGGATTCTATCTGTTTGGTGATCGCACCTTGTTTTACGCACAGAAAAAATGAAAAACAATTGGCAAAAATCGTTTCAATATATGCTGCAATCTGAGGGCGGCTATGCCGATTTATCACATCTAGGTGATACTGGCGGCATGACAAACTTAGGCGTTACCCGTGCTGTTTGGGAAAATTGGGTAGGCCACAGCGTAGGCGAAAAGGAAATGCGAAGTCTTACGCCTGAGAAAGTAGAGCCATTGTATAAACGTAAGTTTTGGGATGCGTGCCGTTGTGACGATTTGCCAAGTGGGGTGGACTACGTTGTGTTTGATATGGCGGTCAATGCAGGTGTTGGTAGATCAGCCAAGATATTGCAAAAGGTTGTAGGCACAAACCCCGATGGTGCTATTGGCCCGCTAACCCTTGCGGCGGTACAAGCGATGAACCCTGAAGTAGTGATTGATGAATTCTCTAGTGCCAGAGCAGCGT
>Ga0255151_1000169_pt1 | contig 24271 bp, 21 predicted proteins | sample Atl_Yuk_RepB_8h_FD_183612 | JGI IMG/M metagenome (GOLD analysis project Ga0255151, IMG submission 183612) | Freshwater microbial communities from Altamaha River, Georgia, United States - Atl_Yuk_RepB_8h | ecosystem: Environmental > Aquatic > Freshwater > River | place: USA: Georgia | collected... | reverse complement strand
GTTCCAGATGTACCCGCTGAACCAGTTGTACCGTTTGTGCCAGAACTTCCCGATGTACCATTTACACCCGATGTGCCATTTGCTCCAGCTAATCCGCTTGAACCGGATGAACCACCGCTACCCGATGTACCAGATGTGCCACCGCTACCTGCCGTACCTCTAGTGCCAGATGTGCCGCCACTTCCAGATGAACCAGAAGTACCATCAGAACCCGTTGTGCCGGATGAGCCACCACTTCCACTTGTACCACTTGAGCCACCACTTCCGGCTGTTGCTGATGTACCTGCTGAGCCAGTTGAACCATTTGTACCCGATGTACCAGCAGAACCACCTGTGCCTGCTGTTCCAGATGTACCATCACCACCACTAGCTCCACTAAGGTTTACAACCCAAGATGTAAATGTACCACTACCAACTGTTGATAATGGTGCACCAAATACCATAATTCCCGTAGCCGGGTCATAAGATGATATTTGAGATATTTGATAATGAGTTAAATCTTTTGCAATAATAATTTCTTGCGCAATAGAATATCCTAATAATGTATCTACTGTTATTGTTCCACCACTTCCTAATGTAAATGAAGTTGTTGATGATGTTTTATATTTTTCACCTCTTATACCAGAAGTACCACCACTACCAGATGTGCCACTTTGTCCGCTTGAACCAGAAGTACCACCACTTCCAGCAGTTGCGTTTGTACCATTAATCCCAGATGTACCACCGCTTCCCGCTGTGCCGTTTATTCCGCTTGTGCCATTAACTCCAGATGTACCATCACTACCATTTACACCCGATGTACCACCACTTCCTGCGGTGCTATTTGTACCACTAACTCCAGATGTACCATTTGAGCCAGTTACCCCTGAAGAACCTGATGTACCTGCTGAACCAGATGAACCAACTGCTGATGTTCCCGATGAACCATCAATACCAGACGTGCCTGTTATACCGCTTGAGCCGGATGAACCGCTTGAGCCATCTGCGCCAGGAAGTCCACCAGGTCCATCAATACCGCTTGTACCACTACTACCAAAAAATGTACCGTCTAAACCAGAAGTACCTGATGTACCGCTTACTCCATCTTCACCTCTTTGCCCAGAAACACCTGTTTGTGATATTGTGATTTCGGGAACAAATGTTTGTACAGTGATACTACTTACATTATTGTTTATAGTAATGTCCGAAGGATTTACATTTACCTTCGTATTAGTTATATTTTCCGTTATTTTTACTGACATCTTAACGAGTTACGTTTCGAGATAATTTAACTTTACCCTCTAACAATCTATATACTTCACAACCTTTTACCAATTCTAAATCATAATATGCTTCATTGAATGTTAATAATGAAGATGATGCTGCGGAAATATAAATTCCAATAGAACCACTTTGTAAAGGAGTTGTATTATTACTTCCGCTCAAATGAATACCTGTTCCACAAGAATCGGAAAGAGATGATGATAAATTTAATAAAACATCAGATGAATCTATACCAGGTCTAATTTGCATTCTAGCATGATAACCAGTCAAATCTACCGGGTCACCATTAGAATCTGTCCAATTTATTTGAAAATTTGTTGTTGCTCCCTGTTCTATTATAAAAGAATATTTTCCAGCTGCCATATAAAAATCGGTTTAATACAACTATAAATATAAAATTGTTGGAAAGGGGTAAAATAAAAAAAGGGAGTGATTTCTCACCCCCTTCTTTATTATGAATCGTTAGTTAGATTCGGTTTAGATTAGATATTAGCTAAATCTTTAACCAAGATCTTACCATAGAATTCTGGTCTTACCATCTTCTTAGCGTAACGAGTCATCACACCTCTACGTGGAGTAAAGTTTTGTGGGTCGTACACTAATGGAGTCATAATCAATGGTACATATGGAGCATAAACAGCACCAGTCTCAAGGAAGTTATTTCCTCTGAAGCCCATTAAGATTTCGTTAGAAGTCATGTATGGGTTTTTGTACACAGTGAATCTGTTGCTCATAGAACCAACTGCAGTTACGCCAGCTGCAAATTGCATTGCATCTTTATCAGCGTTTACAGTGAATCCAGGAATTGATTCCAAGATAGTACATACATCAGGAGATGCAACTACGAAGTTTGCACCACCTCTTAATGTTAATTGATGAATTTTGTTAGAAACTTTGTTCAACTTAACACCTAATGTTTGATACCAAGTATTCTTAGTATAGTATGTTTGTGCACCAGAAGGTACTGAAGAACCCCAAGCTGATTGGCCTGTTGCTCCGTTGTTTAAGTATTCTTCACCAATTGTTGCTGACCAATAATCAACTGTTAATGCGTTAGCTTTTAACATATCTAAGATTTCAAGATCAATCTCTAAAGAGATATAATCAGAAAGCATAGAAGTTAATTCAGCTTCAGCATCAATTGAATGGTAAGCGTTAAGGTCTTGTGCTAACTCTGGAGTCCACACAGCCTTTAATTTACGAGTTTTAGCAACGATTGCTTCACTCTTTAATTCCAAGTCAATTTCAGGAATATCCAATGCAGTAGTTGTGTTACCAGCGCTATTTGCAGTTGAATCTTCGAAATCACCTCTATCGTAAGCAACTGGTTGCTCAGAGTAGATAACTTGAGTAGCACCACCAGCCAATGCTAATGAAGAAGCAGAAACGAACAATGTTACGTTTGTACCACTTACATAGTTGAATTGACCTAAAGTAGTGTTAGTGTTGTTGAATGCAGCTACAGAAGCTACGTTCTTAGCTTGGAAAGTTCTAACAGCTTCAGTATCAGCTACAGAAGAAATGTTAGATTTAGCGATTGTTAATTTAACAATTTTGCTAGCTGCTACAGATGCAGATAAAGCTGCATCAAAACCTAAATCAGCCCATGTTGCAGATGCTGAAGTAATGTTAGCTGCTGCCACAGTTACAGATGCATCATTTACAGAGTATCCGTTTCTGCCTTCACCGTAAAGACCGTTTGTAGCTGTATTAGTTCTACCAAAGTTATCAGCTGAACCAGTTACGTTAGTACCACCGAAAAGTGATTTACCACCGAACTGAGCTTCACCACCTTGTGCTGAACCATATTTGAAATCTAAGAAGAATACAAGACCAGAAGGTAAGTTCATTGGTTGAACACTAACGAATTCTTTCGCAGCGATTTCACCAAAGATTCTTCTTACTAATGGTAATGCAACACCAGACCATTCTTCAGAACCTGCTGAAGTACCAGTTTGAGTAGCCTCGTCAAGCAATTGCTTAGCTTGGTTCTCTAACAACACTGCCATAGAGTGTTGCTCTCTTTCTTTTAAACCTTCAAGAAGACCAGTTTTTTCCCATTTGTTCTTCAATTGACGTGTTTCAGCCAACATTACTGCTTGTGGGTTTTTGCCTTCCATAAGTTTACCTAAATCAAAATTTGCCATTTTTACTTATGTTTTTGTTTGTTTGTTATTATTTAACGATACCAGCTAATTGCTTAAAGCGATTTGCTAATTCGTTAGAGCTTTCAGCGATGATTTCTTTCTTAGGAGCTGTTGTAGCTTGTGGCTTAGAAGCAAAACCTTCGGTCATTGTCTTCTTAGCTGCTACTTTTCTTTCAGTACCAGTGAACTTCATGCTTTCTGCTAAAGTTGCGTAAACCAATTTAACTTCTCTTACAGAAGTTGTTCTGTCCAAATTCTCAACAACTTTAACTTTCTGTTCGTTAGTTAAGTTATAAGAACGGAACAATTTGTTTGCGAAAAGTAATTTTGCGTTTAACAAATTTACTTCGTTGATTGTTGATTTCAAAGATTTGATAGCTGCATAAGCTTCTTTAAGCTCTTCTGCCATTTTCTCTTTTTCTTCGTCATGAGCTGGTTCTTCAGCTTCTTCAACTTTTTCTTCGTCATCACCATATCCCATTTCACGTAAGATTTCATCTAAGTCGATTTCTTCTTCGTCATGAGCTGGTTCTTCAGTTGGAACTTCTTCAGCTTCAACTGCAGGTTCAGCTTGTGGTTCAGCAGCTACTGGTTCTTCAACCGGTGCTTCTTCACCTTCTGCTTTTGGCTCATCTTCATGTGCCATTTCTTCTTCGCCTTCTTCTTCAGCGATTTGAGCTTCTAACTCTCTGATGATAGATTCTAAATCTAATTCATCTTCGTCATCAGCTTCTTCCATGTCATCCATTTCAGGAGCCATGTCTTCACCTTCATGTACTTCAGCTGCATCTTCTGCTTTATCTTCAGCAGAATCTTCATCTTCAGCTTCATTAAGGTCTTTAACTTTTTCGTAGTCTTCTACTTCAGAACCTGGTTCACCAGATTGCTTAGCGATACCACTCAAGTCAGTGTAAGCATCGTTAGCCTTATCTGCTGGTTGTTTGTTATCACCACCACCAATTTCGCTTGAAGCATCGTTTTCTTCATTTACTTCTGGAGCTACTTCTTCTTCATCTTCCATTTCAGCTTGAAGCTTCTTAGAAAGGATAGATTGTAGTCTTGGAGTAAATGCTTCTTCAAGAGCGATTTTAGCGTTAGCAATAGCAGTTTCACGAACAGCTTTAGCATCAGCGATGGCTTCTTTCAACAATTTTGAACTTGCCATTTTTTCCTTATGTTTTCGGATTTCTTAAGCTATTGAAATATTGAGCTTAAATAGAATTTTTAGATTGGCATTTGGTCACTACACATCAGAATCGTGAGTATTCACTACCAATAAAAAACACATATAAAATGTGTTATTGTAAGAATAAATATATAAAAATTAATGAAAACGTAATTTTCTAAAGAATTATTTACAACCGCATCCTTCTTCTAACTCAGCATCTTTGTATAAACTACTAATAGTTTTATCCATATCTGCTTCAATTTTCTTTTTAACTGAGTTTAACTTTTTAAGATTTTCAACGTTTTGTTTTGCTTTATCAGTACCTTTATTTGCTTTGTACTTTTTTAATTCTGTTTCAATAGCCTCAACAACTTTTGCTAAATCTTTGTGTAATTTTGCAACAGATGCTTCGTTCATTACACTTTCAGGTACACAATTTGGAACTTCTTTACCATTTTTGTTTTTCATTCCAACTTGCTTATACCCTTTCCAACAAGGACCTGCTTCGTTTACGTTTTCATTTGAATCACCATATTCGTGATAATTAGAAGCCGCTTGAGATATATAGTTTTCTGAATTGGTAATGTGGTCTTGAATCCAAGCAGGAATTTGCTTTTCTTCCATTCCCATTTTCTTTTTTAATTCAGTTGCAGATTTAATAATAGAATCTAACTGATTTTGTGCCATAGAAACTTCGTGGTCTTCAGAACCTTCTGCTTCATTTACAGGTTTAAATGCAGTTGCATATGGATTAGAATAAACTTTTCCATATTCAAACTTCTTACCACCCATAGTGAAAGAACCATTTCCAGCTAAATCAGTTAAACGAATCATTATTATCTATTTTTAGGAGAAACATTATTTACCCAACCAGTTTTATCAGTTGGATATTTTGCTTCTATTGCTTGATTAGAACCACTTACTAATACACCATTTTGTGTGTATTTACCTAATTGTCTTGATACCGTTGTAGAACTTAAATATGTATATCCGGCATTATTTGTAGAACCAGATGGATATCCCAATTGATATGCTTGCATTGATGATGAACCTGCTGATGTTGCTTTATTTATAATTGCATTAGATGCAGATGCTTCAAATGCTTGTTGAATTGTTGCTGCTGTTTCTATTGAAGATGTTACCTTTCCATCTATTATAGCATTTATAACGATATTAGAAACAGTACCATTTGTATTGTAGAATAATGCCATCTTTTATTTATTTTTCATTGCAAGTCTTTCTCTCATCACATCAGTTGGGATGTCAGAGATTTCATAGTAACGATTTAAGATGTGACCCATATCTTCATATAACGCATGTAATCTTTCATCCATTGCTTTTGCTTCTACTGAGAATTTATCAAATTGCTTACCCAACTTATCCAACTCACTCATATTTCTTTTTACAGTCTGAGCATCGAACCAATCGTTAGCTTCTCTTAAAGATAATTCTTTTGCAGCTTCAACAATTGCACCTAATGTATTTGCAACTTCAGTCATATCTGAATTACGTTTCATTTGGTCTTGGAAAGTATTATAAGTAGATATAATTTCTAAGAAGTGTTTTTTAACTTCTAAAGATAATTTTCTATCAGGCTGCTCTAAGTTCTCTTTAATAGAAAATTTACCATCCTTAATCTTTACCTCACTAAGTGCGGTTTTACGGATGTCATTATATCCTTTAGCTACTTTAGTTGCACCTTTAGGTTGCTCCACATTCAACTTAAATTTGTTGTTGTGTACATAGCTGTATATATCAAAATTCTTGCTCATCTTATGCTATTTCAGTTATTATTTCTCTCATTAAATCCTGTGCTTTGCAGTATTCACCACAAACATCAGTACCAATATTTTTTAGTGAATTTACAGACTCATTCATTGGGACCATAAATGCACCATGTGTAGATGGGTTAGAAACGAAATCCCAACCAATCAATTCAAAATCTTCTTGTACTTCTACTTTATTACCACTTAAAGGTCTAGTAGAACCCATACCTCTTGATGAAATACCCAAAAGGATACCTGCTTTTAATAATTCTTTTAGGATATTACCAGATGGTGTTCCTAAAATTTCTACAGTACCACATAGGTCATCACCTTCCCACCAAATCTCTTTGATGTTGTGAGATACATTCTTTAAATTAATAACTGTAGAATCTGGGTGGTCTAATTCTCCCAATGCTCTACGTTCTTTAATAAATTGAAGATATTTTTTAGCCTCTCTTTCTAAGATTGGTCTTGGATACACTCTACCATTTTGGTTTTCAGCACCTGCTCTTTGCAGAACGCCTTTTACCATAACTCTCCCACCCTCATCTTCTTTGAGTTTACCTTCAAATAATTGTGTTTCTATTAAAAGAGATTTCATTCTATATTACCATTTTTTCTTTTTAGCTTCATTCTTTTCGCCTTTACCACTCCAAGCGGCATCAACTTTATTAAAGAATGCTTTTTTCTCATCATCACTCATTTGAGATATTGATTTACCAGCTTTTTCTAAAGCCTTTTTGAAGAATTCTTGATAATCAGCTTCTTCTACCATTACTTCTTTTACAAGTTCTTTTAATCTTGCTCTTGTTATTGTTTCTTTGTGCATAGGTAATCCTTTGTGTTTTGTAGATGCAAAATCTTTAGCATCTGATTTTTTCATTGAATCTGCTGCTTTCTCAACTTCTTTGGATGGTGCTTCCATGTCTCCTTTTTGTACTGCATGAACCATACCCATAAATTTTTGTTGTGCTTTTGATACTGCTGGCATATTATAAAGTTCTTAATTTTTCAGTTATTCCCATTAACCTTTCTCTGATTTTGTATAAAGATGCGTTTGTTCTTTTCCAGTAATCTTCTTTTTTAAGACCATTTTCAGTCTTAATTTTAGAATACCAATTAACAAACTTCTCTATTTCAGAAAGTTGTTTATGTATATTAGAAACTCCTCTACCAACTTTTGCTCTTGGTGAAGATTCTTCTCTTTTTAATTCTAACCAGCGATTCTCAGCCATAATCATACCACTAATATCTGCAATTTCTGCACCAGGTTCTTTTTTAGCTGCTGTTGGTTTCATTGGTAACGCTTCATCTTTACTAGCAGGAATATCTCCCAAAGCCCAATCTTTTTCTCCCTCAACTACAGTAGCACCACTTATTTTTGCTAATTTTGCATTTTTACTAGCTACTTGAGATGGATGTGTGAATGGAGAAGATGCGCTACTTGTTAATCCTTCTTCCAAATCATTAACCACAGTACCACCTGCAGCTTGTGCTAATCTTTTATTTTTCTTTGCAGTTTGACCAGGCTTTGCAAATGCTGCTGGTGTGTTATACCCTGCAACATTTCCAGTCACACTCATTTCATCCAATGTTCTTTGAATGTTTCTTTCTCTAACGTACTTACGGATTGCTTCTTTTAATCTTGCTTCCATTATTTTACTTTAGATTTAAGTTCTTTTATTAGCTCATAAGAAAGCATAATAGATGAAACTTGAGAATCGGATACAGTCTTTCCAATTTTCATTTTATCTAAAACGGAAATAGTTTCTGATAATTTAATTTGTGTAACTTTATCTGTTAATTTAGATTGGATAGATTTTAATTCTTTAACTATGTTTGGTAATTCAACCGCAACATAATCTTTGAATTTGGTAGTGTTAGTAATGTTATTAATATACTCTTTCAATAAATTCTTTTGAGATTCATCCAAATTTGTGTATTTTTTATTGAAAGTTTCTACAAGTATTTTGTAGGTAAGTAATCTAAGGTCTTTGTCTTGTTGTTTATAAGTTTCAATCAACTTTTTATCTTCCGTTGGTTTAGTTAATTGAGCGGGTTTTGAAGTAATATTTTCGATTAGGGTAATCTTAGAATTAAAAATATCTTTAATATCATATCCTTTTGCTCTCTTAGATTCAAATACTTTATAGATAGATGCTAGGACTTTATAGTTAGAAATAGGTGATGATAAAAAATTATCTAAATCAAATTTTGTGGAAATTTCTTTAATAAGATTATATTTTTCCTTTGATAATATAGATTGATTCAATTTAGCATGTGCATCACATACAGTTTCAACCAATTTATCTGCTTTTGTTTCAGAATTATATTTTTCTTTTAACAAAATGTCATATAGACGTAATTCTTTGTTCAATTCTGTGTTTGGTGCAAAGAATTCTTTTACAATATTTTTAGCGTTTTCTGTTTTATCGCCATTAAGAACTTCTAATGTTATTTGTCTTACCAAAAGCTCAAATAACACTCCAGTATTCTTAAACTTTGAGTGTTTAATTTTTTTCATTTACTTACCCTATATTTATTCTACCCTATAAACTAACACATATAAATATAAACAAATTTTTCTTTATTAAATTTTAGTTTCATCTAATAAGTTTTTTTCATCAAGCATACCCGATTTTTCAATTAAAACCTTCTTTTTTGATGAAATTCCATTTATATATTCTCGTGCTAACTTTTTAGCGTTTGTGTTTACTGCTCTGTCTTCTCTCTTTCTTTCCTTCTCATTTTCTATATTACCCAAAGGGTCTCTACCATATGGATGCTTATCTTTACCATAAGTATTTCCTTCTTTTGGTCTTCCAACTGCCCTATTTAATTCAATTTCAGTCTTTAATTTACTAATTTCTTCTTCCACATTTTGTTGTTGTGGTGGATTTGCTGGGTCCTGTCCTTGTTGCTCTATTGATGTATGTCTGAATCTATCTTTAAGGTCTAAGATTACTTTAGCTCTTTCAATATCAATTTCATCTTGAGATAATCCAAAGATATTGTGATAAGCCCAATCAGATGATAACATATTAAGTGCTTTTGCATCTGATGCCAATCTTACCTTTTCGGACCATAAATTAACCTTTTCTTGTTCATAAATTGTGGAAGCGTTTGTCAAACTTAATTCAAAGTTTGTCATTTCAGAGTCTTCTATACCATTTGCTGCTAAGTGAACTACTGCAATTTTTGCCAATTCACTAACAACTGTTCTTTGAATTCTTTCAATAGTTCTTGCAAAACGAACATCTTCTGCAGCTAATGTAGCTTTACCATTAACATTCTCATCATAAGATAAGTAAGCCTTTGGTACTCTTAATGCTGCAAATAATTTATTTTTTAAGTAATCAATATCTTCAATTGCTGCGTAATCCAAACCTGCTAAGTTATCAATATTAGTACCACTATCACTACCACGAACAGGTAAGAAAAAATCTTCAGTAAGGTTTTGGATATTATATTTTAAATTGTAATCACCAGTATTTTTATCAACAAATGGAGTTTTTTTCATTTTATTGATAATCTTTTGCATATAGTTATCCACTTCTTGCGGTGGAATGTTACCTATATCAATTTTGAACACTCTCTTTTCAGGTGCTCTCATAATACGATGGATTAACATCGCATCTTCCATCAACGATAATTGTTTCCAAATTCTTCTTGCACCCTCAATCATTGATTTACCATAAGGTAGGAAGTTCGTATCTGATAGCATTCTGAAGTGAGCCATTTCATATTGTTCATACTCTCTTTTACCAAATCTATCCAATTCAACCTTATACTTTACATAATCAGGATTGTGTGGGTCAGTACCTTCTAATCTCTCCACATTATATGTTGAGTGTGGTGCTACGTTGATAATACCTTTACCAGGCATAATCTCCAATGCTAAGAAAGCATCACCATATTTTACTAAGTTTCTAATCCAAGGCCATAAGTTAAACTCCACATTCATTATATCATAGAATAAATTGTGAAGCATCTCTCTTACGTTCTCATTTGTGGATTTGATTTGAAGTACATCACCATATTCATTCTTTGTTGTACTTTCATCCGCATATATATCTAAAGCAGAGCCTATAATTGGGTCCATATCCATAGCATCATAATCTCTAAAAAGTTCTCTACGAACTTGATGATATGCCATTGATTGAGCACCCTGATGAGTTTCAAAGTATGAACGCTGTAGTTTTGTATATCTATCTCTTAGGTTTACAAAATTTGTATTTGCTTGTCTATCTTCAACATCCACTACTCTACGTTTACCATCTTTATCAACGGTTACGATTGCGTTTGTTGAAAATAGTTTTTTTAGTCTCCCAAAGAAACTCCTATCGTCTTGAAATTGTTCTGCCATAATTTATTTTACCATTTTCTACAAGACCAATATCTTGCTTTTGTTCTTGGACCCGGATTATCACAATTATGTCTTGCTCTGAAAGATTTTCTTCTTTCTGGATTAGACTTCTTAATTCTCATATTTGGGTCACCAAAGTTTACCTTAACAACTTTTCCAGTTTTTGGGTTTTTAACATAAACTTTAAATTTTTTAACATCACCTCTCATTGGTTTACCAAGCTTTACTTCTCTACCTTGGTATTCAGCCTCATAAACACAATTACAATTAGCTTCATCTAAAGATTGTGAATATGATTTAAGATATGCTATGAAATCATCCATATCTTCCTGCTCTACATCCAATTCATCATAATCATCAATTGGATTATCAGCCGGTTGGTCTCCTTTTTGGTATGCTTTGTCTACATACTCATCTTCTTTTAGGATATTTGTTAATTTAATCATTTTGGTCTCCTTTTTGTATTTTGACATATACCATAAATATCAATAATTATCAAAACACCTACATTTTACAACCATTGGGTTAAATCTTCAAAGTCATCACCAATTCTCATCTTCCAAGGGTTATCATCCCTATCGGATGGACCATATACTCCTTCATATTGCTGATTTGATGAAATACCACCCAAAGTTCTTTTAGTTAAATCAATACCTTCCTGTCTTAAACGAAGTGCAGTATCTCTAATCCACAAACCAATTGATAATGCTATTGTTAAGTCATCATTATAACTTTTCATAGCTTCTGCTCTACCATTAATGAATATAAATGTAAATAACTCATCTATTAAACGATTAGAACGTATTGTAACTGCTTTTTCTCTAAAGTACTCATCTAACTTTGAAATTATAAGAGGTCTAGTTTTAGAAGTAGTTGAAAATCCAGCTACCATTTGTCTTTCATCTGCTCTATATTTATTTCTCATTTGATGTTCAACATCCACATACTTTAAATCCTTACTCATATAGAATAAGTTTTTATAACCTCTATCAATTACTTGTTGAATTGCGGACCATCCTATGTTTGCATTTTCTATTACAAGTAAAGCATCATTGTATTCAGTTGAAAGATTTGTTAAAAAGTTTCCAAAATCTTTTGTATCCATTTTACCTTTATATTCTGCAACTTGTGTTGCATTTACTATATCAATAACGTGACAAGCCGAATAATCGGCACCATCACCTCTAGCAACGTCCGCTACAACCATATAAGAACCATTTGCAGTTGGATATTCCCATCTCCAAAGGTTTCCATCAAATCCAGTCTTTTCAATTGGGTCTTGGCAATATGTTTCTTTATAAAACATTAATAATTCTGGGTCAATAACTGTATCACCAGAAGATACGAAGTCACAATCACATTCTTGTGCTGCTTTCTTTTGTCCTAATAGTTTTTCTTGCTCATCTCTCCAAGCCTGTCCTCTTTCAGGGTGAACAGTCCAATGGAGTTTAATTGTATTAAATGGATTTTGTCCTTCTTCTGCACCTAACCAAGTTTTATGAAACCAATTACCCACACCATTAGGAGTAGAAAGTGCAATACAACTACCACCCGTTGATAAGGTAGATTGTGCCGCTACCCAAATCTCATCAATATCATCAATGAATGCAGCCTCATCAAATATAAGTAAGGAAAGTGCTTCGGAACGTCCTGCATCCGGAGAAGATGCAATAGCCTTAATTTGAGAACCATTTTGTAAACGAAGTGAAAGTTTGTTATCTTCCAAAGAACCACCTTTTAACCAACTAGGAAGTAATTCATGCATTACTCTTACCTTAGTTACTAAGTTTTTTGCTACATCTTGCTTTGTTGCAATAACCAATACGTTAAAGTCAGAATTGAATATCATTTTCCAAAGTGCATATCCAGCTGAAAGAGTTGAGATACCAGTTTGACGTGATTTAAGAACTATATTAAAACGATTATCTTTAAATTCAGTTAATGTTTTTTCCTGAAATGGGAAAAGGTGAAAAGGTATCTTACCTCTCACCGGATGCTGAATCATACAATATTTCTTCATAAAGTGAATCGGGTCTACCGCACACTTTTTGTATTCTTCCGCTATTATCTCCTTTAATGATTTTTTTTGTGTTATTCCTAAATTTTGGGCCATCTTAATCTATTGGAGCTTTTACTAAATCATAATTTTTATCTTTCAATTTATCCCAAGCTTCATTTCTTAATTGTTTAGCTTGTTGAATTTCTTCTTCATATCTAGTAATATCTGCAAGTATTTCTGCCTTTAATTCATCTACATCTTTTTCCAATACCCACTTTTCAATTTTACCATCTTCATGTACAAATTCATATTCTTGCTTAGCATCTGTATATGCTTGATTTAGTTTTGCAATTAAATCTTTTCCGTAATCAATTATATTAGAATATATTTTATAATCTTCATATTCTTGCCACAAACCATCTATTTTAATTATAGTTTCTTTTTTAGCCAAACAAGTTGCACAAAATCCAGTTTTAGAAATAAGTTTTTTATCAGCTCTACTTAATTTAATAGTATTACAATCTCCAGCAGAACAACTGTTTAATTTATCTAAATAAGCTCTAACCTCAGCCATAGTTTCTGAGTGTTCATTTATTCTAACCTTTCCGTATTCTTTTTGTTCCCAAGTTTTACCTTGAGAATCAGTCCAAATTTCTCCTACTTCTTTTTTACGATTGTTTTCTTTTGCAGATTCTGCGTTAGCGAAAGATATTTGAGTATCTTTTTCATAATCACCACCAGTAAGCACCATATTAACCAACTTTCTACGAGTTGGGTGCATAAACTTTTTTTGAAATTCTTTTGCCATATTAATTATGATATATTCGTATATATAAGTATATCAAAATTAAATAAAACAACTATTTACCAGCTTTTTTTATTAAATTAATTGCAGCTTTCTTTACTGGTGATTTATCATCGTATCTTAATGCCGATTTTACTTTAATTTGTCTACCAGTTTCAGGATTTTTAATTTTAGTATCTAATGCTTTTTGTACCGCTTTTTTATTTTTTACCGGCATTTCTTTTCCCTTTACAGAAGGAGTTTTTTCTTTTTGAGCTTTAGCTTTTTCAGATTTTTTAGTTGTAGATACTATTTTTTGGAATATTTCTTTATCAAATTTAGGATACACCTGTTTGAATATTTGTAATTTTTCCTTTGGTGTAAGTTTATCACTACCAAATGTTGCTCTTAATTGAGTACCACTAATATTTTTTCCATTTACAGTTAGTTGCATTTCAGGAGCTACAATATAATATCCTTCATCTTTATACCCTTTACGAGTTTTATCATTTGTTTTGTCAAAGTTTTTAAAATACTTTCCGCCCTTATCTAATCTTTCCGCATCTTTTTGAGATACAGCTGTTACATATTGGGTATCTTCCGGCATTTTATTAAGTATTTCTTCTGGTGCGTATGGGTTTTTAACTTGTACAACTTTATTAGAAGGAATACCAAACATTTTAGTTATAATAGATTTTTTCTCATTAAAACTAAATGGTGATTTTGTTGGCTCGGTTACATTAGAAGTTCCTATATAAACATTTTCTTTTCCAAATCTATCTACTAAATGTTTGTAAATACTATAATGTCCTTGATGAAATGGTTGAAATCTTCCACTAAAAATTGCTATTGGTTTTTTAGTTGATTTTTCTTCTTTCTTAGGTTTATCGAATTTAAATGTTCCATTAATTTGATTAATAGGTGCAAATGCTCCGGTAAATTTATAAGGTTTACCACCATACTGAAATACAATACCTTCAGATGGTACAATCTTATCCATTCCAATAGAATTTAATCTTTCTAATTCGATTTGAAGTTTTGCAATTTTATCAGTATCTTTACTATCTTTAATTGCTTTTATTGCAGTTAAAGTTTCTTTTTTTAATTTATCACCAGCTCCCGGATTGTTTGATGCTAAAAAGTTTGTTACTCTTTTTAATGTTTGTGCACCAACATTTAAAAATACATTTTCAACAGGTTTAATCATTTGTTTTTGAGCAGATACTAATTTATTATCTTCAAAATTTTTAAACCATTTTTTAGATTCATCATTACCAAAATTCTTAACACCAAAAGATTTATCACCATCAGCCCATCTTTTAATTAAACCTTTCTTTTCAGAATTTGAAAGTTTTATTCCTGTTGATTTTACTTCTGAATCTATTTTATTTTCCCACCATTTTTTTCTATAATCTTCTAATTTAGATTTATCACTTAAACCATATTGTTTTTGTAATTTAGAAAGTTGTTCTGAATATTCTTTTGCTTTTTTCTCAAATTCTTTTGAATCAGCATCGCTAAATGTAATTGTTTTGGGCCCTTCAATTCCAAATGTTTTTTGCTGAGATGCTCCTACTTTTTGTACTGCTGATGCAAATTTGTTTGCATCATCTGTTGAACGCCCTACCTCATTACCTTCTTTATCATATTGAATCGTATTGTGCATTATCAATACACTTTTATCATAAGGAATTACATTTGTAGTATCAGGTAGTATGATTTCTAAACTCATAAATTTAGAACCATTTCCAAACATTTGTTTAACTTCTTTATCACCCAATTTAGTTACAGCTGTATGTAAATCTTCTGCTGCTCCACTAAATGCTTTTTCAATTCCACCTCTACCAGCAAATTGCTTTGTAATACCATCCACATCTAATGCATTTTCTCCACTCTTCTTAACATGTCCTTTATTTCTTGCAAAAACAATTTTACCATTCTTAACACTAAATGCAATATTTTGCCCATCTAATTTTTCACTAACAGGTCCTTCTTTATCCAAACCACCAATCAATCCTCTATTAATCATTTCTTTCATATCAGAGAATTTTAAATCAGCATCTTCAAATGGGTGTGCTAAATGACCTGCTGCACCACCCTCTAAAAGTAAACCTTCCGTTATTGCTTTTTTCTTAAATTTATTTATAGATTTATCATACGATTCCCACCCCTGTAAATTATTTAAATCTAAATTTTCATCAGATGTAATATCCACATCCTCACCACCAAACATACCAGGTACATTAAATCCCACTTGATGGTCTAAAGAACTTACTTCTTTTAATTTTTTATCTCCTTTAAGAAAATCAGCTGGGTTTTTTAGACCTGTTTTTAATATACGATTGTATTTGTGTGTTTTACCATCAGTTTGATTATCAATTGGTAATTTTTGGTCTACTGCTCTTTTCTTTTCAAATTCAGATGGAGTTTCGTGATATGTATTCCAACCTTCTAACCCATCTAAATAATAACTCTCATTATCATAATCTTCCCAAGTACCATTCCACATAGTACCAGTTGTTGCGTTTCCATCATTATAAAATGCACCATTTGCTGTTGCTTCTCCTAATTTTTCAATACTTGCTAATTTTTCGTAGTAGTTAATATCTTCCCACAAATGGTCCATAGCTATTTCAGTTGCAATACGAACATCGGTTGTATGTTCCATTTCAATTTTAATACCTTTTAATAATTTAGGTTTTATATATTCTTTTGCAAATTGTTTTGGGTCATAGTATCCTTTACTATCCCATTTCTTAGCCAAATCAATTAGGTTTTTACCCTGAGCTAATCCACCAGGTATTTTGTCTTCTTTTACAGGCTCATACCCTCTATCTTCGTTATCGTTTTTATGCGTTTGATGTCCAGGCCCATGTTTTTCGGTATCATCAAAATCAATAGTATCCTTTTCCGCATGGTGTCCCATATCAGGAGCGTTCATAGATAATTTATGATGATGTAAAAAATTATGGTCTATTCTACCATCTGGTTTATGTGTTTTAGAATTTATTTTTTCTTCAACTTTTTCATATTCATCACTACCATCTTTGTCCAACTTAGATTTTAATTTTTTAACATCTTTTGGATTTGGTGCACCATTGATGTATCCACCAGGTAAACTTAAACCAACACCAGCACCACCTGGCAATCCCATTTCATCTAAATGCGAAAAGCGGCCAGATTGGATATCAAATAATTTATCCAATTCTTCCGCTTTTCCTAATATTGTTTCTACTAAAAATTTTGCTAATCCTTTCATATAGTTTTCTTACTATATAAATATTAGGATTACTCTTTTACAACTTTCATACCAGTTGAACCATCAGGCATTTGTTGTTGCTGTTGATTTCTTTGCATTTCTGCTAGTTGTTTTCTAGTTGGTGCACCTGGTTGATACTGAATTGTTCCGTTTTGTATATCAATTCTTCCCTGTGGGTATTTATCATCTAACCCATCAATTATTTCTCTTAATTGTGCGTTTAATGCTTTGAATTCATCTTCGCCCTTTTCCAAAAAATCATCCATTCTAACTAATTCATCATTAATTTCCTTTTTACGAATATGAATTTGTCCAAATTCAACAATGATTGATTGAATTCTTTGATTCAATTCATTAATTGATTTTAAAACATCCGCATCTATTTTTGCGGTTTCTATTGTAATTTGTTGTTGTTGCGGTACATTATCTAAACCTGCCATAAATTTACGTTTTTATTGTTTATATATATAACTATATTATTTTTTATTTTTTAAATACAGAAACTCCCTTTTCTTTTACAACCTCACCAGCACAGTAATTAGCCCAATCAATAGATACACCAATATCTTCCGAATCTAAGTATCTAGCCACAAACCCTGCTACAAACGTATCACCAGCTCCACTTACATCTGCATTTTCCACTCTTTCGGTTTTATAAACTTTACCTTTATATGCAGCTCCACTACCATCTAAAGTAGTAATAATTTTATCATCTAACCATTTTTTTTCTAATATGATATCGTGATTAGTTTGAGCTTCAAATCGGTTAAGTTTTATAAAAGTAACATCTCTACACCAATCTCCCAAATGTTTTTTAGTATCTAATATTACTAATCTATGTAATTTAGAAATTTGAGCTATATCTTCTTCTGTTAAAAATCCTTTACAATAATCCGATATTATTATAGCATCATATTGAATGGTATCTGGTAAATTAAAAATATCAATTCTATCAACAGAATCATTTTCATCTACTCTCAAATATAATTCATTTGTTGTTTCATCAACATAACGAGTTTTTGTTATATCACCATTATCAGAAAATATATCCACATCAATACCCATAGATGATAAATTAAGAGCGGTATTTTCTGCCATACCTCTACCATAAATTTCTTTTGTTGGTTCAAACACAGGTCCTTTTCCTTCTGGTGATTTTCTTTTAGTTATACCATAAATGAAAACATCAGTACAAGTCTCTCCAATTACTAAAACTTTATTTCTTTTTTTCATCACCTAATATTTTTGTAGTACTAATTCCTTCTACTTTTTCAAAAAAATCTATCTTTGGTACATATTCAACACCAATTATTTCGTGATATTTGTAATCATTCCCAATCACCATAATATCAGGCTCCCATTCTTTTATTCTTTCTACCAATTCATCATCATTTCCAAAAGACACCACAGATTCAACACCATTGATAGCGGATACAAACTCCATACGGTCAACCAACGTATTGAACGGCCTTCCCATTCCTTTTTTTGAACGAACTCTTTCATCCGTGTCAATCCCCACTCGTAAGGTGCCCAAGGATGCAGCATGTAACAACAACCTGATATGACCAATGTGTAAAACATCAAAAGTTCCATTTACCCAAATTTTTTTCATTATAAAAATTTCTCCAACTCTTTAATTACCATTTCAGAAGTAATTGATTTGGTACATTCAAATTGTCTTTCAGTTCCTTTGTGGTCTGGACACCAATTCCAATCTCCCGCATCCAATCTTAATCTATTAAAACATCCTTCACATTTTCCTTTTGGTGCTGCTATTCTTATACAATCTTGCATTTCTGCCCAATCATATGAAAATCCACTTATCAAAACAGTTGGTACATTTAATCCCCAACTTAACCAACTTAATCCACTACCAATACCAATAAATGCCTTTGATTTTAACATCTCATCCATAACTAATTCTATTGGACCGTTTGGATGTCTAACTATACCAGAAGGTAATTGATTTCCCATATAATTTTCACCTTCTTTGGAAAGAAGTTTTACTGTATAACCTCTATGATTTAACCAATTAACCACATCTTGCCAACCTGTTGGGTTATTCCAAAATTTTGATTGTGCTGTCCCATGTATTCCTATACAAACTTGTTTTAAATTTGGCTCTATATATGGTTTCCTTTCTTTTAACTTTGGGCGTATTTCTTTGTATTCTAATCCTAAAATATCAGAACACATTTTTTGCATCGTTTGTGTTTTAGGGTCTATTGGATTTTTATAAATGTTAATAGTATTATCTTCATTATAAAATAAACCAATTGCATACATTGCGTACAAATTTTCTACATTTGTACCAGGAGTAACAAATTCTATACTAGGATATTTTTCTTCAAACATAGAATTCATAAATGTTGAAACAATCATTTTACAATTATGAATTTTACCAAATTCTTCAACATAAGGAATCCATGCTAAACTATCTCCCAATGCTTTTGAATCTAACGCAACATATATTCTTTTATTGTTTGCATTAAAAATATGTTCCCACCAAAGTTTACCTTCTTCATAAATTTCAATTCTCCATTCAATAAAATATTCAATACTACATTTAGTCCACATATTATTTGAAATATCTGAACTATATAATAGTCTTCCGTTTTTATTATTAAAAAATTTAACTTGGTATTTTGCTTGTTTGTTACCTTTTATTTCTAAAAAAGCACCTCTAACAAAATGAAAATAAACTTTATTATCAACGTTAGCTTTGTTATTTAAATTTTTAACTAAATTATCGTATATCATTAACTCCAAGTTTTAACTGTCAAATCTAATAATGAAAATCCTTCTGCCTGCTTACTATACATTTTATTGGTTGTATAACGTTTCATAGGATGATGATAAAATACATGATTATACCAAAGGTCACCAACATCCCAACCACAATCTTTTATTCTATCCATCCACCAACTTTTAGTTCTGTTTGGAATTAAATAACAATGTGCCAAATCTTGTGCATGTCCTGTTTGTGAAAACAACTCATCTATTTTTGTTCTTTCTCTAGAAGGATTATTTGCAAAAGATATAAAATATGCATCATTTAATTCAGACATAAAACATGCTTTATGTACAACATCTACAAATTCTTCTAAACCAGTATAGATAAATGCATCAGCTTCAAATATTAAAGTATAATCAAAATTTTCTTCGTCAATTGTTTCCAATGCGTTTCTATGTGCTAAATAACAACCATAATGTCTACCAGTCATCCAACCTAAACCAGCACCAGGGTATATTTCACCCGGCTTATTATCTTTACTAATGTGCTCAGGTCTTCTACAATTTTCAGCAGGTGGTATTCCTTCATACACTTCATTTATTATTGGTTCATAATACATACCATAATTGGTAAGTTGCTGAATTGATTGAATAGATACCCTTTCTCTCATATCATCGGGTCTAGTCAACATATGTTTAATTTGTATTCTAGGTTTTCTTCTTATAAATGAACGAAATCCTTGCTGAAATTGTCCGTAGAAAAATTCATTTGCTGCTCTACCAACTCCTTCAAATACACCAAAGTCATCACCAGAAATATAACCACCTGGTTTTATTTTTTTATACCATATGTTTAAATCATCTAAAACTGCTTCATATGAATGCCCAGCATCAATCATTATAAAATCAATACTATTATTTGAAAAGCAATTTGCTGCATTTTTGGATGTATCTTTTATTAATTGAAAATTTCCGTAATTATTTGAAAGAACTGTATTATCTATAAATTCATAAAAAATATCCCCACTAAAACTATTTACTATTGTTTGATGTAATTGTTCATCATCAGTTCCTTTCCAAGTATCAATACTTACAAAATTAATTTTTTTACCAGACTCTTTTATTTTTGATGCTAAATAATTTGTTGATTTACCAAACCAAGCACCAACTTCTACAAATAAAGAATCATCACTAGCTGCATCTACAACATTATTGTATAATTCTTTATATGCAAACCAACCAGGTATTTCATTAAATTCAGGTTGTAATTTTTCTAATATAATTCTTTTAGTAACTTTTAAATCATCATCAATATAAGATACCAATGGATTATTATCGTATGTATCTAAAAAAGTATATAATCTTCTAAAAATACAAGGCATATTATAAGATAATGCCTCTTTAAGTGATAGTGGATTTAATTCTAATTTAGATGAAAAATAAAAAAGGTCACATGCTTTATAAAATAAATCAGTATCGGTTCTTTCACCCCAAACAATACAATTTTCAGGTTTAAATTCCATTAATGGTTTCCAATAATTTTCAAAATTCATAGCTTGATTACCAACAAAATGAAATTTAATTTTATATTTTTCTAATTGCCTTGCTATTGAAAATATTTCTCCTTGATTTTTGCCAGGTGAAAATAAACCTACCATTAATACGTGTTTATATGATGGGTCTAATCCTATTTCTTTTTTTGCTTCATTTTTATCAAATGTATAATTTTCTATTGGATATTCCCACAAATCAGTTGGAACTCCTAAATTAGCATCATCAAATCTTTGCTTACTCCATTTAGAAACTAAAACGTATTTATCAGGTTGATAAACGATTTCAGAAGGATTTGTTAATGAACCATGTGTTGTACAAATTATAAAGTATTTTCTTTCAGATGAAAATAATTTTTCTACAATATCAATTGGTAAATCATACTCTGGTATTTCTTGGAAATGTATAATATCGGGTTTAAACGTTCTTATTACATCGAATATTTCTTTTTTATTCTGTCCAAGTGTATGTAAAGGTACTAAAGATTTTATTCTATTTTTTTGAACTACATACGCATCACCACCACTATTATTTATTTCTACAACTTCAATTTGAAAATCATTCTTAAAATGTTCAATTTGCTTATATGTGTATTGTGGTTGTCCACCCGTAGATAAGTGTGGACACACATAGAGTAACTTCTTTTTTGACATAATTTTATTATTAAAACAAATATACGAAATTATTTCGTATTTTCAAAATTTATTTTTCGTATATTACGATACCATCAACTAAATCAACCTCGCCATTTGGATATTTTTTTTCCAAATCGTTTAATTTTTCATTTAGTTCGTTTGTAATTGTCAAATATTGAGATTCTAATGTTTCCATAGCAGAATTCATTTGTTTTAATTCTAAATGTATTTGACCAATACTTAAAACTAATTCTGTTTGTTTATTTCTCAATTCTTTAAGTCTATCTATTAGAGATTGCTCTAATTTTTCGGTATGTTTTTCCATATTATTGTTTGTATATAAATATATATCAAAATATTAAGAATTCAATTTATTTTCCAAATCTTTAACTTTTTTGGTTAATTCTTGAACAGCTTTCCATAAAATAAATACCAATTCTCCTTTACCAATACCAGATGTTAAATATTCTTTTTCACCATCAGGATCATTTGGGTCTTTTGGAAACCAATCATAATCTACCCAATCATTAAATCCTGCATCTTCTAATTCTTCGGCAATTAAACCGACCTGTTTAGCTGGCGTTTCTTCGTTTCTATCAACTTCCCAATAATAGTTTCTTACAGGAACTTGTTGTATTGCATCTAAAATATTAAATTCAGGTTGCCAATCGGTAATATCAAATTTAAATCTTCTAGCAGATGTATTTCTACCAATATACCAGTTAGTTAAAGATATTTCCAACCCTCTAATAGTACCGCCACCAGCACCACCTAAGTTTTGAAGATACACACCCGGAAAACCACCTTGATTATACAATCTACCTGTGTTACTTCCGGCAGTCCAAACAACATTACCAGAACCGATTTCAACATTGTTACCATTTGTATTAATTTTACCAGTTCCAGCTGCTACGTTTATAGAAGTACCACTTGTTGTACCGGCTAATTGAATGAGTGAATTAGTACCATCTCCATTTAATTGAATAAATCCTTTACCATCCAGTATTGGAGTAGATGCACTATTTTCTCTTTTTAATTTAATATATCTATCAGTTGATGTTGCTACTTGAATACCATCGTTTGTCAATTCCACAACGTTTACATTAGATGTTGCGGATATTGATGGAGTTGTTGCGTTAAAATAAACATCAAAATATGCACCCATACCACCACCGGAATTATATTGATAACCTTGGCAAACAAAAAATGTTTTAAAGGTATATGTTGTTGATGCCGCATTTGGTGGAGAGAATGCAAATGTTCCTGTAAATCCGCCGAAATTTGCTGAAGTATTATAATAACCACCATTCCACCAATCTGATGCTATAACAACTTCTGAAACTAATGTTGCCCCATCATAAATTCTATACCCCCAATATAAGTCCATATATCCTGACCTACCATACGCATCTATAACTAAAGAAACTGAAGGGTATATTACACTACTGTCAACGTAATAACCAGATGGTACAGTAAACGTTTGTCCACTACTTTCTACATCAATAGTCACTCCCACAGAACCAGCATAACTATTACTATAACTTAATGATTCCGCAGATAAACTAATAGATGAACCTGCTAAATCGGTTAATGCTCCATAGTTTACTTTAAGACGAGTTGTACCACTTTCTTTAATTGCTAAACCAGGTAATGATGGGTCAAAGAAAATTCTACTAGTACTATCTCTAAGATTTCCTGTATCCGAGTCTACAGTCCAGTTACCAATACTACCGCCACTTGCATTAATTGTACCGGCTATATTTGCGTTTGTTACAGCCAATCCAGAAGAATTTAAAGTAAAGCCAGGTCCAGTTAATTCTCCACCACCTAATGTAATTGTATTAGGAGATGAACCAACACTAACAGTTCCAGTAAATGTACCACTTGCTCCAGATAAGTTTCCTTTAAAGTATGCGTTACCCGCACTATCAACTGCAAATCCTTGGGTTCTTATAGTACTACCAGCTAAATCTATAAATGTACCAGCATTTGAAAAATTACCAGAACTATAAGAATAGTTTGTAGATGTAATAAGATTTGTTGCAACCATATTAGTTACAATTGCACCAGCCCCAATATAGGTTTGTGGCATTCCAGCTTCAATTGAATTAATAGCTGCCATAGCTCCTAACGAACCACTAAATATATTTAATGCACTAGTTGCTTGTGCTGCTGCTACATTAATAGATGTATATGAGCCAGACGCAACTGAACCACTTACTCCGGCTTGAGTTGCTGCATCTCCGCCTGTTACTGTTATATCTCCTGCAATTTCTAATCCACTACCATTCCATCTAAGGTATCTATTTCCGGCAGTATTTTTTATAGAAAATCTACCAGTTGTACCACTAGCTCCTTGCTCATAAATTCCTAAGAAAATACCAGGTCTATCATATCCAATAACACTACCACCAGGATTTAATGTAGAACCAGCAGTTCCTGATGTACCAATGGTTGCGTTTTGTCCGATAGCAATATATGGGTCAGTTCTACCACCAGCTATTACAATATTTGCAAATGCACCAGTACCATTTTTAGTACCAACATTAATTGTATTCTTAACATATGATTCTTCAAATATTGCAATCTTAGCTGCAACG
>Ga0255151_1000166_pt1 | contig 24645 bp, 29 predicted proteins | sample Atl_Yuk_RepB_8h_FD_183612 | JGI IMG/M metagenome (GOLD analysis project Ga0255151, IMG submission 183612) | Freshwater microbial communities from Altamaha River, Georgia, United States - Atl_Yuk_RepB_8h | ecosystem: Environmental > Aquatic > Freshwater > River | place: USA: Georgia | collected... | reverse complement strand
GCAAAGACTCAGAAATGGTTTCTTTCTTGGACCATTTGCTGAACCTTTTTTTCTTAGTAATACTATTTAGTAAAAACGAAAATTGCCAGTTCTTTGGAATCCCATAATGGCGATTCATTTCGTTGGCATACAATAGGGTATCTGGAAAATAAGATAACCCTTTATTGACGATCCAAGCATTATAATCCTTATGTGCTTGGGGATCTTCAAATAGGTTCTGCTTCGTAAAATTTATTGCATTAATATAATCAAATGGACTCATGAATCAAACCCGACTTCTTTCAAATTATCAGGAGTCGCAGCAAACCTTTTACCTGGATATCTTTTATCCAAATTTTCTTCTAGTTCTTTGCGAGTAGTTCCCTGAGCCATAAATGTATTGTCGGGAATTGAATATACAAAATATCCGTGTTCTACCTTCTCAATTTTAATAGGAAGATATTTCTTTTTAATTTCTTCCAATTCAGTTTCAAAATGCTTTGTTATTTCAGGTTCATCTTCTTTGAGTTTGTTTATTTGTTGTATTGCATGTAACTCTCTTAGAGACCATCCAATACGTGCGAAAACCATAGCAACAATTATTAGTAGTAATAGATCCATATAGCATACCTTTACTTAAATTTGCACTGAGCCATAATCTCAGTCAGTGCTGCCATTATATTTATTTCTTGGTCTGCTACGAATGCTGCTTTGTATTGATAATCTGCCAAAATGAGAACAAGTTGTGGAATACTAACTTCTTGCATATTGACAATTGCATTATCATATAACTCACGGAATAGTGGTGCTGTTCCCAGTTCACTATTCTTACCGACCCACTTACGGACTTCACCAAAGTTCTTTTCTTTCATATCTTTGATGAGTTGTTTGTAGGATTCTGCACTGGCATTAATAAGGATGCCCGAATCAATCTTACCTGAAACAGAATAACGCTGTAGTTCGTTTAGGATACGACGATAATCAGGGAAGTGTTTAATGATGAGTTCTGATACTACCTTTGGGTCGAACTCAATATTCTCTTGTTTAAGGATCTGTGCTGCACGCTTAAAGAATGTAGCTGCGATCTCCTGCTTATCTTTGGAATCGATCTTAAACTCAACTACCGCACAACGAGAATGTAGGGGTTCAATAATTCGATTTTTGAAGTTACAGGTGAATATAAAAGAACAGTTGCCAGAGAACTGCTCAATAAAGTTACGTAAAGCTGGCTGCACGGACTCAGCATTCATATAGTCTGCTTCGTCAACGATAACTACCTTTTTGGCATCAGTCAAAGAAACTGTAGACGCAAAGTTCTTGATTGTGGTTCGCAGAGTATCAATGGAACGACCTTCATCAGATCCGTTAATCATAATATAGTCAGCTCCAACTTCATTACAAAGTGCTTTAGCAATGGTGGTTTTACCAACACCAGCTGTTCCGCAAAACAAGAAAGTTGGTAGCTGTCCTTTAGATACATATTCCCTGAATGTCTGTTTCAACGATTCAGGGAGAACACAATCATCAATTTTTTGCGGACGATACTTCTCTACCCACAGAAACAAATCATCACGTGATTCAATCATAATAAATTCCTTATAACAAAATTAAATATCAAAAATATCTGTCGTTTGGTGTATGGGTATGTGAGTCAATAACCTTTAAATTAAAAGTGAAAGAAATTCTATCATCATCTGATCTATTTTCTTTAACTGCATGCTGTATATTTGATGGAGCTACTACCAAAGAATGTTCAACTGGTGGCACATAATGTTTAACTGCAGTTATGTTATTTCGATCTTGAAAATACTTGGCTGCAAAATTATAATATGTACTAACATCTGGAGTGAAATATACTAAGTCACCACACTCAGGTTTGGCTTTAACATAATATGTTCCAGATAAAACATTGCCAGGATGTGGATGACTTTCTAGATGAGATCCAGGTGGATAAATGTTAAACCAAACAGAATCAACAACAAGATTAACTGTCGGTCTGGGGTTTAATTCTTTAAAGCATGGGTTCACTAAATCAAAAACCATCTTCATTAGTTTTGCAGTTTCTGGAAATGGTAAAAAGTCTTTATTTGTTAAATTAAAACTTTTCCACTTTAGCGTATATTTAGAATGTCCCTCTGGATTTCTATATTCGGGGTCTTTAGTTCTAAGTGTATATGCATGGTTGGCAACTTTAGAATTGTCTATTGCCAAATTATCCCACTGCCAAATTGGATATGTAAATATATCCGTTCTTTTCATCAATAACTCACTCAAATGTTGAGTCTGCTTCAACAGCAACATAATAAACCAAATCTCCAGCACCTTTGAAGCGAGAGATCTTCTTGGAAGAAATGCTCACATCATAATCGCCAGGAAGCATCTTTAGGTTCTCAACTTTCAAGTTTGCTTTGAAAGTTTTGTTTGTAGTTCCAACGCTCTCATTAAAAGAGTTTGCTGTAGAATTCTTCTTGTCACCAACGACTGCAGTGATAGATGATCCGTCACCAATAATAGACAAGTCTTCGCTACGAAGAACGCCAGCAGTCTTGCGAATCATATCCAACTGAGTCGCAGTTAGTTTAAAATTGATTTCTGCTTCAGGGAATGTAATCGCCTTTTGTGGAGCAGTCAATACTTCAGGTGATGCAGCGAAGTATTTGATAGTACTCTTACCTTGTTTGATAGTCACATACTTATCGCTGAATTCAAGTTCAGGATCTTCAAACAAAGACATGGCACCCAAGAACTCATTGAGATCGTAGATACCAAAGTCAGGGAATGTTTCTGCCACTGTCGTGTCAGCCATCACATTTTTCTGCGATGAGATTGTTGCAAGTTTATTACCTTGCTTCAACAACAGGTTGCTGTTAATACCAGCAAAGTTTTTAATTACTGCAACTGTTTCTTTAGATAACTTCATTGTTTCTCCTATTCAAATGTAACATAACTATGTATTCTTATTTTACTCTCAAAATACATAAAAGTAAAATTATTTTTCATCTTTAGAATATTTCACATCGTGTTCATATAAGAACATCAAGCAACACATTGCATGCGCCAAGTGATTCTTTCCAGTTTCGGGATCGTTTTGCTCTCCCTCTTTCCATGCCCAGAGATGTCTTTGCATTGCATCAAAATATCTACGCTTAGAATCTGGAACATGTTTCCAATTATCTGGTTCGTATTTCTCCGCACCAAATGTTAGAATCTCTACAGTTGCTTTTAATGCCAAAGGTGGAATCAAACCATATTGTAGTTTGCCACCATCAAATTTACGACCACCTGTAGTGGCGTTTTGGGATTTTTTAACTTCTTCTTTAGTTGCCATTATATCTCCACTACAAAAATTAGTGCTGGTTTATCATTTTATAGTCTCAAACCAGCAAATGTCGACTGCATCGATTTATCGCTCTTTAGTTTAAAGTCTGCTCAGCGAAAGGACGCACTTGTCCTGTGGAGATACGACTCTGATTAACCACGTGTGAATAAGTTGGAACCTGAAATACGAGCAGCCAAACTAATCATACGACGTGAAGGTTGACCCATACGGTACTTAACAACTTTAGAGCCATTCACAACTGCGTCATTTGCGTAAACACAATAACCTTGCTCACGCAGATTACGGATTGTGCTAGCAGGATGTGCAATACCAAAAGATGCAGTAATCTGCTTGGCAGTAAATACCTTACCGTTCTTCAAATGCTTCAAAAGTAGATCTTGTTTAGACATTATAAAATATCTCCATAATTAATCGCCATCAATAAAAAAGATCGGGGGAGGTGATGGCATTACCTCTTCCCCGACTGGAAACTAGAAGATTAAACTTCGATACCATTCTCACGCAAGATTGCATTGAAATCTTCAACATCTTGATCGTGAGTAGGTGACTCATCAACAATTTGCTCCAAACGAGTTTTCTTAGGAGCAGTTGCTTTAGGGGTTTTAACCTTAACAACTTTAGGTTGTTTCACTTTCACTGCTTTAGGAGCAGACTTGGCAGCAACATACTCAGAAAGTTCTTTCTCAGATGGCCATGGCATTTGATAAGTACCACGTCCAACGATGTTAGTTTTCTGAAGCCACATAGGGAAACCGAGTTTCTCACCAGTAGAGCCACGCTGTTCTTTCAGAAGAAAGTAACCAGCAAGCAACTCTTTCCAAGTAAGATCTTTCTTAGTTTTATACTGCGGACAAACATCCAGAATACGCACGCAAAATGCTTTTTGTGCTTTAGACAGATCTGCAAACTTTTTCATAATATATACACCTTTCAAAGTTAATAATCAACTACAAAAACAATTATACACTAAAACCCATTATTTGTCAAATTAAAATGGAACTTCCTGAGTAGGTTCTTGCACAACTGGTGCTTGCTCTACTACAGGTTCTGGTTGCGGGTTTGCAACTTTATCATAAAGGTCAATAAATGCAGCTTTAGTTGCAGCATCGAAACGATTGCAACAGAGTTCAACTGCTTTCTGACGATTCTTGAAAATCGCAAACGCACGAACGATGTGAATCATACGACGAGTCGTAATGGTTTCATCCACACCACCATCCTCGAAAGTGCGACGGATTGCATCTGCCCACTTAACGAGTGTCTCTGCAAACTCTTCGTCAATACACGAATAAGTTTCCATGAGATTCTTGATAATTTTAATTTCTACTTTTGCAGCAGGATATTCTTGCTCAAAAGTAACAGCAAATCGCTCCAAGAATGCTTCGTTCAGAATGTTAGTACCGATGTAACGACCATCGTCTGAACCCTTACCCTTAGTATTCGCTGTTGCAATAACATTGAATCCATCAGCAGGAACAATCATCTCATTCTTGAGTTTGAAGTAATAAGGTTTACCCTCGAGGATCGGCTGCAAACACAGCAAAGTATTGGCAGAGCCAGCATCGATCTCATCAAGCAACAGAGTCGTACCAGTACGCATAGCAATCAGAACTGGTCCTTCAACAATTTGTACGTTACCATTCTCCAAAGTTTTGGAGCCAATAAGTTGCTCTTCGTCAGTCATCATGTTTAGGTTAACACGAATCAAAGGTTTCTTATACTTGGCACAAATTTGTTCAACCATGGTTGACTTACCATTACCAGTTGGACCACTAATGTATGCAGGATAGAAAATACCTGACTTAATGATAACTTCCAAGTCTGAGTAATTACCAAAGGGAACAAAGTTATTGTCCTTCTTAGGGATTAGTGCTTTAGTATTTGAATAGTCCACAACAAAAGATTCTTCAGGTTCTGGTTTGGTTTTAACTACGGTATTACCCACAACTGCTACTGCAGGTTTACCACCATTGATAGAATACAACCCACGACCGATTACATCTTGCATCAGCCAAAGAGGATGGTAGTCGATTTTGTTTTTGCTACGAACTTCGAGCAACTGCTTACGTGTCACAGTACCAGAAGTTTTAACATCAGGAAACATCTCAAAGAGTTTATCTTCGAAGAATGCTTTTTGTTGCTCAGTAATTTTTGCCATCTTTCACTCCAGTCATAATAAAATTGAAACAACACACCAAGAATTTTCATTCTATAATAAAATTATACCCTATTTTTGAATTATTGTAAAGCCCCAAAAACCCTCTGAAATAGAGGGTTCCAGGAAACCCTTGCAAAATGTAGGGTTATGCAACATATCCAATAAAGTTATTCAGCAATACTCGGCTAGTTTTCTTGGTATTCAAGTACTTACCGAAAGTTTTTGCAATATTCTTAGCATTGGCTTCTGGGTTAACATCCAACTCTCCCTCCACGATTTTCGTAGAAGATTGCGGGATCAAGAACAAATCGTCACGACCTGTATTCTTGATAGAAGCAAATCCCTGACTACGGAAATCTTTCCTCCAAGATTCAATCAGAGAATAAGTATCTCCCCTGAATCCAGGAATATTTGCACCGATAGCAGAATTCAAATCTCTGCGATGATTGTTGCAGATATGGAAACCTAACAAAGCAAGATTGTAACGATCCTTAATCATTCTCAAGAGAACTTCAGTTTGTTGATTACCATATCTTGAGAACTCATATGTTTTCTTAGTCTGCTCATCACGAATAAAATGTTTCTGTTTAATACGCTTATACTCAGCACCATCGATATGAGTACGATGATCATCCAATCCACGATGATAATTGGGCGACAGACTATGACCCTCGCCATCGGTAAGAGTAATAAGAGTCATCTTTTCAATATTATTGTTTTTAATATAAGAGCCGATATTCTCATAGCACCACACCAATGCTTCGTTCAATGGAGTGCCACTTGTTGAATATCCTTCATTCCACTGAAACTTAAAGTGCAACAGGCGACGAGCCATAGAGTTAAACTCGCTAGTAGTCATTTTGTTGCTAAACAATTCAAGAAGATTAAAATTACTTGACGCATCAATAATATTGGCATCTTGATGTTTCTGTTTTTTGTTCTCCCTAAACTCGTGTTCATAGGTACGTCTTTGGGTCAATTGTTCCTCAGACGTAATTTTATTACGATAAGTTTCGCTATAAGAAGTTGTGAAAGCCAAAACACGATAAGGGATTTGAGCACGATTGCAGAACATGGCAAGATTGATAACTTGCTTTAATGTATCCTGTAACACATCGCACATGGAACCCGACCAATCAAGCAACATAATCATGCCATGGTTTTTACCTTGCGGTATGGTCATAACACGTTTAAAAATATCATCTCTAAGTTTATATGCATAAACCTGTTTCATATCGAGAGAACCAACTTTGGATACTCGAGCACGTTTGTAAAGAGTAGCACTCTTACGCATCTCGAACTCTTTTACAAGATAGTTTACTGCACGCACGGAATCAATTTTGAATTGGTCAAATTCTTTCTTGTTTTGTTTCTCCACGTGGTCGATAGAACTTTGATCCCAATGACGCATACGATTTGATTGAATATCATTAGAATCATCCATTAGCCACTGCTCTGGACTTTTGGTTTCTGCCAAAACAGTTTTGAATGGAACTAACACTGGATCCATATATTCGGTGTCAAATTTCCAGTAATTGTATTCAGTATCGTTGTCTGCCAACTCACTCAATTTATCAGCAAAATAACGATCTGTCTTTGACTCCAAATCATCTTCTTGCTCAGCTTTTTCATCATTCTGTTTACCAGCACGATCTTTCATCATTGATCTGAGTTCTTCGAGTTCTTCATCTTCTAGTTCGTCAAAGTTCTCATCATAATCAATATCAAAATCTGATTCGATAGGATCTTCGTCTTCTGAATCCTCTTCGTCTCCGTATTGCATTTGCATTTGTTTCTTACGTTCTTCCACGTCTTTCTTGGAGTATTCGTAAACATCGTTAGCCAAAGCAATAACATCTTCAATCGTTTCAGTGCGTTCTGCACGTTCAACAAATAGTTTCTCTTGTGGAGAGAATTTCACTCCACAGAAATAACCTGCTTTAAAGTATAGATTGATTCGATCGATGAGCAACAAAGTATCTAGCGATTGCAATGCTCTGACACCAAAGAAGTCACGTTCATTGAGTTGCTTGTATCCATCACTCATACGTTTACGTAGACCAGGATACTTGCGTTTGATTAGTTTCTCGATGCGAACATCCTCGAGAATGTTTAGGTAACCTTTAAGTTTGGGGTTTTGTTCGATAGGAGTCATATACTCTTCGGTTGTATAAAGAGCATGACCAACTTCGTGACCGATAAGCATATCTTCAATATCAGGGGTCATTTCTTTCCACATCGGTAGAGTCAACACACGACTCTTGATATCGAAAGATGCAGTGCGAGTTCTTGCACGGACAACTGATAGATTTTCAGTTGCAAGAAGTCGAGCAGAAAGATCCGATGCACGCATTTCCATTATTTATTCTCCATAAGCAAATTCAAATTCAACAAGAGTAAGTAGGTTTTCAATTTCTTTGCGATTCACCAAACGAAGATCGTCGCTGAAAACTAACTCATCGGATACACCATATTTACCAGCCAGTACTACAAGTTCAAAATCGGTAAAATCAGTCCACATATAATTCTCCAATCTATAGTAGAATTATGCCCGAATTTTGAATATTTGTAAAGTCCTACTCTAAGTCATTGATTTTATTGGAAAAAATAACCCTACAGGACGTAGGGTTTTAGGCAATAACGCTGAAGTCGTTGCGTTTCTCGAACTTAATAACCGACCTAAACTTATCAAAGAGTTGGTCGCCTTTATGGGAGATAACAAAAATATTACTCTTCTCGCCGAACTGATTCATCAGGTTTAAGAAGTAATCAGTTCCAGCTGTGTCAAGCGAGGAATCAAAAATCTCATCAAGCAATAGTAGATTTGTATTGACAGAGTTTTTCATTTTTGCAATCTGTCGCCAAGTAAATAGAATTGCTAAGTCAATACGCATCTTCTCACCCTCAGAAAAACTTGCGTAAGTAAATTCATCACGATGTCTTGACTTGATAACTTCATTAAATGCTTCATCAAGTTCAAAGTGAATATAAGTATCCATTGCGTTCAGATACTTATTAATTAACTTATTCATGGCAGGTAGATACTCACGAATGATTGCAGTTTTAATACCAGTATCTTTTAATAGAACTGAAGCGACTTCTTCAATATTTCTTTGCTCTTGTAAAGTTGTTTTGTTTTTGATCTTCTCCATCGCATCTTCAGCGAGTTGTTTTAATTTGGACTTCTCTTCATCGATGTTAGTTGTGTCAGATTTAATCTTTTGGGACTCAGTTTCAAGTTCTGAGATCTGACGATTGAGTAAGGTAATCGATGAGTTCTTTGTAGATAGTTCAATGTTCTTATCGGCAATCCTCTGTATCGTTTCATTAATTTCAGATAATTTTTCTTTAAGTTTGGTGAGGACTGTGTTGAGTTCAGTAACTTTATCGTTTTGTTCTGACAACTTCTCATTAAGATCTTTGATAATGGTCTGCTTGTATTCCTCTGTGATATCTTGGTTACAACTTGGACATATTTCATGTTCATTAAAAAAGTCCATATTGTGCTCGCAAGTTTCGACTTTTTGTAACAGTCGTTGTTGGAGTTTATTTGCTTTCTCGAGGTCTTCGTTAACTTTGTCCTGGTTTTTAATCTTATCTTTAAGTACTGTAATTTCTCCGACAAGGACATCAATCTCTGACTGGTTTCGCTCAACCTCTTTAGTGCTTGTAGCGATTTTCTCTTCGATGGATCTAATATTATCTGCTTTCGCATCCGAGATAGTTTTAATAATTGCATTTTGTGCTTCGACCTTAGTCTTCGCATTAGCAATTTCATTTTCAATTTTGGTGATCGCATCTTTAGTTTCCTGTGCTCGTTCTTTCAACAATTGATTCATTGTAGAGAAAATGCGAATATCAAGAATATCTTCAATTACTTCTCTACGTTGACCCGATGGTAACTGCATGAATGGGACAAAAGATGCAGAACCTAAAATAACTACTTGCGTGAATGTCTTGTAATTAAGTTTAAGTATTTGTTGCTCAAGACTCTTTTGATAATCTCTGGATGCAGCATCTTGATTAATCAAAACATCATTCTGCCAAATTTCAAAAATGTTTGGTCTGATACCACGAACAATTTTATAAGCAGTAGGACCAATATTAAACTCAATGGTGACCAAACAGTTCTTACCATTAATACTATTGATTAGTTGATTTTTATTGATGTTACGGAATGGTTTACCAAATAATGAAAAGCACAATGCATCTAAGATTGTGCTTTTTCCTTCACCATTCTTTCCGATGATTAAAGTAGTTGGGGATTTATCTAGTAATACCTTATTTGATGCGTTTCCTGTGGAAAGAAAGTTCTTCCACTCTACACTTTTAAATACAATCATTCACTCTTCCATTTCATACCCATAGACTTATAAATGAATCTCAATATAAAGTTGGGTTTCTTTTTAGAAATAACAGTAATTGGCATCGCATCTACATTTATAGTAAAAGATGGCGAGCCAATATTATTAGAGACAGTAGTCCAAGTTGTTGACGCATCGCCAATATATACCGTACCAGTATTAAATGGACCATGAGACCCAGCGATACCTTGTGCTCTGAGATAATATTGATGTGGAGAACATCGAGAAAAATCTAAGTCCAAAGGTATTTGCTCAGTCAATGGAAAGAAATATTCTATCTCTAGTTGTTTCATTATACCTCCACATTAATCGCTTCTGTATAAAGGGTTTTCATAAATGTTTTAACTTGTTCTTTATCAACATCAGTTTCAATACTATCAATGTAATTAGATAAAACGCTTACAGTGTCTTCAAGATTGATTTCTTCACCAATCTCTCCGTCTTCAAATTCAGACATGTCTTCGACAATCTTTATTTCATGACAACCTTTATTATACAACTTCTGAATAAATTTGTCAAACTTATAAAAGTCAGTTTTATTGACAACAACCAACTTTACAAATTTTTCTGCTAGATCAAGTTTGTCGATGTCGATGGGTTCGGATTCTTTGTCGGAATACTCAATTCTGGAGAACATAGTATATGGATTTGGGATAAATTCAAGTTCTCGTGTATCAAGACTAAACATGTGGAATCCCCTGCTATCATTATAATCTTGCCAAGTAAGTTCATAGGGATTACCGAGGTAATAAATGTGACCATCACTATTACGGTGATGATAGTGCCCACTAAAAACGAGATCGAACTTGTCAAACAGATTTTTATCCAATCCTTCATGAGATTGCATTCCTTTATACATAGCAAACCCAGCAATTTCAAAATGCCCCATGCAAATATCTGATTGCGTTTGCTTTAATTGATCGAGTGACTCTTGGTAATTCTCTGGGCAGATCCATGGTATCATACAAATTGGAACACCACCAACATATATCGTCTGTGGTTCTGCTATAACATTAATGTTTTTATATTCACGTAAAAGTAAATCTGGTGAATTGACATCGTTAGTGTTTTTATAATAAGTGTCGTGATTACCAGCTAACATGTGAACATTAATGTTTCGCTCAGCCAGTTTATCAAAAAACATTTCTTTTGCTCTTTGAAGAGCATAGAAATTTACATACTTACGTCTGTCAAAAGTGTCACCAAGAATAAGAACAGTATTAATACCAGCTGCGTCAATATTAGGAAAGAAAGTATTGTCATAAAATTTTTGAAAGAAATCTAAAAATGCTATACTATCATTCCTCGCACCAAAATGCTGGTCTGTGATGATCGCTATCTTCAACGTCTACCTCCAAGGTTAAAATTTTGTTGCTATTTTCTTTAATACTTTTTGTTAATTCTTCGATGTCAGTATATGTTCCCTCAGAAACCATTCCATCTGTAGTAACAACTCTCGCTCTAATCATAGGAATCCAACCTTTCTTGAAACTGGTTTATTATCTTGTTTATGAAAAACCTCAGCGATAGACCAAGAGTCTTTCACGCCATCCAATTTAACATTTAATTTAATCGCCAGTTTCTCCGCTTGTTCCTGTGTCAATTGGTTAAATGTCAGGATGTCAAAGCAACGTCCAGGACGAACTAGCGCAGAGTCAATATCACGAATACTTGGTAAGTTAGTTGAAAAAATCATTTTCTTACCTTTAGTGGTAACAAGACCATCACCTACGTTAAGGAAACGATGCATCATTGTATTACCATCATTACGTGATTTGAGAAACGCATCACTGTCTTCGAGAACCATTACGCTCTCATCAGATTCAATGAAATGTGCAAAGAAACCATCTTTATCTAAAATGTTAGAATCGTAAGATACGATGGCTGAAGAATTTGTATGTGAAAGTAGACCACGAATAAAAGTAGTCTTACCAGTTCCAGGTGGACCGATCAACAAAAGAATATTTGCTGATGAATCCATATAACGATCATAATAATCTTCCAGAGATTCATCACCGAGGAATGGATACATTTCTTTAATTGGTAGACGATCTCTGTTAAGAGGAACATTAACAGATTGACCATCGCCACTATATACCCACTCAATATGACAAGTTATTTGATCAAAAGTGCTCTCTATAACTTCAATAACATTATTAGCGAATTCAACATCACCATAAGCACGAACATCAGTAGTGTTATTATTCACATCAAACTTTATAAAATTGTTTGTGTTGTGTTCAACAATAAAACCAGATGATGTTGAAGATTGAACAAACAAACAATCACTGTATGCCAGTTCAGCCCACTCTTGCCACTTTTCACGATTGCACAAAACGGATGTGCGACGCAATACAGTGCTTATGTTAGCATCTGAACGACGCTTGAAAATCTCAGATGTAATTAGATCATCAACATCTGAAACTCCCAAAAAAATTTTGTTATCATTATTCATAATTGTATTCAAATTAAACATGTTATCATAGGCATCCCAAACATGCCCTCTTAAAAATTTTTCTTTCTTTCTTGCATTATATGTTCTAGAATATCTTTTAGAACGAATTCTTCTAATTACATCTTCAACTGAATGTGAAGATGCTAAACTTCTAATGTACCTACTCAGACTACTGCTGCTCATCTCCATCGCCTATAAAATCATCAAGGGTTTGTTTTTTCTTTTTACTTTTTGCTTTTTTCTTTTCAATGAAAGAATCATCAAAAGTTCCATGCTGTTGCATAAATTCAAGATATGCATTTTGAAAATGTCCATCTTCATCTTGCTCTTGTAATTCAAATGCATCGAAAGACATATCTTGAATCAATTTGTTTTTAATATACGAATGTTTCTTTTCCTTACCTATGCGACGTAAGAATGCGAAGTAAATAATTTGAGTGAAATATGCGAACGGATTGCTCGACTTATCTGGGTCAAAATTATCAAAGTAATTAATACAGTTCTCGATACCATCGAGAATCATATCATCTTTGTAAGTATAATTGATGAAGTTTGGTTTATAAGAAAGGTGCGTTGCAATTTTTAGAATGCACTCACCAAGATAATTTGGGATAATTGGTTTGGGTAAACCCTGTTCCTCTGCTTCTTTTACACTTTTCTTATATTCTTTGATTGCTGCTAAGAAGTCAGCGTTGTTTATGTAGTTTGCCACAAATCAAATCTCCTAATAACACGTAATAATATAAAGTATACTACAAATTGTTATAAATGTAAAGTTTTATTTCATTGCAAATATTGCAAGTATATGATTTGTTTTACATTTATTTTGAAAACCAGTAAACTTACGGTGTGGGGTTTGAAAGAAAAATTCAATGTATTGTATCATTACCATCAACAAAGTTTCTAACTTCTTCCTCTTCTTTCTTAGCAATAGCTTCTAGCATTCTAATTCTTTTTTTAATCTCTTCGTCTGATAGAGATTCAACTTCTTCCTCTTCCCAATCTAATTTTCTAACAGAACCATCTTCTCTCTGTTTAATTGGCACATGCTCTTCTGATTCATTTGCCAAACGAATATAATGGGGGATTAGTTGATGATGTAAATTTTTGATAAAAAGGATATTTCTTTTATTGAGAGTTAGAGAAGTATCTTCAGCGAATTTACAATATGGTGTAGCAGTTACATGTTCTTGTCCTTGCTCTGCTCCTAAAATTGGAAACAAACGCAAAAGCAAAGGAGTTGATATCTGAACATTATCATCAGTTTCATTTTCAAGCACAGCCATAACTTGTTCACCAGAAACAAGTTTAATTATGACGAAATGCTCTGTACCCCTTAACATATATTGACCTCCACTAATTTTACTTCAAATTGTTCTTCTGCGTAGGTTTTGTATCTCTCAGCAGCATGATTGAGTGTATGATTTTTCCAAGACTTCCAATGTAAATCATCAGCCAGATCATAAAGATTGCAGACATCTTTTCCTTCTTTTAATCTTAATCCTCTACCAATACTTTGTAAATTTCGTATCTTAGATTTAGATGGAGAAGCAAAAATAATGTTTTCAATTGAAGGTATATTAATACCTGTAGAAAATGTTCCGAACGAAGCAATAATTATAGCGTCATTCTCACCCTCAGTTATATGTCGAATTGATTCACGATCTTCCGTATCAACTCCACCATGGACAAAAAATACCTTTCTGTCTACATTAACTTTTTGTTTAATCATATCGAAGAGAACTTGTCCATGTTTTTCGACATACTGGAAAAGAACAAGAGTATTACCTTTTGATGCTACTGAAAGGTTACGTATAAATTTGTTACGCTTTTCGTTGGAAACTAACCAATCCATTTCTTCTTGGTAAGTATTGTTCTTTCTTTCTTTTCTAATCTCTTCAGAATATTTAAGAACTAGACATGTAATATTTAGGTTGGCGAGTCTTTGGGACTCCATTAATTGTTTAGTTGTGGTAACTTTGTGGACTGGACCAAACATTCCCTCTAGAACTAATCTATGAACTTTTTTATTATCAAGTGTCCCAGTAGTACCGATGCGATAACGAATGTTATCCATTTTTTCCATAACTAATGTTAAAGACTTGGCTTTGAACTGATGGGCTTCATCACCAAAAATAACGTCAAACTGTTTAAACCAAGCTCGTGGCTGTAAATAAACTGATTGCCAAGTTGTAATTAAAACATCTTTAGTGAAATCTTTAGTGAAACCAGAATACAGTTTCTGACAATGCGCAGAAACTTTCCAACCATTAGCAGTTGAATAATCTTCAAAGTCAGCGTATAATTGTTCTACAAGAGAAGTTGTTGGAACGATAATAATACATTTGCGATTATTATCAAGATGCCAGCGCATCGTTGTGTAAATAATGAATGACTTACCAGATGCTGTCGGGGAAAGAAGTAAAGTTCTCTCTTTATCTAAAGCATTGGCTACTGCATCAACTTGATAGTCCCTTATCTCAATAGGTTTACCACGACCATACGGATTAAGAGATTTTGCGTAAGATTTGATATCTTCGCTAGTAATATTGTTAGTGTTGATTACAGGAGTTTTATATTCTACTTCGTAGTTATTGCGAATACAAAATTCTTCAACATATTTGTATAAACCCACATAAAGAGTTTTTCTTACTTGATCATATAAGCGAACTTTACCATCCCACAATCTTGCTCGATACTGTGGCGTAAATCTTGCGCCTGGATATTCATATGTGAAGAAGTCTGATAATTCTTGTTCGATACTTGGTTCTGAAAATACACGAACATAAACTTCATCAAGTTTCTCTATTGATACTTTCATTAAAACCCTGCTAAAAACTTCTTCCACTCAACTGCGGTTTTAATTTGCCAGTCACGTGCTTTAATTTGTCCGAGAACAGATTCAAGAAAATAGATCATCGTTTCAAGATAATCAATTTTAATCTTCAACGTAACCAACTCACTATCACCCTGTAAAAATTCATCCATTTCATTCTTAAGAGGTTTAACACCTTGCCATTGTTGCCAGCCAAGATCTGTTAATTCATCACGAGATAACTCGCCACGATAGTAACGAAATTTATTCTTGCGCAGCAATGCATAATCTGCTTGGAGTTTGGTGTGTTTGAGTTTGGTGTTTACCAGAAGTTTAACATACTTAGCGTGCAACTTTGGTGTGGCTGTGGAATTTTCGCCGAGATAGTTATCATCTATCTCGCAATCTTTTTCCCACATTTGTTGTAATTCATCTAGAGTCATAATATCTCCACTTAGTCATAATAAGATTATACTACAATTGCCAATTTTTGTCAAATAAACTTGTAATATCCGTAGCGGAATGTTGCACTACCCACTAGGTAGTTTACATCTTGATTCGTTGATTGGAATGTTAATGAGGTTATTGATATAGGAAATGCGTCGTGAAATTGTATTGTTTGGATTGGATTGTTGTTGGAACCTAAAACAACAAGACTTGCGTCAGAATAATTTTTTGCAAGTTCTGATGTTCTTTGCAAATCTGCAGCATTTACGAAAGTTAAATATTGCGAATAATTTTCTGGGAAACCTAAAGCGACTATCCAATTATAGATGGATCTATAATTTTGCATATTCTCGTCTACTAAAAACTGAACATCTAATGTGTCATATGTTAATGTTTCACCAGGAATTGGTGCCACATTAAATGGGTTACCGAATTCAGGTGCACCAAGTGTTATTCCTGGAAGATTAACTTGCTGACAGAAAAAATTTATTTCTGGTAATTTGTTTATAGTAAACATAAAACCATTAGGCGATAATGGAGATATGTTACTAGGAATAGGACAAGAAATAGTATTATTATTCATCTTTTTGTTTTAAATGCTCTCGTAGGTCAAGAAGTTTTTCGTGCTCAATCATGTTTATAATGTTATTGGTTAAATCTATTTCTCTTCTAATCCAATACATTTTTTCATTAAGAATTTCTAATTGCTCTTCATAGTAACGTAATTCTTTCTCCTTCCTCGCACGAGTATCAAGGAGATCGGATAAAACTATAATTTTTACTTTATGTTCTTCCATACTATTATTTATAATAAAAAAAGGGGAGCCGAAGCTCCCCTCTTAAGTACCGATCTCTGTCGGTTTAATAACTTAACAAATTACATTAAGTTAGTAACAGCTACCTTGCGGTAGTAGATGTTAGTGCCAGAGGACAAGCTAGTGAATGGGTTTGCAACCATGCCATAACGTGTCTTGAAACCAATCTTTGGCTGGAAAGTATTTGGATCAACTGCACGAACCATTTGTAGAGGAACGTATGGGCAGTAGAATAAACCAGCGTCAAATGCTGAAGTACCTTTGTAACCAACAACGAAGAACTGGCTAGCTGATTGGTTAGCAGAATATGGATCAACATAAACTTTATACTTACCGTTTAGAACACCTGCGAAAGTAGTAGATGCTTCATCAACATTTAGACCAGTTGACAATGCTGGAGCATAGTCAAGAACACCAGCCATTGCTAAAGCAGATGCAACATCGCTTGAGCAGATGATGAAATTACCACGACCACGACGAGTAGTCTGTGCAATAGCGTTTGCTTCACGCTCGATCTGGAACAATAGTCCCTTGAATTTCTCAACAGACCAACGACCATTTGAGTCAACGTCCATGTCGAAAGTACCAGCAGTTGCAGTGTTAACTTCTGCGCCAGTTTTAGCAGCAGCATAAACAGTACGTACAACTTCACGGTTAATTTCAGCTTGGATTTCTGAAGAAAGAATGTTGCTCAATTCGCCTTCAGCATCAAGACCATGAACTGCTTTCAAGTCTTGTGCAAGTTCAACAGTGTATTCTGCTTTCAAAGCACGAGTTTGTGCAGTTACAGTTGTCTTCTCGATAGAGAATGCCATCTGATTGAAAGTAGTTGCGCCACCTAGATCTTCTGCGTTAGCAGTAGTGATACCAGTACCAGTGGTATAAGCACCAGAAACTGGGTTAGAACCAGCGTGAGTGCCAGTACCAGCGAAGTCAGTATCTGCTTCGTTGAATAGAGCCTCAGTACCACTCTGAGAAGTATAGCGTGACTTCATTGCGAAGATCAAGCCAGTTGGTTGAGTCATTGGCTGAACACCAGCGATATCATAAGCGATAAGCTGTGGAGCAGCACGACGAACTAGAGCGATCAATACTGGATCGTAACCAGCCATTTGTGCATTAGTACCAGCACCACCTAAAGCGATACCTGCACCACCTGCGTTAGCTGGAGCTGCTTCGAAAAGAGCTTGTTGCTCTTTAGCCATCTCACGCTCTTGGTTTTCTAATAGAACTGCAGTAACTTCTTTACGATAGCTGTCTGCAATCTTTGGAGCATTCTCAGCTTCTAGAACTGGTGCCCATTTTTTTAATAATTCTTGACGATTCATTTAAGTTTTCCTTTTGAAAAAATTAAGACTTACGGTTGAGAGCAGATAGATACTTTGCCATTACTGGGTCAATTTTCTTTTCCTCAGTTAAAGTTTCTACTGGCTCGTCAGTTACCACGGATGTTACTTCCGCTTGTTGCTTGGTAGTAAAGTAATTCTCACGAATTGTCTGAACTTTTGATTTAAAAGTGTCAGCGTCTTCATAAGAAAGTTCTTCTGCTAAACCTTTTAGTTTTTCTACTTCAGTATCAGTTAAACCCTCGCATGCAGTTTCAACGATTTCGTTACGTTTTAGTTCGCCGATTGTTTTATTCAATTCGACATTAGCAGCAACTTGCTCGTTTAACTTTGCTTCGAGTTCTTCAACTTTACTTTCCATTGAACCTAATACATCGAACTTCTCTTCTGGAATATCGATATAGTGTTCTTCGAAAAGACCTTTAAGTCCAGCAACAAATCCTTCAAGGATTTCGGACTTCATACCATGCTCAAGGGCTATTTCATTCTGTGCAATCCACTGCTCAACTACGTAGTCGAGATATCCATCAACCTTTTCAACAAGACCCTCTGCAATCTTTGCAGCTTCTTCTTCAAGACGTGCTGCGTATTCTTCTTCGATACGTGCTACTTCTGCTTTTACACGAGTAGTAACAGCTGCTTCATAAATGGTAGTTGCTTTAGCACGGAACTCTTCAGAGAGTTCTTCACCATTCATAAGAGCATCAATATCTTCTTTTACACCTTTGATTGGAAGATGGCTGGCTTCAGCTGCTTCTTCGTCTTCATTGGCTTTATTCTTAGTTTTAGAAGTTCCACCTTCAGCTGCTTTCTCTTGATCGACATTGTTTTTAGCATTGTCTGGATTAGCAGGAGGAGTGGTTGGCTTAACTGCTTCTTCAGCAACAGTCTCGTCCTCTTCTACAATAGTTTCTTCCTGAGTGTCAGCGACTTGTTGCTCGAGAGCAGCAGCTTTTGACTCAGCAAGAATTTCAGCGATTTTTTGTTCGATTGACATCGTTTTCTCCTAACTGGATAGTTCTATGTAATTATTTATTATTTATCTGATTTTAGTCAGAAAATTTTGGAAAGCACGTAGTTTGGCTTCCTCTAGATTGCGAGATGAAGTCTTCTTAATGATAGCTCTTACTTCATCAATCTGCTTTTCCACAAACTTTCCATCAACAAATACCCACTCCCTACTTTCCATAATACCACGTACGAAAGCATCTGGAGCGGATGGGTCAGCAACGATGTCTGCTGCAGTAGACAGCATAAAGTCATCCTGAACCACTTGAACACCCTCTTTGTTCATTTGTAGAGAACCAAGTGCTCTTGAAGATACTCCTAAGTTTGCACCACCATCTAAAAGACCTTTGGCGATTTGACCCATTGGCGTATCTAAAATCTTTGCTTTACCAATATAATTTGTGCCTTCTTTGTGTAGATCAACTATTAAATGGGATACACGATCTAGATTAATAGATGGTGTATCTGGATGACCTAATTCGCCATATGCACGATTTTGCTTAACGCATTGTTCCATGTAACGACCAACTTCTTTATCCATAACTGCTTCTGGATAAGAGCGACCATTACGATTGGTAATTTCTGATTGAAGGAAAACACCTTCAATATAATACTGTTTACCTTTACCTAATTTATCTTCGGTAATAAGATTTACAGATTCTGTAACTTCTCTAATTAGTTTCATTGTTAGCTCCCTACTACTGCTGGGTTGTCATAAGAACCAAACTGAGCAGTTTCTACTTTAGTTGCATATCCACTAACTTTACGTAATGTCAAATAGATATGGGCTTCAGCACCAGAGATAGCAACAACGATATCGCTACTATTTTCTGTATTATCTCTAAATCCCTGCCCTTCAAAATCAAACAAGGATGCATTCTCTCCTGCAAATGCTAATACTGGAACTGAGTTACGAACTACAGTTACAGCAGAACCTAAAAGACCAGTTACCATAGCAGTGCAAATATCAACTCTTTGAGTTGCGCCATCTAATGCTTGAGTAGATGCTAAACAATCAGTTTGTAAATCGATGGTAGCATTACCAGCTGTTCCAGCAATCTTTACGATTGTCTCTTGATTGGTATTTTTTATAATTGTCTTTGTGACAGCCATTTTTATTCCTTAATCTTATTAACTACGTTAAAGAAGTTGTCTTTCGTTTCACGCATATATTCAACAACGTCTTTATGATTTGCCAATAAATTATTTAGTTGTTCTTGCGTTTGTTCATCAATCGCAACTATACTGCCATCTTTTAATTCGTAGTGTAACTTACTCTCAATCAGGGAGTCTAGTTTATTAAGTTTTCTAATTTCTTGAACAACTGGATCTACAGTAAAAATTTTAGAAGAAGCAAGTTCGAGGTATGATTCTATTAGAGTATCTGTAACTTTAATATCGTGATGTTCTTTAATAATATTAGCGATACGATTTTCTGAAATCTCTTCGTATTGTTTTTCTATAATCTCGTCTTCTATCGCTTCTGAGCAGTGTTTATTTTTAATGTATTTTCTTGCTTCTTCCAAACTCTTAAAATTAGTTTCTTCTTTATCTACAAAAATAGTCCCATTAATATTTTGTATTAAATGTCCATAAGAGCGAATGGTTTCATCCGCACCAGAAATAGTTTTTGTAAATTCTTTATAAAACATTATTTTCTAGACTTCTCTGGGTGCATACCATAATATGCACCGAGTGCTCTTTTAATTCTTTGTTTCTTTGTATCTCCAGCAAATTTAGGATCATCGCTATGAACGAAGTCACTAATTACTTTACTTGCTGGTGTTTTCTTTGTAAGAATCTCATCTAACTGCTTTTCAGTCATTGCGTCAATTTGTTCTTCAGTTAGATCAAATTCTTCTTCAACAACAGGCGCAGGAGTTTCATCGGTAATTTCAGCTGCAGGTGTTTCTTCAGTTTCAACTGCAGTTTTAAACATACCTTGTGCAACAGTAATGCGCATATCATCCAATTTGGCTGAAATTTTTTCTGCCATAGTTGCATTAAATGCATTCTCTGTTTCTACTGCATCACCAGCAGCGATTGCAGAAATTAAATTTTTTACATTATCACTCATACTATATCTCCTTCTTTATTGTTGGTCAGGTGATACTTCATTACCACCCATACCATTATCAGCTAAATGCTGTTGCTGTGCAACTTGCGTTACTGCAGCTAATCTACCTTGTTCGTCAGCCAACTGCATTTGTTCAATCTTGTCCTCAGTCATTTCTTTCTGCATAATTTCAATTTCTTCATCAGTCTGCCCAAGAACATTCTTACGGATCCATGTGCTAGAATAGAAACGACCAATATAAGGTTCTACTTGTTGTAAAGCAGCTAATCTTTGCAACAATAACTCATTATCTTTTAATTCAGTGAAATGATTATCTTGTTGATAATCATATTGTATTGCTTGTTCAATAGTAGCCCATTCTTCCTCACGAATAACACCCTTAGCAACCAATTGAACACGTAATGCACCACTAAACAATCCAGAAAACTTTTTACGTAGACGAGCAATAAACTTATTAAATTTAATCTCATCACGTGTAATCTCAGTAGTTCTACCAAGAGAGAAACCAGTAGCTGGTTGCAATCTTGATAATGGCACGTTTAATGCCTGATATAATTTAGTTTGGAAATATTGAATATCAGCAATATCTCCCAAATTCTGTCCACCTGGAAGAGTTGTAATTTCAGTTCCTTTACCACCCTCACGACGTGGCATCCAGAAGTCTTCCATCATACTTAAATGACGACGATCGTCACGAGTCTCTCCAGTTGTTGCATCATAAACAATTTTATTTCTAAACTTGTTCATAATGTCATTGACGTATTGTTCTGCTTTTAATTTTGGCAGGTTACCAACGTCAACATAAAACACACGTCTTTCTGGAGCACGTGAAATGCGGTAAATAACTACCGCATCTTCAATCATCTTTAACTGGTTTGTTGGCTTAATTGCTTTATGCAAATAAGACATCATCATACCAGTATTTTGATCTACTACTCCAGAAGGAGTATAGATAATTGAATCTAGCGAGAGTTTGATTCCCTGTGTAGTATTCTCTTGAATACCTTTATCATTATACAGGTAAAACTCTTCATTTTTAACTACAACATCAACACCCTGTGGTGTTCTTTTCTTTTCAACTTTTTTAATTTTGCGAATCTTGCGAGGATCCACATAACGCAATTCTTGAATACCTAATTTTGGTTGATTAGGATCTATTAAAATATTATAATAAACTCTTCCATCAATATACCACTGACGAAATATATCATGACCTTTATCATCAAAATTTAATAAACGAAGAACTTCATCAAACTCTGTTCTAATTTTACCCTTAATTGACTCAGATAATTTAACTTTATCCAAGTTAATCTTTACAGCTTGATCATCTGGTTCAGCAATAATTGCTTCGTTTACAATGTCTTCAATCGCAGCATCACAATCAGCATAAAGAGAAGTTTCTCTATAACGACGAATAAGATCGTTCTCATTCTTAACGATCGTATCCATATCCATGACCATGCCATAATAGCCTGTCGCAGAAGTAGATACGACTGTAGAGCCATCGTCAGAGATCGGAGTTACTACTGTTCCGATCTCTTTTTCTGGCTGCTTGCGTTTTATCTCAAATCCAAAAATTTGCATAATTAAAAACCCTAATTATATAATTAAATTGGTAGTGGGAAACTACCGATTGGTGTATCAACAGAAACATTAAGATTGATACCACCACCCTCAGTTGCATTAGAAGTAAAGTAGTTAAATTGAAACTCTACATCAAACTGTTCGATCTGATTTTGCTGATCGTAGTCTAATGCGATTGGACCAATTAGTGTTGGGAACGCATCAACGAACTTATAGCTCTTGATAATTGCACCACCACGATCTAATTGATGAACTTGTAAATCTACTTGGTAATCACGTGGGTTAGTTCTTCCGTCAGTGTTACTATAACTTTGAATACCAGCTTGCCATTGTTCCATAGCATTGCGAATATTGAAAGTAGTATCGTTGTAAATTGAAACAGTCCAAGGTGCAAAATTACGCTCGCCTGCAAAATTTACTGGACGTCCTTTATAGAGAACTTGAATATTCTCAATAGTAGACGCTGGTAACTGAGCAGACTTACATAAGAACTGAGCACGTTGACCAGCAACGATACCTAATGGTACGTAAGAAGGAAACACTAATTCAACACGGAACTGATTTGGGCGTGCACCGCCACCAATCATTTGTGCTTTAAAATCAGCGATATTTGCCATTTAATTCTCCTTTGTTCTTTCTTTATTTAGTCTCTTAGCCACCAATCTCGCTGAAGTTAATTCCAGAACGAGCAGCAACGAAGTTAAGAGTAATAAAGTTGATAGAACGTGCTGGCTTAATAAAGATATCAGCAACGAATTCATTGCGATCAATAACTTCACCAGTGTTGTTAGAATCATCACACTTAACTACGAAGTCAGTGATACCACGACGACCTTGTACGTCACGTAGGAATGGCTCCACTAAGTTCTTGAATTGAGCACGAGTAAACGCATCGTTAAACTCAAATAACTGATACTTAGCAGCAGTTGCAATTGCTTTCTCAAGAACAATAAACAGACGACGCACGTTAATGCGATCAAATGCACTTGGTTTAGCCAATAGAGTTTTGTCACCGAATAGAACAGTGCCATCTCCTGGGAAAGTAACAACTGGGTTAATACCATTCTTGTATAGATTATCACGATCAGTTTTATCAAGAGCAACAGCTAATTTAACTACGTTCTTGATTTGACCACGATTTAAACCACCTGGAGACCACCAAGCATCGTTAGTGTAATCAGTACGAGCACATAGACCAGCAATGTCACCATTTAATGGAACATAACGATATTTGTCATTATAACGATCATATTGATATTTGTAACCAGAATCAAGCACAGCATAAGAAGTGCTTGTTAACGCATTGCGATAAGCAATAATTTTGTTTACTGCATCATCACCACTATTAGAAGTGCTAATGATATCAGTAGTAGAAATATCTTGTGGGGAAATGAAGACTACGCAATCTCTTCTACTTTCTGCGATAGCGATAACAGCATTAGCAACAGTTGGAGATGCTTTTCCAATTGGAATTAATGAGATGTCATAACTTGCATCATCACTGAAAATGTTCCATGCTGTAATACGCTCGCCATCAGTTGCAGTTAGGTCATCTAAACCACCTGCCAATGAACGAGATACAGCTGCAGAGTTTGCAAATGAAGTTCCTGCAATATTATTACCCCAGTTGGTTCCACCTGTTGGGTGATCCATCCACCAGATATACTGAGAACGTGAATTGATTACATCTTTGTAATAGTTGTTTGTTCCGTCAAATTTCTTAGCATCACCTGCTTTGGATACATAAGCAAATTTTTCTAGGATAGTTCCTGGAGTACCAGTCCATAATCCGTCTTCATCAACAATGATTACGTGTAATTCGTCATTTGCGCCACCAACAGAAGCAGCAGCGTCAGATGTTCCTGGAGCAGTATCAAACTCATCTTTGTATGTCCATGTAGCGAAACTTGAAGAGTCTGCTAAAGAAACTTTTAATGAGTTACCCAATGTTCCTGGATATTTTGCAGCAAATTCACCAACAACACCAGCACCAGCAGCATAAGTTACTAGATAATCATTTTCGTTATTAATTTTTACGCCACCAGTTGTAACAACTGCAGTAGCTGCAGCACCTGATCCACCACCACCTGTTAATGTAACAGTTGGAGCAGAAGTATAACCAGTACCACCATTAGTTACAGTGATACTTGCAACAGTAGTAGCAGAAAGAGTGATAGCACCGACAGTTGCGCCAGTACCAGTACCAGTAATAACAGCAGTTGGTGCTGTAGTGTATCCAGATCCACCGCTAGTGATA
>Ga0255151_1000155_pt1 | contig 25750 bp, 33 predicted proteins | sample Atl_Yuk_RepB_8h_FD_183612 | JGI IMG/M metagenome (GOLD analysis project Ga0255151, IMG submission 183612) | Freshwater microbial communities from Altamaha River, Georgia, United States - Atl_Yuk_RepB_8h | ecosystem: Environmental > Aquatic > Freshwater > River | place: USA: Georgia | collected... | reverse complement strand
ATTAATTAGTCCTTTGAATAGTACTCGTAGTTTACGCTGGTTTCGTTTTCTCTGCGGACTCGTGCGCCGTTTTTCAAGTGAAAACGTTTGGCCATTTCAGTTTGTGGGCTAAGAGTAACAATATTTTTGATGTCCTTGTACTCGCTCTTTAGCCACTCTGCCGCAGCCTTGATAAGCTGTTGACCAGCACCAGGTGCGTAACTCCATATGGTGTAGAATACTGCTACATCATCATGTTCTGGATCCGCTAGAGCAACTAGGTCTTGCTCATCCTTAGGAATATCCTTGAGCCACTGCATACAAGTAGCTGCCAATACTTCTTCTCCTGCTTTAAGGATAAGAATTTCAGCAAGATCATTTACTCGTTGCTCAAGAGGAATATGCGGACGAACTGGATCGTCCTTGATAACTTTTACAAGTGGATCGTTGATGTCGGTGATGTGGTGCAGTTCCATGGCAGTCTTCCTAGTATTATATGCGTATTTATTATAACACTAAGAAAAACTTATTACAAGAGGATTACACCATGTCATCACCAGGTAAGTTGTTCAAAAGTTCACGAAGTTTTGTTGATTCAACTTTTGCTTGAACTTTTGGTGCTGAACTAAGACTGTTAGGATCAAGTTCTCCCGTTGAAGGATCTACTACTGTTTGACGTTGTTTAATTTGATTAAGTAGACTGCTACCAGCACTTTGAGCACCGCTGCCGTAACTGTCTTCGTCTGCTAGATCAGTAATTCTTAAACTATCAATGTTGAATTCCAAATCAATTTTTTGTCCAACACCGCTTGAACTACGTGTTTTCATTAACTGTATTTGATAGCGTCCACGTTCACGCATAGCTCTAGAGGTAAAGATACCAAACACGTTATCTGCTGTTTGGATCTTACTTAAACCTCCCGAGATATGACTATGATCGAACTCAACTTCTTCAACTGCTCCACGATTTAACTGAGCCGCTGTTACACAAATACATTGTTTCTCCATTGCTAGATTACGCAACTCTTCTGACACATATTTGTCTTTAACAAACAAGTTTTCTGCACTAATCTTTTTACCAATGGGCATCAGCAAGTCCAAGTAGTCTACTAATAGTACATCTACTCGACGTTCCATTTTGATTTCATACTCTTTCATATAGGAACGTATGTCATTTACGGTCTTCCCAGACGGCATATACTTGACTTGAAACTGTCCTGATTTTTTACCAATCATCTTAACTTTCATTTCAACATCGTCGATGTTTTTAAACACTTCCTTAGTTGGCATGCCAGTTAACATAGCATCCATACGCATGGACACTAATTCTTCGCTAAGTTCTAGACTTAGATATACAACATTTAAACCTTGTAGTGCCCAGTTTAGGCCAAGGTTAGCAAGAAAGAGGGATTTACCAGCACCGGATCCACCGGCAAAAATGTTAAGTTCTCCACGGTTCATACCTCCAAATAATTTGTCATCGATAGCTTTCCAACCTGTACTAATCTGGCCATTTTTATCTTTAATACGCAATAGTCTAGCACGAGGATCTAGAAAATAATCTGTACCCATGTCTTTTTGTAGACCAATTTGTACAGCCTTTTTAATTTTATCTTCTACACTACCATACTCGCCTTTTTCTAACATGTCTGCTGATTCTAAGATTGCTTTTTCAAGACCTTTGTGTCTAGTAAATGTTTCAAAGTCGTTGAGTAACCAATCAAAATGTTCTTCCCTCAAATCATGTGGAACTTTAAAATCAACACCTGTGGCGGCATTAACAATGTCCTGTGTTGGAACAACATTGTGTTCTTTGACATAGTTGTTGATAAAATCTGCCGCTGTTTGAAGTTTGCGATCAAATAATGAATGATCAAAGATAGCCTGACATCGACTGAACGTTGCCGCATCTGCCAGCATCATTTCCAAATAAACTTTCTGTATTTCGTATCCGTAATCTATATTTTGTTTCATTATAATATTATACTGTCTAATTAAAAACTTTCACATCATATTGAGCTTGAAAGTTTCTTGCATCCACATGATCATTAACCATCGGACGACCTTTGATATTAAGACTAGTGTTTAGTAGCATAGGGCATCCAGTCTTGTTATGCCACAATTCTAAGAGTTTTCTAAATGGGCTTCCATCGTTTGGTACAGTTTGTACACGGCTAGTTCCATCACGATGAACGATGGCAGGATAAAGCTCAGGATTCCTACAACGAGCGACCACTTGCATATACCTACTACTAGTCCAACCATAAGGCATATCAAAAAACTCTTTAACATGTTCTTCAAGTATTGCTGGACCAAAAGGTCTAAATTCTTGTCTTTGTTTAATTGCATTTACACGATCTTTTATGTCTGACCCTCTTGGATCTGCTAGTAGACTGCGGTTGCCTAATGCCCTTGGACCAAACTCTGCTCGTCCTCTCGCCAACCCACAAATTTTGTTTTCTATTAGATAATCTACTATTTCTTCGTTAGTATCCTTACTGCCCATGTCATTTCCTAAGAAAGGATCAGTCCAGTCAGTATATGCTCTCCAATGAGGTTTTTTGGCCAGTACTGCACCAATGGCGCTACCTGCATCACCTGGGTTAGGGTATATCCAAGTGTTCTTAAAAAATTTTCCTGTTAATCTATTTGCAAGACAATTTAAAGCACAGCCGCCCATGAGTACAAGATTGTCGCTGGGATTTAAATCATACGCATAGTGTAGAGTTTTTATAAACAAATCTTCATATACTGCCTGTGTAGCTGCCGCAATTTCAAAACTGTCTTTTACAGTTAAATCTGGACGCCAATCTAAACAACCTCTGTGTAGGTTCTTTCTAAGCCAAACTAGTCCACCTATATCCCATGTAGGTATGCTAATAAAATCTTTATACATATCTGCATACAATTTGTTTGCATCACCGTAAGCACTCATGCCCATCAGGATATATTCATCTTCATTAGGTTTTAGTCCTACTCTCTGTGTCATCGCACTATAAAATAATCCAATGCTGTTTGGATAATCTAAGCTGTATATTTTTTTAAGTTTATTATCTTTTGCTCGCCAAATTGACAATGTTTCATATTCACCAATAGCATCAATTACCACAACAGTAGCATCATTATATGGACTAGTAAAATAACCAAGAGCGGCATGAGTGTGATGATGAGAATTATAATATATGGGTGCATTTATATCGTACTTAGCCAAATACTTTTTAATATTATTCTCACTCCAGCGCCAGCCTTGCCCTGCTTCTAGTTGTCTAAAAGTTTTGACTAAAGGTCTTTCATACCAATAGATTTGATCAGGATTGCCCCATCGTTGTTTTGCAAATTCAACTAGTGTATGGCTTAAATTTTTATCATTTTTAACCTTACTGAATCGTTCTGCATGGCTAGCAAATGCCAATTTTTCATCACAAAATACAGCTAATGCTGCATCGTGACTGTTACCCGATATGCCCCATGTAATCATTTGTATATGAACGGATCCCGTTTTCTTAGTTCTTCAAGACGTTTTTTAAATGCTTGCCTTTGTTTCCACCATGCTATCGGTTTCAATATAAACTCAATTATAGCTTTCATTCTATTTCCTTAAACCACTTCTTTGCCTTAAGTTGTATCTTAAGACTGTTTGATTCTTTTGCTGATATAATTAGGTATAGTGTTGCTAGACGACCTAATTTGATTATAGCATCATTTACGTCTTTAACATTATCGGGCCAATCTGGCATACTTACACTCCAGCCATATTCTAGTGCTTGTTCTACTGTACGTGGGCCTTCGTGGTCTCTGTCTGGGACTAAGATAATTTCTTTTCCTAGCTGTTTCAACAGCCAGTTTTGACTGTCTTTAATTTCTGCACCAAGTAGCGCACACCCATCAATACTTAGCGCATCAAATGGTCCTTCACATACAATTACGAACTGACGATCTTGCGGATTTTGACGGTCTAAATTAAACACATAACCAGGTTGTTGTTCGCTTATAAATTTAGGTTTAGCATCATTAGTAGCACGAGCAGTATAGCCTACAACTACACCGTCTTTATAAAAAGGAATAATAATTCTATTTTTAAAACCAATTTTGTTTGTCCAATAAAAGGGATAACTGTATGGATCTATTCCTCTTACGTTTCTTAAATAACAAAATGCGTTGATAAGTTCTTGATCAGTATTTTCCCAACCTTGTAGTTCAATCCAAGTACTCCACTCTTCTAAACTTTTTGCATCCATTGGCAAAGCACGTTCATCAAATTTAGGAATAATTTGTCTTACTGTTGCACTTCCATTTTCATTTAATCTTAATGCTTCTAATCGCAATTGACTAATAATATCGTCAGGCATATTGAGCAAACGCATAAGTTTGTTCATTTTTTGACTTATTGTCCTGCCCGGTTGCCAACTGGCTTTAAATCCGCAATTGAAACAATGATAAGAAACGGCATCGCCAGCATTCATAATAAATCCGCCTCGTTGTCGTTTATCGCTACAACAAGGGGCATTGAAACTTATCCAACCGCTTGGAGTTGTTTTTCTTTTTGCAGGTAAGAAAGTTAAGAGTGTATCGGCTATGAGGCTCATAGCACTATTATACTTAACTAACAGTTACTTTGTCAACGGTTCCGGTAATATTTGTTCCGGTAACAATATAATTGGCTGTACCGTTTGCAGCAGTACCAGATGTAGTAATTCCATTTATTGAACTTACACTATAACTTGAAGGATATGTTCCAGATGAGCCTTCAACAGATGTAACTGTAATTATCAAATCATTTATACCATCTACACCGCCCACTGCACTACCCAAAACTTTTATTTGGCTTCCTACAGCATAGCCGGTGCCGCCTGCTCTAATACTAACAGTATAGACGTTTGATTCGATATTGACATTAAAACTAGCACCAACACCATTTGAACGAGGTGTAGTATAACTAATTCTATAATATTTGTAATCACCAATTTGATTATTAGAACTTGTCCAAGTACCAGTAAAATCTTCAAATGTGTAAGAATCTATATAAGGAGTTCGTTTCCAAGCTTCGGTATTCAATGTACTTTGTTCAGTTGCTTCTAACCAAACACTACCAGTGAATCCGATAAGGCTAACATCAAAACTTATAGTTTCTGTTTTAGCTGCTTCGTAAAATGTTGCAGGAATGGCACTTGAATGATATGTAGGATGACCGTTTAAATCTATTTCTGCTGTAAAAGTTTTGTAGATCCTGTCGTTTCTAAACGTAGGCATAGCGTTGCCAACTAACTCCATTTTGCCAGTTGCACCAAAACGACTATCTCCGTATAGTAACACATCGTTACCGTCTTTGGCCGCTGTTACACTATAAGTTAAGTACTGATCTGATAACTCTACTAAATCTTCCTGTGGGATCGTAACTGAAGCAATTCCTTTAAGGGTTGGGTGTGGAGTAACAGTATAAGGGCTGTTAGGAAGTGCTTGTCCAGATGCGTCCATAACATTCATTTCTATGTTATTGATTACAGGATCTGTAACTAGTTCTAGTCTTTTTTGATCGGCATTTTTAATGTCGAACTCTAAGGTATTATCAATACCGTTATAAATTTTTACGATTCTCTGATACACGTTTGTATACTCCACATTAAATCCTGCCAAATCGGCTAATAGTTCAATTCTATTTGGATATAAATAACTTGAAATTTTTTGCATTTGGCGTAACCCTTATTGTATATTTATGGCAAAACTAAGAGACGATATTGAACAAAATTTACCCTTTATAAGCGTATTAAACTACGGAGACGAGGAATACGTAGGCATTATAATCAACCAGGACCAGTATGTTACTAGTTTTTACGATTTAAATGCAATTAGGGATCCGCAAGAAAAAACCCTGTTTTTAGAAATAGGAGAAATTTGGTGGTGGGAGTCAAATCGTCAATTCCCAATTAGTATAATTTGTAGAGATCAAATCAAACCCTTTGCGTATGCTATCCGCACATTTAATAGCAAAGATGTCAGAATTATACTAGGACCAGTTGTTAATTTAATGAACTTAACAATGAAACGAGTTAAACGAAAATCAGTTCAACTTGTTAGAAAAACACGTTAACTATATCCGTAACTGACTGATTCACAAATTAAATTCATTTGTACAACAATTACGTGGGCATAAGCAACCGCATGTGCTTTTTTAAAGTAATATTCATCATTCTCTGGTTTCGTCCAGATCTCCGTCATCACCGTAGTCCAATCTTTCCCAATCAGATAACGTTTCGCGGGTCTGATCATCGCTAGTACTGCTGCCAATTCTTCTATAGACTTTGGCGCCATTTGTCTCAGAATAGACCCATGCCCATTCACATGGAACAATAAGTTCACGAAATCGTCTTGCAACAGTAAATCCCATAGTGGTTCAGTCTCCATTAGTTGTTTAAGGTGTTCTCGATTTTTAACACCTTCATAGACACTAACATTCAAAAAGTCTATCTTGAAATAACCTCTATCTTCTGCTTCTTTATAATCTATTGTACTTATTCCAGTTAGCGGATTGTACGGAATAGAAGTACAATATATGCCAGTATTGTGCTTCTTAAAAGTACTATTTTCTTCTATAGTCGCAGTTACATGTTTAAAATGTTCAAGTGCTTTTGATCTATCTGCAAAGTCAATATCAATATCAGGCATCTTTTATTTTCCTCCAACTGGATTTTCCTATCGTCGGATAACCGATATATTCTTCACCTGTTTCCATATCAACCAACTTGTATTTTTCTGGGCATCTTGTATATACTGTTAGTGTTACAGGCAACTCCATCTCTTTTACTTCACTACCATCTTTTAGTTTCCGAGTTTTCATATATTCGATTCCTTGACAACTTGTTTGACCAACTCAGTATCAGCAGGTAATTTTTTAAATTTGTTTAACCAAAACGGAACGTCGATAATATTACCGATCGCCAATAACTGCTCGTCGTTAAATTTTTGCAGCATCTCTTTTCCGTTCTTACTGTTTAATATAAGCCATGGGCTCACTTTACCATCTTTAATATCATATGTTGCTCTACTTAAACTAACATACAAGAAATAATGATTCCATACACTAGAATTATTCTCAGCCCAGTCCATCATATGTTTTATACTGCGCTCTAATGCTACTTCTACTGGTTCATTTTTAATGAGATGTAATACATATTTTTCGTATAATTCATCTCGACACCAATGATCTAATTTGACTCCGCTACGCACTACATAATCTATGAACTTATCTGGATAAAGAGGGTTGACGTTACTAACAAAGCTACCAAACTTAACAAAAGCATTGTAATAAGGACTTCTAGCAAACTCATCATATGTTTTTTCATGTTTTGAATTTTGACTAATTTTATAAAATCTGTTGTAAGTATCAAAGCCTAAGACAACATGTCTTTCAGTTTTAGCCAGTGCTCGCCGTTTTTGTTCGCAAACATGTACCGCTAAAGTTTTTTCTTTAGTAAATTTATTATTGCAGTATTGACAAGTATACGACTGACTTATTAAAGACATCATTTAAATTTTTTCGCAATTAATGAATCTTCCATCCCATGTTTTCTAGCCAAGTCTTTTAGATCTTTGTCTGTGGTTAACTTAGCCAATAGTTCAATTTCGTCTATTTTTTTATTAGGATAAATTTCAGTTAAGAATTTTACTTTTTTACTATCGCTACCTGTTTTCTTTTTGTTACCTATCCATTCATGGTAAAATTGTGTCTTGCCATCATAACTGCACATACATAACAATAGCCAAAGTAACTTAGGATGTTTTTGTAAATCATTCCAGTTTTTATTAAAGTATTCATTGACTGTCAATACAAGTGTTGTTGAATTTCAGTATTAGATGTTTTTGCATTGCTAATATATCTGTTAAGAATAAAAAATTCACTCTTTAGACTTTTTTGTTGATCAGGTTCCATAGCATCCCACAACTCGCGGATGTTTTGATCGACTGCTTGAATTTTTTCTTTTAATTCAATTTTTTCACTCATCTTTTGGCCTCAATACAGCATCAAACGCCATTACAGTTCGATGTCCTGTGCCCTTCCATGGATAAACAGTATGCGGGATATGACTTGGGAATAAAATAACTGCACCTTGTTGCGGAGTAAATTTCCAAGTATCGTTCATAATAAACTTTGTTATGTCTTTTGTTTGTGGCATTCTAAAAAGAATTTGTCCATCACTAGGAAGTTTATCTAAATCAAAATCAGGAACTTTAATGTAGATATTGCCGCTTAAATTGCCAGCAGGGTGACTGTGCATTTCTTGATATTGCCCAGGGCCTTGTTGTATAGTCCAAATACTATTAATTACAGGCTTACAATATTTTAATTCATCTGTGCCACATTGTGCAGTTACGAGTTCCATATATCCAACGCACAGTTCTTCAAGATATTTTACTAACCAGCCAACATCTAAACCTAATTCGTTGGGATAAACTTGAACCTGTTGTCCTCCTCTGATACTAAGTGCAGGATTGCCCGAGTCATTAAGTTCAGGATGACCGTGCAACGTTTCTGCCAAATTGTAAATTTGACTAAATGTACCTGCTGGCACTTGATCAATAGCCATTATTGTTGGAGCAAAATATGCAACTTTCAAACTCATTCTAATTTTTCCTTACTCAATTTATATAACATTATAACACGGTCCAATGCTTTTTGTAAAGCAGGATTGGTTTCTGATTCTTTCAGAATATCGTTCCAAATTGTAAAATTTCTTCGTTCAGGAGATGAATCTAAGTCATAACCAATAACTTTTCTAGTAGACGGATCTGACCCAAGTTCTCTAGCATACACTTGGCCGTTGGCTCTCTCGTAGACATACGTAGCACCGGGTTTAAGACTTCCCATCTCGTTTCTCCGGTTTTACAATACCGTACTGATCATAAATCCATTGAATAAATTGTTCAATATCTTTGTTTGGGTACGGGTACGCTTTATATGCGATTGTGATTCTTTCTAACCAATCTTTATCAATCATAGTATCTTGTCTAATTGTATAATTTCACTTTGTCTGCTTATTTCTTTAACAAAGTAAGCACAATTTGGCTTTTCTTGGAATCTTGTTGGGATGGCCAACAATTGGCCGTTTTTCATTTTAGGAAAATACCATTTAACGTCGTTGTAAAAATTTATTATTTCAATTTTTTTAAACTCAACTCTAAAACTACTTAGTGGATTAAAGCATAGTGCTTCAAATCCTCTGTCATTTAGACTAGTTAATGGTAAAATTTCTATATCACTTGCTGCTGTGCTATCACCTACTGCTATACTCCAATCAATTGGCATAGTTACTTCATCTTCACCTATTCTTAATACCATTGCGGGACTATTAAATGATTCTAAGAATATCAAAGGCATGAAGAAAAAATCTGGATTGCTTGGATCACTGTTGTCTAATACAGCAAATCTTGTATTTTCATCTACTTCGTCTGGTAAATTGTTTAAACTGAATGTTACGTTGTCTAGTGTTAATATCTGCATAGTTCCTTACTTAGTCCAGTCCGTTTTTTCTAATGTGAACGGATACTTGGCTTCCTTATAAAATTTCTTTCGCTCTGTTAAGTGTCGCTTGGCGTACTTGCAGGTGCTTGTGATGTCCCATATCTGAACGAAGTCCTTGTCTTCTGCTTTTCTAATACCTCGCCCAATGCTCTGTATAACGCGGACAAAGCTCTTTCCGGGCTCAAGAAGAACCAAATTAAAAATCCGAGGGATATTAATACCAACAGCGGCCACACCGTAAGTCGCCACAATAATCTTTTCATTACTAGTTTTAACTTCATCATATTCTTCTTTCCTATCTTTTGTCTTTACTTCTCCTGAAATGAATACTGATCCTTCTAATTCATTTACTAGGAATTTGCCTGAGTCTATTCTGTTTACGAGTACTAGTGTGTTGCCTGATTCACTGATTTGTCTTATTAAGTTACTAATATACAACATTCTGTTCTCGTCTGTCACGAGATATTTTAATTCTTCTGCATAGCTTCTAAATTCTGGAAGATCTATCATCTGAACTACATTTACATGGCAGTTAGATAACACACCCATCTCTTGTAATTCGTGTGCTTTAATTCCACCTATTACTGGACCAATGCTGGCAAAAATTTGTTCGTGTTCATATTTTTCTTTTGGAACAGTTCCAGTTAACCCCCACCGAATGGGTGCATTACATAAGTTTTGTGTTAAAAGATTACGCAAGACATCGGCTTTTGCCATGTGAACTTCGTCGACAATAACTGTTTTGACACCGTCGAGAAATTCTGCAAGTGTTACGATTTCATGCTCTTGATTTTTAGATTTTTTGTCTAAAATGTTTAGACTTTGCCAAGTGCAAATTGTATGTGTCTTATTAAGATCTTTGCGATCACCGTAATAGACTCCAACATCTAAATCGCAATTTATAAAATCTTCTTCTGTTTGTTCTACAAGACTTTTATTTGGTACAATAGTGATTGTACGCCCATATTTCTCACAAACTTGTGCTAAAGTAGCGGTTGTAATTGTTTTGCCAGCACCTGTTGCAATTTCTTGTATACTTTGCGGATTTTCTAAAAATTTATTAATTGCATCAACTTGATAATCTCTTAACATGATTGGTTCACCGGCAAACTGATGACCTTTAGGCCATACTTTACCTTGATCTGCCCAATATGTTTCTGTTATTTTTGGAAACGAGATTGCAGATGTTGAGCGAAGATCTTCTAACTCGTCAACACTGATATTTAGATTAGATAATATAGGTAATATTGTTTCTAACTGGTTCAAATAGCCGTTGCCGCCGAGGCCAAATAAACTAACCATACCATCCCACCGACCTAACTTATACGCAGGATGATATCGTGCATAAGGAATTTCATATTTAAAGGTGTTAGCTAATTTTTTACGAGCATCTAGCGGTAAACCTTCAAATTTAATATTAACTTCGTCTTTTATAACTAATTTGACAGCCATAAATTTCCTGTTTCAATCAGCGGTTGCGAGTCTGTATAAGAAATTACCAAGTCGCAACAATTTGCATACGCCGCTGTTTTTGTTTGTTTTATAGAATTTCCAATAGAAATAACACTCATTGGTTTCCATGCATTTTTTAGGAAAAATTTTGGAATTTTTCCGTTTTGCACACCTACAATTTTTGTTTTTTCATCGAGCTGTACGTTGTATTGATGATCAGCAATAAATTTATTGAACTGAGTTCCTTGTTCGTCGTTGGGTAATCTAAAGTATATTCCAACACCTTCAAAAATTCCATTTTTTTCTAAATTTTCGTGGAGATTTTTGAGGTCTTCAAAACATCTTTTATAATCGTTGTGATCAAAAATAACTAATGCTGGTAATCTTTTTAATTTTAACAGACTTGAAAAAATTTCGTCAAGGCTTGTTTCTGATCTATTGATCCATACCTTGTTACTTTTTCTAAAAGCAATTTTTTCGGTCAAATTTTCCGGTAAATTTTCAGTATTTTCATCATTTTCTAAAAAATACTGATATCGCATACTTCTGTCTTTAATAATGTTTTGATCAATTGGCGTTTCAAGGCCGAGGTCTTGAGTTATTGCTTTTTGAAAATTTGCATGTGAAAAGTTTGTCAGCAAAAATTGACTTTTGACCTCAATTTTTGACCAAGATTTTATGGTTTTGTAAAAATCGTGAATTTTTTCTTCAATTTCAAAACCATGCGGTTCAAAAGTTTCATAAAGTTTTACAATATTTTTTTCAGTAAGGTCGGCCCGATAAATTTTTCCAGAGTTAATTTGACTCAGACCTGAAACTTCCTTCCAGATACCAGTGATCAACTTACGTAAAGGTGAAGAAAATGCAAATTCTATGACAATGCAAAGATCATCAGTTGACAAGTACATTTTTTTAGTCTTGTCAATTGGTCTAAATGGTTTTGACCAACTAGGTGAAGAAATAACTGCTTTTACTTCTTCTGAAAAATCACCAAAATTTTCCAAATTTTCGTGAAAAATCTTTAAGAGCAATCTTCCTTGATTTTCTGTGATAAAATTTGGAGACAAAATTATTTTGCCTAAACTTTTCATCACTTTCATGTCGCGAGATTTAATTACTCTGATATTTTCTTCAGGGCCATTGATAATTTGTAAGAGTATTTTGTCTACTGTTGTCATAATTATACTATACACAAGTTGTTAACACAAGTCAATACCTTATAGAAAAAAATAGGCCTCAATATTATTTAAGACCTATGGTTGACCTTTTGGACAAATCAGTCTTTGCGTTCAATGTCGTCTTCTGTACATTCGGTCCCAAATTGTATTTCAACAATTCGGCATGGAATTTCGTACGGGTTAGATAACTTGTGCCAATTACCTTGTGGAATGAATGTATGGCAATGTTCATTCATTAAAGTAACCGGTCCGCTGTCGCTAACTACTTGGCACATACCATGCGATACTAACCAATACTCACTTCTTTTAAAATGTCGTTGCATACTAAGGCTTTGTCCGGGGTTAATTGTTAACTCCTTAACTTTTGTTCCGGAAACTTCATGTAAAACTCTGTAATAGCCCCATGGTCGTTCTGTTTTAGGAGCTTTCCATTCTTCTAAAATCCAACTTGATGAGTTCTTTTTGTTTTCTCCGCCTACACCAAATTTAAAAATTACATCTGGTATAACTGCTTCAGGTATATTTTCTGCCGTCCTATCGCCACCGTTAGCAAAAATGATTTGATCTTTTGGAAAAAGTTGTTGAACATTTTTTATAGCTTCAATTGCAGAATTATCGTCATCGTTAAATAAAATTATCCCGTCAACCATTCTTAAATTTTCAATAATGGCAACACGTTCGTGACAGGGCATAAATGCACGACCTTTTTTGCGACTTAGCCATGCATCGCTATTAAGTCCAACAATTAATTTGTCCCCAAGATTTTTTGCGGCTTTAAAATACTCAATATGTCCGCTATGTAATGGGTCAAAACCGCCCGTTACAAGAACTATTTTCATAAACTAGCATCTTCCATGCCGGCAACACGTAATTTTACAATATTTGTAAGTTGCCATTGTTTTTGATCCAATGCTTTAGTAATGCCAAGCCATTTATTTCTCAGTAAGGCAAATTCGTTGATAATTTTTTCAAAATCAACTACATCTGCCTCACCTTCGACAAATTTTTCGCAATCTCTGCTACTAAGTGCTCGCTGATAATTTTCTAAATATTTTCGAAAATGACTACTCTTAAGTCGGCGAAGTTCAATGTTTAGATATTCTAAAATTGCTTCAATTTCTTGTAGTTGACTAAATCGTTGTTCAACTATTCCTGGCATAGATGCTGCTGCTTTTTCAACATTTCCTGTGATTCGACACTCTTTACGTGCTTCGTCAAGTTCTCCGTTAAAATATTCAACAGCATCTGGGATATAAGAAATATCTTTTGCAATTTTAGCGTACCACATTAAAAATCTAGTTCCTTATAGTCGTCATCATCTTCAACTTCTTCGTCAAGATAGTAGTCGATAGCTGAATCTAGGGTTTCATCAACTCCAGTTGCATTTTGCAACACTTTGTCGCTAACTCCGTGATCAGCTAGAAGGTCTACATACCTCTCAGCAACAAGTTCTAATTGTTTTTTATCAATATAGTCTGCAAACAGCAACCAGATATCACCAATTTGTGTTTCATTCAACATTTTCAGGATTCTCCTCAGGAACAGAAACGTTATTAACAGTTTTGATATGGAATTTTTCCATTATCATATCTAATTTATCATCTTTCCATTCTTTTCGGTAGAATTTGAATTCCTCGCCTGTTTCTGGATCAACCCATTTGAGTCTATTGCCTTCTTGTTTAAGTAAACCTTCCTTCTCACAAAGATCAACCATGCCTGAGTACGGGTTCATCCCTGTTTCATAAGGAATTTTAATCTGTACTGACTCAAAAGGCTTTGCATAACGAGTTTTCATGATTTTACATGCTGCACGAATACCATTTACTTCGCTAGTCTTGTTACCATCTTCATCTTCTTTAAGTTTTAGTTTTTTCATGGCAACCACGATAGAACTTGCGTAAATGAAGCCTTGTCCGCCTGAGATTTTATCATCTGGATCGAACATATCTTGGCTAGCGTATGTGTGATTTGTAGCCACAAGACCGACATTGTAACTACCAAACATATTAACACAGTTACGAACAAGAGCCGTAAGTGCTTTTGGCTTTCTACCCATGTCACCTTTAAGATCTCCTGCTTCAAATTGATTAACGTCAGTTGGTGTAAGCATCATGCCAAGGCTGTCTATGACAAAGAGGACCTTTGGACGGTCAGTCATTTCCTTGTATTCTTTCATGAACTCGTTGATTGTTTTAGCAACATCATCGATCATGGCCATGTTGAGTTTTAGCAATTTTTCTTCGCTAGTGTCAACACCTAATGCTTCTAACCAATCTTTATCCAATGCATTTTCTGTGTCAATAAGAATAACATAGATACCTTGTTGTTGTGCATTACGTACTAGATTGCCGCTACAAATAAAACTTTTGCCTGCGCCGCTTTCTCCAGCAAACACAGTAACTTTTCCAAGAGGAACACCTTTGTGGAAGTCACCGCTGATGAGATAGTTTAGTGTGTAATTGCCTGTGCTGATCCAATCAGTAGGATCATTAAACCCAACACCGAGTCCGTCGATAGACTTGGTTAGGGTTTTTCTAAATTTAGATAAATCGAATGCTTTTGTGGCCATTATTGATCTAACTCCATTGAATTCCACTCTTTGATTACTGCAATAACGTCCTCTTCTGTATTGCACATAGTCTTAGTGTTTTTCCATTCTTCTTTTTTGTCACGACCGCCAATTTCTACCATCCAACCGTTGTCATAACGATTAATTGTAATTGACTCGTTGACTTTTGCTAATTTAGTTAATTTTGCCATTTTATTCTCCTAATAGGTGTGAGAACTTGGGCGTATGACTAAGTCACATTGGCCCAAGCCTTGTTTATTGCTTTTGACGATTGCGAATCATTGCCAAGATGTCTTGAGCACGTGAATCGCCTGATGATTCTTCTGCTTTTGGAGCAGGAGCTGCTTTTGTTGTAGCAACAGGAGCAGGTTCATCATCGTAACTGTCTTCTGCTGATGCAGATGCTTTAGGAGTAGATGCTTTGTTAGGATCACCAGTGTTTTGGCCCATGCCTGCTGGTTTAAAATATTGACCCCAACGTTCCATGTCAAATGCTTCGCCGTCAACTGACGCTTCAAACATTTCTTTCATGACTTTCAATTCAATTTCAGTTGGCTTTTTAGGCAAGAAATCTGACAAGTTGTACAAGCCATGATTTTTAATTGCATCTTGTTCTTCATCGCTCAAAGGACGTTCACGACGTGCCCAGCTCGATGTTGAATAGTCTGCATAACCGCCTTTGCTTCCTTTTTTCATACGGAAGTCTAAACCATGTACGTAATCAGTTGGCAAATCTTCCAACTCTGGATCAACCAACGCACTACGAATTAGTTGGAAAATCTGAGGACCGATAATAAAACGGCGAATTGGATTTTCAGGTTTGGTTTCTTCCTTCAAACCATCTTCTGCAACAAATCCTTGGAAAATATAACTACGCTTTTTCCAATATTTACGACCCATATCTTCAAGTGCAGGGTCTTTAAACCAACCACGAACTTCTGTTAGAATTGGGCAAGTGTCGCCATACATTTCCATGCATGGTACTTGTACGATTGTGGATTTGCTTTCTGTTTCACCTTTGATTCCAGCGAATGGCAATTTAATCATTGCACGTTCGACCCAGAAAAAAGTGTTGTCTTGATTACCGTCGGGTAAGAAACGAAGTACGGATTCACCGCCTTCTTTGAGATTCCAGAACGGATAAATTGAGTTATCTCCGCCTGTTCTTTCGCCTGAACCTTTTTGTTCAGATGCCTTTAGTTTTGCTCTAATTTCAGCCAAAGTTGCCATAGTTTTCTCCTTTATTAGCCTTTGTTTTTTTTGCCTATATTGTTTTACACCCAGTAAAACAAAAAGTGCATATACCTAAGTATACGCACTTTTATTTAGCAGAGCAAGATAAATTTTGCTCTAAATCTGGTATTATTTTGCCAAACCTGCTAAGTGAACGATGCTTGCCAAACTTTGATCTTCACCATAACTAACTGTTGGACTTTCGCTAATACTTTGAAGTTGTGTTTCCAAAGCACTAATATCCAAACCAGCATGTACATGTGGTTTCTCTGGTCTATGACCGGCTAAACGAATTACATCATGTTGTTCGTGGCCACTTGGATCTTTTGCATCGATAAATTTGATAACCTTAATTAAGTCGTCTGGACTAGCACTTCCAAATTCACCGTCATCGAATGCTTTCTTAACTTTAATCTTAACTCTCATTCCGCCTAATGGGAAATTGCCTTCATCCTTGTTGTAGAATCCGCTGATGTATTTTAACATGCCTGGGAGACCTTGTTCTTGAGGTGCATCAAAACCAACATCTTGTGGAGTCATTCCGCAGTCTTTAATTATCTCAGCAATAGTTTTAATTCCACTACCTAAGTCAAGTTGTGTTTCTAAAGTAGCGCCTGCTTCTTTTGCTTTTTTAATTGCGCCAGCCATTCCCTTTTGTGCTAATGCTTTGGCAGAATCTACACCTGTTCTATTAGGATTTTTAGCTTTCTTAAATGAAGATTTTTTATCATCTTCGTCCCAAGGTGGGCTGTCTTTTTTGTCTTCTGCTACCGGCGCAGGTGCAGGTTCAACTGGTGCTGCTGGTTCTGCTGGTGCTGCCGCGGCTGGTTCTGCTGGTGCAGGTTCTGCTGGTGCAGGTTCTGCAGGAGCTGTTGCAGCTGGCTCTGCTGGTGCAGGTTCAGTTCCTTGTTCGTCGGAAGGAAATGTTAACTGATTCAATAGCTCTTCGTGTTCTGTTTCAACCCAACCTTTAATTAAATCGTTCAAATCTGTTTCTGCTGGTGCAGCTTTTAATGCATCAATAAAACTTGGTTCATCAATTAAACCTTTTAAAGTCATAACAGCATTATCACCATTTGGTCCTATTTGCATATTTTGTGCAAGGATTCCGTTTAATTTTTCAATAGCGGCAGATTTTGCATCTTCATTAGGACTAAGGATTTCATTTTTGTCTTCACGAACAATATCGTCTAAGAAAGATTCATATTGTTGTTCTGGTGATTGAGGCTTAATACTTCTTACACCTGGATTCTGTTGATAGAACTGCTGTAGTGCATTTGGCTGTTGTGCTGTTGCAGGTTCTTGGGCAGGCTGAGAACTTTGTGCTGGTGCAGCTTGTTTTGCCAAGCCTGCTTTTGTCATAGCTGCCATTGTTGCTGGGCCAAGATTCATGCTTGTACCAGTTTGTCCATCTTTGACAGTAATGTAAGGAGCCATAGATCTCACTATAGCGCCACCGCCTTCGTTTTGATTGCGAAGAATATATGTATTACTTTGTGTATCAAGTACTGCTTTTCTATCTGCACCAAAAACATTTATAGTTGTTAATACAAAACCATCGCCTAAATCTTGACCACCTTGTGCTTGTTCACCCAAGATATCATCAACACCTAGTTCAACAACTGGTAATTCGCTTTCATCTACAAATTTATAAATGTATGGAAAGACCGATTTTAATTCTTCATTAAATGTACGAATAGTTAAACGATCGATTAAATCGTTAGCAACTTCTTCGGGAATCATTTGTTCTTCTTGTTCTTGGAAGTTTTCAACGTATGTATCGTAGAAACTACTGCGTTGTAATTTATTGATTGTTTCTTTAATTTCTTCAATGCGTTCCATTACACGGCTTGTAACATTTGCCATTGCTTCGCTTAACTGCTCTTGGCGGCTAACATAGCCTTTAAATTTACGTAAGTGTGCTAATTCTTCGCTAAGTCCGCAAATGTGTTGTCCAATATTATCGTAAGGGTTGCCGCCGTGTTTGATATGTTCTGCTAATGCACGAGCACCATTTAAGTGTCTATAAGGATACTTGAATCTTTCTCCTTCTGCATTTTCAATGTAGATGCTTTCAATGTGCATTGTGCGACCTGCGGGTAATTCTACATTAATTGGTTGACTATGTTTAATAACTAAGCGAGCTTCGCCTAGATCTTGATAGCTAATTCTGTTGCTACCATAAAGTTTATTTTCCATAATTGCGGGCATAGTTGGCATTTCCTTACGTTTAGCCTGGTACTCGTAATCTCGTTTATCCAAGTTACTTTTTCCAATGTTTTGTACGTCAAAATTTAATAATCTGTCTTTTGCAAATTGTCTAAAACCGCGTATGAATCTATAAGCACCGTGATGTGTTACGTTTTCATCGTCTGTTAAATCACCACTAACTTGAATTACAATACCGTCCTGTGCGTCTAGTGTAATTGCAATAGTGCCCAACGGAACCCCGTTTTCTTCATACTCAAATTCAAAGAATCGAGCGTTTGGAATGTCTTCCTTTTTGCTCAATACTTCTGCGTTTTCATCACCGATTTTAATGTTGCGAAAACGGGTCTGTATTTTACCATACAGATCTTTAGCGATTTTATCTAAATTTGCGTCCATGTTATATTTATCAAAGGTTTGAGGAAACGAATATAGGCAACGGTGGTTCCCAATCGTCATTTAGCTCGTCATTTACACTCATAAGCTCAAATACTTTAGGGTCCCAATCTGCTAAAATTACGCTCATACGAATAATCAGCAGTAGTGCAGCAATTAAGTCGTCGTGTTGCCCTTCTTTAGCTTTGAAGCTTACTCCGCTGGCGATAAAAGTTTTAAGCTCGCTAATCAATATTTTGCTATTGATTTTCATCTTATCTTCTTCGATTAGATACTTTAAACGGCTACAAGCTGCTATTTTATTGCCAAATGTAGTATTAAAGCCCTTGCGGAATTTGCGTACATGTCCTTTTCTTATAGGCTCACTAACAAACAATCCTGGGAAAGTTTCTTCGCCTAAATCAGTAATGACTACAAGAGCTGCTTCTCCAACCGTGTTGTTTTCAACACTCCAGTATACACTATTTGTATACTCTTGTCCTATTTCGTTTTGTATGTATTTCAGTACATCTCTAAAGATTTTAACTTGATCTTGTACTATAGTTAAGTTATGTTGCCACTCTGCAACTTGAACCATGCTGGGCAATTCAAACACTTGAATACCTGCATAGTCGCCGCCTGTTCCTAAGCACGGATCTAGTGCCGCAAGATATAAATTTCCTGGTGTAGGTTTCTTAAACCAGCGTACTTGTCCTGTTTTATATACAGGGTCTCGTCCTAAAAGTTCAGATAGTTTAATACTATTAATTAGTGTTTCATCAAATACTAAAAATTCACAACCATATTCTCGACGGAAACGTTCTTCACCAATACGTCCCATCTCATTTCGTTTCCATTCTTCGTCACGGTCTGGGTGTTCATGCCATTCTGCTCTAAACCCATGAAAACCGTTTCGTCCTATCTGATCTTCTTTTATATTCCCGTATTCGTCGTATAAGTCTTGACTTTCCTTCCAGATAGTAGCAAATGTATCTTCATCGCTGTTAGGCGTTGAAGTTAAAATTGCCTTACCACCAGTCGCTAGTGTTGGAGATATTGAAGTCCAAAATTCTTCAGCAATATTAGGTTGTACGAATGCAAACTCATCGCAATACAATAGGGAAATTGACATACCACGACCAGTATTGCCGGTAGTAGTAGCTGATACAATGCGTGATCCATTATCAAACTCCATTGAGCCCTTGTTATAGTTTACAACACCGCAACGTATATGGTCAGGGCATAATTCGTAACCATATCTAATACGTTGCATAATTTCTTGAGCACCTGTGTATTTGTGTGCAGCAACTAGAATTGTTTGATCTGGATGAAACATAGCATACCATAACAGATATCCAGCTGCACATGTTGTCTTACCACTTTGACGTGGCATCATGTTAATGTTAAAACGAAAATCATGATAGCTGTGCATGAGTCGTATTTGATAATCATACGGCTCAAATTTCATCTTACCTTTAGTAGGATGTTGTATGTGGAAAAAGTTTTTTGCAAAGTGCAGATAACCCTCAACTGGGTCAGCACACATTAACAAGTCCTGTACTTGTGCTTCCGTAAACTTTTCTTTAGTATGTGCCTTTTTGGTTAAGACACCATCTAGTGATTTTGCCATAACTTTATTTACATAAAAAAAGGGCTCCGAAGAGCCCCTTTTGATACTGCTGACGAATTAAATCATACTTGCTACACCAGCTTGTGCCCTGCCTGCAGGTGTATCAGGAACATTAAACTTGCCTTCTGGATCTATAACGTTGGCATTACCATACGGAATAGTTCCTGTGGGTTGTGGATTTGGTGGTTTTGGTCTTGGTTTATCTTTAACAGCATAAATTCCACACCACTTGAACTTTTTAAGACCTTGTTTTTTAGCCTGTGCGTATGCTTGACTAAATGTTGGTGCATCAATTGTTGGAATTTCATTAGTTGGTAAATCTGGTGTTGCTTGAGCTACATTAGTTGATGCTTGAGGAATGTTACCCGATGCAACATTCATTGCACTTTGCTCTGGTGGTGCTGGTTCTTCATTAATTTGTTCTAATCGAGCTTGCAATTCACGAATTTGATCTGCTAGAGTTGACATATTAGTTTCCTTTGATACTTTCGTATTTAGCAGCTAATTTTGCAACAAGTGTTTCGTGCATACGCATTGGATTTCCGCCGCCATTAGCTTTTTTGTATTCATCTTTTTCACGGTGCAAGTCATCACCACTGTCTGGCGTTGGAACTTGTGTTGGCTTTGGAGAGTTGTCAAACTCTTCTTCTGCGCCAATGCCTACTAGAACGTCGTCGCTGTCTTGTCCGCCAGCATTTTCAATGTTACGTAGTATATCTAATAGGTCTTTAATGCCGCCAGCACCACTTCCGTTCATGCTAACATTCATTGTAACGCTGTCTGGTTGTTTATTAGCACCTGGCATATCCATCATGCCTCCGCATTCACCAGTTAGTATATCGTCATCGTTGCTAGGCATAACACTAGTTGGGCTACCTGATGGTTTCATCCCGTCATCACCACATTCTTCCATGTCTTCAATATCTGAAGGACTATCAACTGGTTCCATTGGAACTGCTAAAGGTGATTCGTCTATTTTTTTTATTTTTAACAATAAATCTTGAAAGTTCATTATTTTACTCCAACAGTTTTAGCTGTTGGCTTTTTAACTTTCGTGCTGCCAACGGGGCTTTTTGTATTAACTTTTGCAGTATCTGCCGCAACAGATTCTGATGGTGCTTTAGATGCTAGAAGTGCATCATTGACACCTTTGTATTGTTCAAGAGTCTTTTTGTCTTTCATTAACTCTTTTATCAAACTCATTTTTTGTTTTTCACCAACAAGTTTTTGACCTGCTGATTCTGTTTCGTATTCTTTGTTCAGCAATGCTTCACCTGATTTGTTATCGTTTGCATGATTAAGTTCATCTTCTGCTGCTTCTGCCAAATTACGAACTCTTACGCTATCAATTGGACAACGGCATTTTTCTGCAATTAAAGCTCTAACTTGTTGACTAGTAACTGGGTAAGCTGTGCAAACATCAAACATTGTAACATTTGTGTTTGCGATATGTGGGAAATCTGCATGAGTTTCAGCAATAGGTAAACGCTTGCCTGCTGAGCAACTTTCAACTTTGTACTGAGCAAGAGCTGTTTTAATCATTTCGCCTGCTTTTTTATAATCACCGGCTAATTTGACTTTAAACTCGTATACTTTCTTGCTTTCTGTTAGATATTCTTTAAATGATTTCATAATATAATCCTGATACTATATTTATTTCATATTCTTTAATTTTTCCAGTAGGCTGTTACGATCCGTAATAATTACGCCGTCACCACTGAGATTTACACCGTTATCTTCAGTAGTTTCCTGGTCAAGTTTTTGTTTCTTAAGTTGTAGCTCAATCATTTTGAGCTTCTTATCAATCTTTGCAGCTTTAGCATCAATAGCGTTTTTAAGTGCTGCTTGGGCAACTTCAAAAATACGTCCGCTATAGCGGGCTTCAACATTCATACCTAGATCCATAAGATCATCGTAGGCATCTGTAGCTCTTTGTGCTAGAGCGTCAAACTCGCTGTCGCTTGCATCGCCCAGGCCTTTAACTTGCGGTAAAGCTGCACTAATTTTGTCAAATTCTGCAATATCTCGCAAAAAAGGTTGTGGTTTGCTTACTTCAGCTTTGGCTGCTTTTTTCTCCTCGTCCTTGATAATTTTTTTGCTCTCGGGGAGGTTTAATAATTCTTCAAGTTTTTTAGTCATACTTTACTTATGCATTACCATTATGGAACATATCATTTTCGTTTAAGATACGAAACTTAATTCCTTGCTGTTTGCACCAAATATTTGCAGCAGCCCACTTGGCTTGGTTTTTTACATACTGAGCTTGGTTGTATTTGTTTTTGCCCACACGTTCTAGTATTGTCTGGCTTGCAGGTTTTACTTCAATTAATTCTACGTGCATGACGTTGTTTTTATCAACGTACTGAATAAAAAAATCAGGCACATATATTGTTTGGCGTCCAGTTAACGGATCTCGATATGGGATGCTAATTGCTTCACTTGCCCATTTTTGTACACTTTTATGTGTATCGCAAAATCTCATGAATTGAAATTCCCAACTGCTTCTGTATGTAGGCATTTTTGTTCCTACATACTTTTCTGGTTGGGTCATGTTAAATTTTCCACGGGCAAATTTCGCTGGCATATTATACTAAAATATTTCTGCTTTCGTATTCGTCAATGACACCAGCAACACGATAACCTAACACACTTATATTTTCTCTGTAGGCATTGAGAATTTGAGCCACTACTTGACTCAACTGAACATCAGTTAATGCTTTTAACGAATCAATTAATTCAAAAACATTAACGTTATCTTCTCTGGCTTGATTTAGTAATACAATACCTGTGCTTCTTGCACTTTCTTGATCAAAACCGTGTTGTAAGAAAAACCCAACAACTGCATCAATCTGATTGCTTGGAAAGCTGACTTGATTTACATAGTACTTGTCAAAGAACTGTTTTACTTCGTTACCCGAGTCAGCAGATGATTGTAAAGGTAAATTTGTTGGCATTTCATTATCCGTTATTAATGTTGAGATTTACTTGTTTAGCAACAATAGTATTGTTATTTTGTTGGATATTAATATTAATTTGAGGGAAACTAAAATTTTGTAATCCGCCAGTTTGGGGAGTTGTTTTCACAGCCGAAACAATTTTTGTTAAACCTGTATTTTGATTTTCTTTTGTATTTTGATATGTGTTAAGTTGTGAAGCAACAGTATTTGCAACTTCCTGTGCATTTAGTGACAATCCGCCAGTAAAGGAAGAACCCTCTGATCTTGCGCCATCACCTGGCTGAAGTGAACTTGGAGTTTGGTCGTAGTGTTCAAATCCAAATCCTTCTGGATCACCAACAGTTACGGTTCCATTTCCGTAAGCTACTGCTTCATAGGCAATTTGCATTTGAAAATCGTGCGGAGCATTTCCGTTTGCATAGTCTAATTTATTGTGATTAAAAGAATTAATAACAGGATTTAACAATGTGTAGCTGACATATTCGTGTCGAGCCATTTGATAAATTGTAATATAATTAAAAAACGGTGCTGTACTTCCGTTGTCTAGGCCGTAAGGTTTTGTAATGTAGTTACTGTTTCTTGTTGCATTTCTTTTATATGCACTAGGATCTAAAGAACTAGTCGAGTCAGCATAGTAATAACTGTAGTAATTTTGCCATAGTTGGTTAATTAGCCCCATATTATCATCGTGGAATACAATGTTGATAGGTTCATATTTGTGCGTTGACTGTACGTTCTTTTTTCTGTTGTATTGATTAAGAGTGTCTATAGATACTTTGTAGTTAGGCAAATCACACGACTTTACCAGTACATTAATCTCATTTCTATAACGCTGTACAAGATCAATATTTTTTAAAGCAGCTTGATTAATGTTAAATGCCACATGAAATAAAAACTTACTTTTAGGAGCAAGCCTAAACTGATCGTCCGTAAAAACACGAGCTGCGTGAGCATAGTCTTTCAACGTCACGTTGCTGGGTCTGTATAAAAATAAGTTAGATGAGAATGCCATACAATTATTTATCTATGGTTATTAACTGAGTAGTTAATGAAAACTCATAAAAAAGGCCTACTAAGTAGGCCAATTTTATTATCTTGATCCAGCTGCTGTAGCTGCTGTTCCAGTACGTCTTGAAGTTGGTGCTTCTGCGCCGCCAGTAATTTGAATACAGTTATCTGGTTGAATTGTTAAGTCAATTGTTAACATTTCCTGGTTACCGTAACTTAGTGTATTGTACTGAGCTTGACGTACATAGCAACCATAGCACTCCCATGTTTCAAGAATGTTAGGTGTTTGTGCGCCATTGCCGCCGTCTAGCATTTCAACACGCATTAAGAACTTGTAGTCGCCGCCTGATGCTGCACTTGACTGCTCAAAGAAGTCAAATTGTTTTTGCATCTGTTCGCCTACTAGTTTTGAAACTTGTCCTGTAACATCATCACGTAATTTAACTGTCATTTCGCTCCATGCTGGGCGACCTGCGTAGTTAATTGTTGAGTTGTAAACCATAATCTTTTGATTTTCAAAAGTGATTTGTGGACGAGCTGCGTCTTGAACTTGCTTAGTTAATTCTGTTGTTGGTGTTGAAACTCCAAAGTTTTCAAACATCACTCTAAAGCGATATTTTAACTTTGGCATCAACATACCTTGAGCACTGGCTGATTGGTCAGTTGCTAAAGGTACTGTAAATTTTGATAAACTTGCGATTGCCATTTTGTATGCTCCGTTGTTATTATGCTAGGCCCTTGATCTCGCCAGTGTTCTTTAAGCGTAGTGGAATATAGATAAATTCAACTGCTTTAACTGGTTCAATCGCAACGTCTAGGTAAAGTTCGTTTCTGTCAATACGTGCTGGTGTATTATTACTTGTATCGCATACTACAATGTAATCGTATAGAGCACGTTGTCCTACTAACTCAAGTAGCAGACTTTCTGCTGCACCTTTAAGTTCATCTCTAGTAATTTTGTCGTTTGGTTCAAACACATATGGTTTTGCTAATAGTGCAAACTGACGACGTAAGTAAATTACTAAGCGGGCTACATTAATACGATCTAATGCTGAAGCATTTTTAGCACGAGTGTACTGTCCGTAGTTAACAAGGCCTGTTCCTGTAATAAATGTGATTGGGTTAATTTTACTGTCAGCTAGTGTATCTCTTTGTCCAGTATTCAATGATACTGACTGGAATTCGCCTTCGCTGGTAATATAACCAACTGCTGTTGCATTGGTAATTCCACCACGACGTGTACCTGCTGGTGCAAACCATGGATAACTTACTTGGTCATTTAACGCAATAGTACGTAAAATCATGTGACTTGGAGGAACAACAATGTTGTTTCCAGCATTGTCGCTAGTGTAACCCCATGGATAGAACACACCTAAATATTCATCGCTTGATACAAGTCCTGAATCATTATCTTCAACTGCACCTGCAACGTTTTTACCCCAGTTGTTCAATGTTGTAGCATCTGGTGTTAAACGTGCTGGTGTATCGCCTACTACAAACGCTGTTAATCCACGGTCATAGTTTAGACTAATCATTTCTCCAATTAACTCTGGATAACCTGGGCAAGCAATTAAGTTGAATACACGACTTTCTTCGTCACGTAAACTTTGATTGCTGTTTACAAGAGCTTGTAGTGCTTGGATA
>Ga0255151_1000142_pt1 | contig 27280 bp, 28 predicted proteins | sample Atl_Yuk_RepB_8h_FD_183612 | JGI IMG/M metagenome (GOLD analysis project Ga0255151, IMG submission 183612) | Freshwater microbial communities from Altamaha River, Georgia, United States - Atl_Yuk_RepB_8h | ecosystem: Environmental > Aquatic > Freshwater > River | place: USA: Georgia | collected... | reverse complement strand
AAGTGTCTTCTCAAGTAACTTGGGAAGCGAGCTTGCTCGTTTCTTTTCACGTCCTGAGGTGCCTGGAGAGTGGGATCGACGTCGAACCGCTCGAGCAGAGTTTCTGGGATCGCTGCATTTCGGCTATTGCGAACGGCGATAAAGGCATAGGAATGAATGCCAGCGAAGAGTTAAAAGAATCGTTCCGTCTATATGCTCAGCTTCGACCACACGAATACGTCCCAGTCAAGCGCGAAGGGTACATGAACCATATATTCCTTGGACTGCGACAGACCATGCTGACGAATTTCAAGACGGTGTTTGTTGAAACGTTCCATACGGTAGTAAAAATGTCAACGAAACGCGCTCTCGAAGCTATGGTCGATGCGGCCATGGATTCCACTCAGCTCGATGCGATGCTTGGGTTCCTCAAAGACATGTCTCGCGAACAGGACACGCTGCTGCGTGAGTTGGAGAACAAAAAAATGAAACTCGATGCCCGGTATGTGGAGGTTGTATTGTCTGTTATTGCCGGCGATACGGTCTGTCTCACATGGAATGTCCTCATGTAACAAAACAACTTAAGAGAAGCACACAAACCAGGCAGGCAGCTATGAGCATGCAGGGGATCGTCTTGAGCGTACTTCACGCGCTCACAACGGGCTTTGTCATATGGCACCGTCCCCGACTGGTGGGACAGGTGACGTGGGATCTGGGGCATGCGCTCATGCCGTACCTCCCTCTTGCTGGACTTTTGGCAGAAAGCGTCGCCATCTTCACGCCCATCCTCGCCGTCGCGAGCACGTCTAAACGCGTCCGGCACCGCGTCGTGCGGACCGCCCTCCGTATGTGGCTTCGGCTCTGGGCGTGCCGCATTCCATGCACGGTTGTCACGTTTTTTCCACCTCTTTCGGCTCCCAGCGGGCCCTTCCTTCGACAACTCTTCCTTGGGACCAGTTACGATACCATCTTTTCTGGCCACACGGCGTTCATGGCCAGCTGGCTCCTCGCTGTGCGTCCATACATATCGACCAACATTGTGGTCGGAGTGGGAATCCTACACGCGATCCTTCTCCTGGCGGCACGGTATCATTACACGGTAGACATCCTCCTCGCCTGGATGCTTGCACTTCTCATCGTCGTGCGTGATCACCGCGCCAGTCACCTCACCGTCCAATTCCTTCACCAAACCGACATTCGCCACCTCAAAGACTTGCGTCATGACGTCTACGTGCGGGAATTGGGCCAAGAACGCCACGCCGCCGACGAACGGGCCCCGCTGGTGATCGGGGCCGTCTCGCCCGATGGGGACATCGCAGGCTTCGTCGCGCTCACGCCACCGCACACCCCTAAAAAAGCCGTCTTCTTTCGTGGTGAACACTGGGACGACACATACGAACTTCGGGCGTTGACGGTGGCCAAAGAATGGCGGTCTCGGGGCATCGGCAAACTGCTTCTCATGGCCGCGGCGCGATGCATTCAGTCCGCAGGCGGGACCCACCTCGTGGCCATGGCGCGCCTGGAACTCCTCCCCTTTTACCGAACCCTCGGTTTTGAGGATTTGGGACCTCGTCTTCACGTGGGCAACGTCACGTACGCTCCCGGCACGTGCCCCGTCGCGCATCTCCAGCCCTTCGCGCTCGCCGCCGACTTTGCACGCCGCATCCGCTGGCGCCTTCCCGTCACGCCCGCGCCCCTCCCCATGTGTTCACACGGCAACGGGTCCACGGAGACTCCCCAGCCTCAAAAATGCATCGCCGCCGACGTGTTAGACGCCTGGTACGATCCTTCTCCCAAGGTAATGCAGGTCCTCACTGGATCCGCACTCAAAGGCTGGCACGTCCGCACCACTCCGGAAATGGATGCACACACCCTTCGCACGACCATTGCCGCGGTCCGAGGCGTCCCAGTTGCCAGTCTCTTTGTTGGGGCCGGGTCATCGGACCTCATGTACCATGCATTCCCAACGTGGCTGACGTCCGAGAGCACCGTCCTGGTGTTCACGCCCACCTATGCGGAATACCTGCACCTTCTCCGTCACGTGATTCGGTGTACGGTGCATGAACACTCGTGTCTCAATCTCGACGCTGCGGACATTCTCGATGCCATCCTGCAGCGCCCCTACGATCTCGTGGTCCTGGTCAACCCGAACAGCCCCCTCGGCGTCCACGTCCCAGGTCTCGCACGTGTTCTGCCTCACATACCAGCGGCCACCAAAGTCTGGATCGACGAAACGTATGTGGATTACGTCGAAGGTGCCTCCTTAGAACCCTATGCACACAGGACCCACAACGTCGTGGTATGCAAAAGCATGTCCAAGGTCTACGCGCTGAGTGGCCTTCGGGTCGCGTACATATGCGCCAACCCCATGCTCCTGGACGGTCTTTGGGCCAAAAACCACCCCTGGCGCATCTCCCGCCTGGCCTCGCTCGCCGCCTGTGCTGCGCTCGAGGATCCGGAGTATTATCGCCACAAACTCGAGTTGACACGCTGCCTGCGCGAATCGCTCGTGGAAAACCTCGCAGACGCCGGCTTCCGCGTATTCCCTGGTGCTTGTGCGAATTTCGTGGTGGTCTACCTGCCAACGGGTGTTGATGCCAGGTGGGCCATAGACACGCTGAAAGAACGGCACCGGATCTATATTCGCGAGGCGCCGCTTCCCGGGGCGTTGCGACTTGCCGTGCGAACGTCCTGGGAAAATACGACCATGGTGGACAAGTTACGAGACGTGTGCGCTACAAAATGATCATTCCCTCGACCCCTGGGATTTTCCAACAGAACCAGGAAGAATGGAAGAACGAGCGAGAATTCTTGGGCGGCGTGGTCTCGTGCTTCAAATCGCCCGGAATGTAGTTGATCGTCTTATTTGGCATGACGATCCCCCACTGCCCATGGTCTTTGATCAGCGCACGCACAGGGTTGCTGTCCAGCGCCATGGTCGGCATCAGAATCGCAAAGGGTTTGCCCAGCGCGTACAGTCGTTCCAATGTTTGTCGCTTTCCCTCGAACGGAGGGTTGGTCACGATCACATCGTATGCATCGTCCGCCGGCGCATACGTCTTGAAATCGTACGTCTCGCCCATCAGAATATCCGTTCCGATCACCTCGTGTCCCTTGGCCTCCAAATACTTGACGATATGCCCCTGTCCGCAACAGGGTTCCCAGATCTTGGCATACCGTTGGATGTATGGGTACACGAAGTCGACGGCAGAGGGAGGGGTGAACCAAATGTTGTTGGGACGGTCGCGCGCTTTTTGGTAATTCTTTCGGTATGTACCATCTGCTACGGTAGGGTTCTTTGCGACGCGGACCATGGTCGTATCCTCTGGTGATGTTTTTTTTCGATGCGTTCCAACGCACGCAGCATTTTCTACGGGTACGGTAGTCCACTCGAACACTATGGATATTCGCCTGCAAACACCCGACCAAGCAGCTCCCCGTCTGGACATGCCCCTCGGCGGCACTTCCAAACCCAAGCCCCCCCGCGACATCGATATCGAGTTCTCAGCTACTCCGGCAAAACAACTTAAGACTGCCCCGAAGCGTCCCATACTATCAGCGAACCCAATGGCCACGCAGCACACTACCTCGCCCCCGCCTTCGCGCGATATCATGCAGAGTTTCTCGGACTTTGCCAACCCAACCAAACGCCGGCCAGAACCGACCGAAGGCTTTGCCAGTGAATTTGGAGACGATGACGACGGTGAAGAACGACCTCCAAATGACCAGGATGAAGACTACGAGGAAGAGGAGGAAGAGGAGGAAGAAGAGGATGACGTGGCCGGAGATTACATGCGCGGCGCCGACGAACCGCTCTCGGCAGACCCTCTCCGTCCCACCGAGGGCTTCAAATCCCTGGACGAAGAACGCGCCGATATCCTCTGCAAACTCAATCGCCTCAAACGCCAAGGAATGGCAGGCGTCCGGTCCTTTGGAATCGGCTCCGACATCCGGGAGATGCGCGCCGAGTTGGAGCGCGTTCGCACCGAAATTGATTTGGATGCGTCCATTCGGTGGCAACGCAAGATGCTTATGGCCTGTGTGAGCACCATGGAATTTGCCAACAGGCGCTGGAACCCATTTGACCTGCAGCTGAATGGATGGTCCGAAAATGTGATGGAAAGCATCACTGACTACGATCGCGTCTTTGAGCGTCTGTTCTTTAAGTATCGTTCCAAAGTGTCCATGCCTCCCGAAGCCGAGCTTCTGTTGGCCGTGGGCACCTCTGCCTTCATGTTCCACCTCACGTCGACCATGTTCAAGAAGGAATCGCAAAATCCCGCCTTCATGGAACAGATGGCGCAAGCGATGGCGAGAGCCCAGGCCAACGCCCAGGCCAACGCCCAGGCACCACCCCAACAGACCCAGGCTGACCAGTCCCCTCCCGCTGCCCCCGCGGACGGACAGCGTCGTGAAATTCGAGGTCCCGGGGCGCTCGATTTCTCGGCCTTCTTGGGCGGCGCCATGCCCCCCGCGCCCATGCCACCCCCTCCCGTTTCTTCACGCACGCTCTACCAAGAACAACAACAACAACAACAGGCCCAAGACATCCAGAAAAAGAAGCGCAAGGCTCCCTCCGTGTCTTCGGAAGAGGACGAGGATGATCAGAGCGACTTTGGGCGCATCAGTGACGTCGTCTCCGAAGATCTGGCCAGCATTCCCGACGACCTCAGCAGCGTGGAGGACGAGGGCCTCAAGACGTTGACCATAGAAACCAAGACCCCTCGAGGGCGTGGATCCCGAGGCGGGGCCAGTGCCAAGCAACAGAAAAAGGTCGTCTTGATTTGAGCGAAAAAAAATATTGAGAGTGGGTAATGTCTCTCGCGGGCAACCAGGCATTTGCCTCGCTCGACGAAGTGTGGGGCCCAGGCGCACAACTGGGAACCGCCGCAGCCACATACAACATGTACCAGAATCCCGACTATCAGCGGCAAGTTCTCAACACGTCAGCGGCCTTTGGCATCGTCCCACGCGACGCCCAGCCCGTGGACCCCGCCACCGTCAAAGAGTTCCTTGCCCGTCTGTACGCAGACAGCGGTCCCACCGCCGTCCGCGCCCTCTTGCCTTCAGACTTTCTGCGAAGCCTCCGGGCACGAGACCAGCGCCGCGTCCGATTTGATGTGCCCGAAGACGATGACGCCTACACCGGACTTCTCTCCATTGATGACGAAACCCTCTTCTTTGCATTCTTTGCCCTTTTTGGGCTCCTTTTGCTCAGCGATGGATTTTCAGACACCTTGTAAAAGTATTACATCAATCGATCAGTCACGAAACAGCGGCGAACTACCGCCACCAACAACAAAATCATCGCGAAAAAGACAGGCCGACGCCTCGCCCACAGGCAACGGCATTTCTTTGCATTCCAGTACGCGCCACTTGAGTCCCCAGCTGCCACGCGAGGAGATCCACACCCCCATTAATTGCAACAGACATGCACACGCATTCCACTCGGACGAAGGGCCCTCCACGTGCCGTCCGTCCGCGTCAAACCACACCGTCTCCCCAAATGTCGACACGCGAAACGTGCCGTCCCAATCCACGCTCTCCGCCAGTCGACGTCCATGCACCGTGCGTGCATCGTTCTCCTCCGCTGCTTGTTCCAAGGCGGCCACGAATTCTCTGAAACCTGCGGTGCGAGCCGTCGCATATTTCAGGGAAATTGAACGTGCGTGGGGTCCGAACGCTGGCGTTGGCGCGATCTGGCACGGCGCAGTGGGTGTTTGCACCATCACCTTCCCGGCGCCACCGTAATAGGCCCTGCCGTTCACCCACCCCACGCGCTCCAAATTCACCGTGCGATAATCCATCCTTTTTTTGTATATCATTTGCGCAAGCCGCCGTCTTAAGCCCAAGGAGACCTGCGAGGTGTGGTGGCCTTGCGGCGCCTAGTGGTCTTTCTCGCGGTCTTGCGGCGGGTGGGAATGCCGAGAGCCTTCTTGATGGCGGTCAAAGAGAAGCCGGGGGGAGTACGGCGAGTGCGAGAGGAACGGCGAATGGGCATTTCGAATGTACTATGACGCAAGAATTTTTTTTTGAACGCATCATGTCAATGTACGTTATTCGACTCCTGTTCGAAGCCGCTGTCGTCGCTGGCATCACCGCATGCGCACTGGCCACGGCCGTCTATCTTCTGGGCCCGATCCAACGTCCCACCCACGCATTCATCCTCGGTGCCGTTATCGGCGCCGTCATCCACGTGCTGTTCGAAGGCCTCGGCGCCAACGCTATGTACTGCCGCACCGGAGCCGCCTGTTTACGGTCGGCGTCATCGTGAATGCGCGATCACGAACGGCGCCAGGAACACGATGGTCTGGCTCCAGGCGAGCAGGCCTTGGATGCTCACGAGCCCCCGGCCGAACGCCGTTTTGGGGATGATGTCGGTGCCGTACATCTGCGTTTGCACCATCCACGCGAAGTAGGCGGTCACGTCAAACGTCTGATAAAATCCTTCCGGGACCTCAAAATGTTTCTTGATATCGACATTGTGGTACACGACCGAAAATATCGCCCACGACAGCAGATTGTATAACAGTAATCCGGCGACAAATTGCTTGGAAATGACCAAGTGATGCTTTCCAGCCATACCATTAGCGACAGAATTTCTTTTCCGAGGACGAGGTTTTTGTGCGAGGGTCTAATCCTGCAAACTCCAGATATTGCTGGACAGTTCGCGCCGTGCCCATGCCGTACGCGTACCCTTGAGCGGGCGGGAGCCCATCAAGACCCAACAACCGCACGACCCGCTCTTGACTGGCCTTTTGTCTTTCTTGGTACCCACGGACGTCGTCCCAAAACTTTGCCTTGCCTTTACGCGTATAAAAGTGCATCACATAGTTCCGGGGCGGCGCAAAGAAATCCCACCCAGACGTCCACAGCCGCGCCGAATACAAAATTTCCTCGCCGTTGAACAGCATATCCAGCGACGGGTCGAAAGGACACTCGCGCACCAAGTCACCTCGGCCCACAAACCACCCCCCGGCCAGGAACGGGATCGGTTTCATCTTTCCCGGCGGGGCGGCGTCCATGGTCACGGCTTCAAACGTCACCAAATTCTCCTTGGTGAACTTGGATTTGCATAAAACAGGCACCGTCTGCACATCCGGGGCGTTGCTTTTACTGTCGTGTGGGTAGTACGACATGACCGCTTTGGGCGAGGGACATTTTTTCAAATCTTCAAATACGGCCACATCCCACCCTCTCAGGAAGGTTGTATGCGAATCAATCTGACAGTACAGCGTTTCCCCTCTATACAATGTAGAGCATTGATACCTGGCAAACGTGGGGCCCTTGGCGTCGGCATACGACATGTTGATGACCCGGATGTTGGCTTTCCACGGAAAATCAGGGGGCACGCACTCTTCTTCAGCGTGCCCAGCCTTATTTTGCTGACAGACCCCGGCAAAAATACGATTGGGATACGTGGCGTTCTCAAACATACTTTTCAGCGTCATGGAGCAGTCGTCATCACGGTACGATGCCACGCTCACAAAGATAGTTTCCTGCGCATCACCGCCTTCCAGTCGTTCCCTCGTGTTTCCCGCAAGCAGGACCGCCGCTGCCAAGACGCCCACCACCACCAAGGCTACTGCCCTCCAAAACTCAATTCTGTGGGTGCTCATCTGAACGTACGTTTTCTTACACAACTAGGAAGAAAAAAAAACGGCCCAACCCACCATTTTATTATTATTGAAAAACAAACACAAAGGCGTTCATCAGTATACAAGACAAGACATGACATTTCGCTTCAAAGTGAGGATGAGCTTCCAAACACATACGTACTACATGTAGGATTCAAACAAGACAAGAGAAAATGAAAACAGCTTCTTTAACTTGCACTGAGCTGTAGGAAAGAAAGGTAGAAAAAAATCGAGCGTTAAGTAGGGTTGCTTAATTTAATTTTTTTTAAAAAGGAGAAAACGTTATGACGACAAGTAGTATCACGAGACGAAAATAGGGAAATGTGGAAATAGAGAAATGTGGAAATAGAGAAATCCAAGACCACCGCTTCAAACGCTTGAAGATACAATTTTCGAGTGAGTCAAACACCAGCTACGTTTTTCCAGTTCGGTATAAAGGTACCTCTTTCCATGTGCGTGCAACTCTTCCGCGACTTCAATGAGTTCATGTCCCGAGAAAAGGCTCTTCATCGCCACAAGCCGCCTCAATTCTTCGAGACACATTTCCAAGGTTTCCAGAGCGAAGTCAACTTCATACAAATGGCACGTCCGGCAGATGTCGCCCATAAAATCGATTTTTTTCGACATCAGCACATTCAGTCGCCCTCCGATCTCTCTGAGGCACCAGCACATATCTTTGACTCCACAGGAAGACATGAAAAACAATAAAAACATGAAATAATAATTTAAAATACTTGCCACAGCAGTACCATTCCGCCTAAAAGTACCTCAGCCACAGCTTCCAACTACATTCTTGGAGAGTTTTTGATAGCACTTCCCTTCCCAGACTTTTCCACGGTCCTGGAGGGCATCGAAAACTTCCACAAGGCCTACGAGTCGGTTCACGTACCTCGAAACACCGTGTTTCATGTTCTTCAACTGTGCGGACCGCGAAAAATACTCAATTGCACCCCGGCGGCCACTCATTACAGCATCGATCCACACTGCGCACCACCATGCGGTCTCGGGGGGCTTTAAACGCAGCAGCAACACGAGTATGAGGTGAATGAGGTAAAAAAGAGGCTTTGATACACATGTTCAGGCCGTCGTAGTATTTTTCATCGCACCTCGCGCTCATAAAATTCAGTCAAGGCCTTGGCGAAGGTTGGATACGGCTTGAAACACTCCGGTTTGATGGTTTGAATATGCGCAATGGCCTGCGCCGGCGTCCACCCGTGCCGGCGTATGAGCAGTGCCGCACACACGCTGGCCGATCTGGAGATGCCAGCCATGCAGTGGATCAGAATGGACTCGTTCCCAAAGGACAACGCAGACTCAATTGCGTCGCACGCCACGCCCAAGTTGCGAAGCATGGTAGGACAGTCTGCGGAGTCGTCGTCCACGGGAATGCGGAACCCATTTAGCTTGGGGAACTTGAAGGCCACGTCCTTGGTGCAGTTGATCACGTGACGGATGTTCTTTGACCGCATAAACTCCGGATCGTGCGCATCCATACGGCTGCCGACCCACACTCGAGGACATATCTCCTTTGCTGGGAAGAAATACATGTGGTACGTTGCGAAAAAAAAACTCTTGAGCGTACACAAGAACCCGTGATGTCCGTCGGAGGCGCTTTGCAACTCGCACTGTGGGGGGCAGAGGATGCCATTCTCAGTTCACAACCACAAGTGACTTACTGGAAATCGGTCTTCAGAAGAGCCTCGCCATTTAGCATGTGCGAAATCGAACAAAACTTCGCGGGGGCAAGTGATTTTGGCAAGCGAACTTCCATGAGTCTTGGAAGAAGCGGTGATTTGGTGTACGATGTCTGGTTGCAACTCACTTTGCCCTCGTTGTGGGACTACCACGAACCACTCCCGGCGTTGACCGCCACCAAACCCATCATCAAGTATGCCAGGTACACCTCGGCCACGTCGGCACGCATCGCCATCGTGCCGTCCCTCAACATGGCCTCCGACGCGAGCCAGTTGTACACTGCCACCCTCACGCCCGTCGGCGGTGGGACGCCAGTCACTGCCACCTCCACGGTGGACGCGCCGCTCATCGTTGAAGTCACCGGACTGAATGCCACCAAGGAATACGATGCCGTGGTCGAAGCCGTGGGCCAAGCGAACGACGACCCGAGCGACAGCACCGAAGTCATTGCGCTCAAGTGGGCAAACTCCATTGGCCATGCCTTCATCAATACTGTCGAATTTGAAATTGGCTCGCAGACCATAGATAGACACCAGTCCGATTGGCTCGATATTCTCGGCGAGCTCACGACCCCCGAAGAAAAACTCGAAGGGTTTCACGCCATGATTGGCAAGTACCTCGATTATGACCCCCGAAGCGATACCAAATCGAGCGATGCCGAACGGACCTATTACATCCCCATGCAGTTTTTCTTCAACGGCAACGGCAGGTCCGCCGCAAGTGGGCTGGCACTCCCCCTGATTTGTCTCACGTTCCACGAATGCAAGCTCAATTTCGAGTTCCGGCCGTACAAAGACTGCATTCGGTCCACCCGACGCGCCGTGACCACGTTGCTGGATGACGCCGGGTACCCCCTTGCCATCAAGGATCTCAAAGGATACGCAAATTACATTTTCCTTGAAAATACCGAGCGCCAACGGTTTAGCTCCAATCCACACGAGTACTTGATCGAAACCACCCAGTTCTTAGGAGATGCCGCCGTCATTCTCGGTCCCAATGACAGTTTGCTTCGCAAGATCCCCCTCGATTTTTCGCATCCCGTCAAGGAAATCGTATGGGTCTACAACGACTACGACACATACACGGGCGACAGCACTCAACTGGACTGGTTCAACTATGGCGACGAAGATTGGTTCACGGAGCTCAAAATTCAGATCAATGGTCAAGATCGCTTCTCGAGTAGACCGAGTTCGTATTTCCGTACCGTCCAGCCCTACAAACACCACACGCGCGTCCCCAGCAAGAATATTTACGTCTACTCGTTTGCGCTTATGCCAGAATTGGCACAATCCGTGGCGGGCAGCGGGTCGTGCAACTACTCCAGGTGTGACACATCGCATCTCGTGGCGACCGTGCGTCCCAACCGTCAAGGCCGCGTGCGCATTTTTTGCACCTCGTTCAATGTCCTTCGCATTGCCAACGGCCTGGGTGGATTGAGCTTTGCCGGCTGACCGACCGGCCGTCCAAAAAAAATATGTCGCCGTGAGATCATGACATCACGTGCCAAGCTAAAATGGGCCAATGCGTTCACCAACAATAATCGAGGGTTCAACGGCAAAAACTGGGCCAACGAGCTTCTGCCCAACACCGACCGCCTGCGCCACAACAAACCCATGGCGCATACGGCCAACGTCTGGCAAAAGTACCTGAAGAGCAAACATCTCGACAACCTCCAGCCCCTCTCCCACGGGGCCTGGGGCAAGGTATTCACGACCTCCTGGGCCAAAGCCAAAGAATATGCCAACGTGCTCAAAGGCGGGAAAGCCTTCGTGCGCACCGCCGCCGAACCCAACGCCTCACACAGCCATGTCGTGGTCAAGGTGTTCACCCGCAGGCCCAACGAAACCGATGCCGAATGGGCGTCGTACTTAAACATGGTCAACCGCGAGGTCTCCATCCAGCGCTCCGTGTACCGCGCGTCTATGCGGCACTATGGAGGCCGCCTCGCACCAGCCGTGTTCTTTGCCGGGGTGGACAAAGACGGTGGGTTCGCCATTGTGTGCATGGAACACGTGCGGGGCAAGACACTAGCCAGCCTCGTCCGCGATTTCACACTGCTCAAACGACGACCTCCACACAATCTTCTCTTGAATGTCGAAACCGCCGTCGTCGCCCTCTGGCGTCTCGGCGTCGTTCACATGGACCTCCATCCTAATAACATCATGGTCGACCCCGCCACCGCCCACGTCACTCTGATCGACTTCGCCTCCGCCGCGCGCATCCCCCCTACAAACCGTGCCGCCATGGAAACCCTGCTCCTCAGCACCAAGGCCGGGGAACGCTACAAAATTTGGAACGAGCCCGCCCTGAAAAGACTCATTCCCGCCCTTCGCAAACAGACCAAGGCCGCCGTTCCCGACATGAAAGCGTTCCACGCCGACTGGCGCATGCTAGAATGGCTCGGGCGTGTCGTCGCGCGCCCTGGGGCTCCATCTCCATCCGTACCTTCTCCTGCCGTCGTTGGAGGAGGAGGAGGAGGAGGAAGAATTCCGTCCTCCTTCGGAAAACTCGACCTTCCTCGCCTGCACCGTGCCATCAACTCCCGGGCCCGCCGCGCCAGAGGAGCCGTGGGTGCCGTCCGCCAAATAGTCAACAAACCTCTCCGCATTCGCGCCGTGACCTCATCCTCGAACTCGAATGGATGGAAAGCGCGCACGTTTGGGAATGCTTCGGCGTGGACGGGAGGTCTGTTTGGATCCTCTGCTGGAACTTCCTCGGGAAGCAGTGGCGGGGCCTTGGGCTTGCCATCCGTGAACCTCAAATCCCTTCGCAATAGCCGGTCACAACGACAACGGGCCAACGCCGCCGCCGCCAATTCGTCCATCCGCGCGAGCAACCGCGTCCCCTATTCGGTTCTGAACGATAGCAGCGGTCTCCTCGGCGGAAGCATTGCCAAGCCTCCCAACGTTGCCGGGGTGAATGCTCAGAGCAATGCCTACATCAGCGCAACAGAGGAGCTCAATACGAATGGCAACGCAAACCCAGAATTCACGAGCGCCGCCGAGTCGCAGCGCAAGCCTTCCAATGCAGCAGCTGGAGGCGCCGCGAAGAACAATAACAAGCTGAAAATCTATGAATCTACCGTGAAAACGGGGCTGGGCCTGAAGAACTCCGCGCCGCAAAACAAGGCGTCACTCGCGCTCGAATACAACAAACGCTATACGCGCCAGGAGTTAGAGACCATTTTCGACCACGTGAAAGTCAGAGGAAACGGGAATTGTCTCTTTGAAGCCATCGTTCTCGGTGCACAACCCGTCCTGATCCCCAAAAATACAAAAAACAATAACAAAAACAATAAAGAAAGGAGGGAGGTGACAGATATCGTTATCCAACAAATTCGCGAATATGTCTCCCAAAAGTGCGCGAATCAGTCTAACGTTAACGATAGCGTCAAGGGTATTTATGGCGAGTACTGTAAATCGATCGCGAATAATCCCCGTGCCTATGGAAACGCTAGTATTCTAGATATTCTTTCAAAACTTGGTATCAGATTTGTCGTTATTACATCGTTCGATGACAATACATTCGCGGCGACACAACGGTATCCAGTCTCTTTCAACGCAGCAAACGCCAAGCAAAAAATTCAAAAAACCGTGTATTTGCTGTACATTCGAGGTAAGACGTCCGCCAGCGATCATTACGATCTCTTGCGCATAAAGTCTAAGAAAGGCGTCAAGGAATCGGAACTGAAATGGTCACGAAAATTATTATTCCCAGCCTTGTTTTGGAGATAATATACCGATACTAAACGCGACCGCCGCGTACACGAGACACGGCACGGGACCTAATATATCACATCCTTTTGCTACGACACAAACGCCCAAAATACAGGCGCCTATCATCATAATCATCCCAACAACGTTCGGAAAGGTCATGACACATGTTGCAATGAGAACAACGCCATATGTCAGGGCCGCAACAGCTGTCAGCACAGACAACCTCCGAAGGTTCTCCGCACGCCACAGCACCGCAAAGATACCGGCAGCAGCGCACAATGCGACCAATGGGTTTTTCCACAACCACGTCGTCACCTCCGACACCACGTACCCCACAACGAGGATGATGCCGCCCCCAACGACCATGGCACCGTATCGAACGCATTCATCGACCGCGAGAGGCAAGTACTCGCACACTGTCGTCCATATCCCTTTGGCTAGTCGGACCGCCGCCATTTTGGCCATCTCGATATCGATGTGCACGATCAGGCAGGCGCCGTGCAGCAGCGTGCAGAGCAAGAAATCGATGTACATGGCACATTCCAGCGTCGCGGTCGTCAGCCACCGGTCCCGTGTCTCGTCCAAAACTGGTGCCGAAGCCGTGTCTTCCTGCTGATACGTTTCCAACATCGTCATGCGCCGGTACAACGCTTCTAACGCCATGTCTTCTCGCGTGAAAGCGGTCTCAAACAACGCCACGGTATACAGCGCCCGCCGCACGTAGGCGTCAAACAGCCGCGCTAAAATGCGTTGTTTCCCCTCGTCGCATTGCCGTGCCGTGGCCTGCCCCGTTTCCATCGCCTGCAACAACTTCACCTCCGGCATTTTATCGCGCCGCCGCCGCACCAGCATATACTCTAAGCACACCGTCGCTCGTCGTCGGTGCGCCGGCCGGCTTCGGTACATTCTGAGTATGCGTTGGGCGACATGCGCTTTCATTCGTGGTAACTCCTGCTCATCGGCACCCGTTGCCCACATGCACCACAGCAGCGCGGCCGGCACGGTCCACGCCGCGTACAGAAGACACCACGCCGAGCTGGTGAGCACGAAATACGCGACCACGAGCGCCGTCAATGGCCTGTTCTTATTTCGAAGAAGGAATGGGATCGCGATGTATGTTGGTCTGCGCACACACACCGCGCCCACCGTCCATCCTAACGCTACAAGAGGTTTCCAAGAAGAAGTATTCATATTTTTTTTGCAAAGACAAAGGCTGGAAAAGTCGTTATACACAGGTGTCCTCGTTTCACGCTTTCTTTTTTGTGAGTTTGCGCGCGCGCCAAGTTCAAATACCCCATTTTTTTTCGGACCGTATCGATAGCATCCGCGGAAAAAATGCAAGGCGACGTGATAGCACTGAAACGGTTTGACCCGACCGTGATTCAGGACGGAAAAATATGCGTCATCATCGGCAAGCGCGGCACCGGCAAAACCGTCCTTGCCAAAGATATCCTGTATTACAAACGACACATTCCCGCCGGCATCTGTTGTTCCGGCACCGAAGAAGGAAATCACTGGTACAGTTCATTCATACCGGATACGTATGTGTACGGCGATTTTGACCGAGCAGCCGTCCAGCGCCTCGTCGATCGACAGCGTGATCTTCGGAAACGGGGGTTTACGACCAATGTGTTCCTCATTTTGGACGACTGTCTCTACGACAAAAAGATCTTGCGCGAAAAGGTTGTCCGCGAGCTGTTCTTCAATGGGCGACATTGGGGCATTTTTCTCATCATTACAGCCCAATGGATGCTCTCCCTCGCGCCAGACCTCCGCGCCAACATCGATTACGTGTTCATTCTGCGAGAACCCATCCGCGCCAACCGAGAGAGACTCTATAAAACGTTGTGCGGCATTTTCCCGACGTTTGACGCTTTTAACAAGGCCATGGATGTCGTCACCGAAGATTACGGGTGCCTGGTCATTGATAACGCCAGCAAATCCAACGATATTTCGAGCGTGGCGTTCTGGTATAAAGCCAAGCCGGTGCGTCACTTCCGCATGGGGTCCAAAGCCTTTTGGAAGTTTCACGAAAGCAATTATGACCCGAAGCACGACAAACGCCCACGACCACCGACGGAAGACGGTCTCAAAAAGAAGAGTTCCACGGTCATTCTCACGCGCTAATTCTTTTCTGTTCTCTTAAAGTAAGTATGGACACGCTGATGCTCTGTGTCTCGTTTCTCATGAGCCTCGCGGCGGCGTTGGTCATCCTGATCGCCGCGGTCCTCATCTACAATCACCATCATCCGAGCACCGCCGCTCCCTCTTCCACGAGTACGACAACCACAACAGCAACCCCAACAGCACCCACCGCGAGCACGCCCGGCAAAACTTTTGCACCCTATTTGCTTCTCAGCAGTCCCACCGCCGCCAACATCGGGAAGTACAGCACGTGGACCACGCTGGCGTTTGTCGTTGGATACTCCGGCAGTACCATCAAATGGGACTCGGGTGCCGTGTCCGCATCGACGGTCAAATCCAAAGCCAACGGGCACTGTATCGTGTCCTTTGGGGGACAAACCGCCGGCTCCAAAAAGGCGCCCTATTACAACGAATTGGCCGGCAAGTACACGGACTCCGCCAAGCTTGCGGATGCCTATGCCGCCGTGGCCAATGCGTTGGGCGCCACCATCCTGGATTTTGATGTCGAAGAAGACGCGGTTCATGATACGGCAGCGTGCGAGAGACGACACGCAGCTCTCGCGGCGCTCCAAAAGAAAAATCCCGCGATTCGCATCCATTTCACGGTCCCTGTGGAAATGGCTGGAGTACCGTCCACCGTGAAAACCATGCTGCAGAACGCCAAGAAAGCAGGCGTGTCCATCAGCGTCGTCAATTTGATGACCATGTACTTCAATAAATCGGGAACCAAAATGGCAGATGCCTGTTGGAAAGCCGTCGACGCCTCGAGATCGTTTATCACCGGTCTCGGCGCGAAGATCGGCATTACACCGCAAATTGGGAAAAATCCCGACGCTCCGTACACCAAAGAAAATTTTACGTTAGCGGACGCCACCGCGCTCGTGGCCAAAGCCAAAGCCGATCCCGACGTGGCCTTGATGGCCTTTTGGGAAGTTGGCAGAGACGCCGGAGGCAAGTACGCAGCCGCCTTCAAAAGCTTTGAAACGTGAGTTTTCACACGTTGACGACGATCTGTTGGTGTTGCGCAGCTGCCTGGGGGACCTCGACGGCCGGCGCGTAGATGATGCGGTTCGTTTGAGGGTTGTACCGCAGCACCACATACGCCTGGGACGTCGTGGGCGTGATGTTGGAAGGACACCACGTATTGTCCACCGCACAGGCCACCGCGTACACCGCCAGGCCCGGGTATTTCTGTTGTAAAAACGCCTGGGCCTGTCGCCAGTCCCACCCGATCATTTCCGGCCAGGGTCCAGGCATCGGCGCGGGCGTGGCACTTGCGGGTGCCGCGGCACTTGCAACTGAGCAGGGCCGGCACACCACGCCTCGTACAGTGGCGTCGTACACGCACCCACAATTGGCAGACGACTGGTCAGATGCGAGTTGGGGCGCCCGCAATTTCCAGCAGTAGTGCAGTGCCGTGTTGGTCGTGGGAGCATCCTTGCACAGCAGTTTGCCCGTGCCTTCGTCCGCCCGCAGGAAAAATCCGTTCACCGCCGACCGCAACATCACGTATTCGTCACCACCGGTCGTTTTACACCATCCCGGCACCACCACAAAACAGGAATTGGGTTCTTGCTTCACGTCATTCCATACCAACACGTCGCCCGTCACCACCGTCAAGTACTTGTTTTGCCACCGGACCGCATACCGGGATCCCGACACCCCACAGTCCACCAACGCGTACACCGGGTTGGCTGAGGGCATGGGAGCGAGCTTGGCGTCCAGGGTCGGCACATACCCCGGTCGCAACAAGCTCTCGAACGCAAAGTTCAGGAGCTTGGATTCCGGCGCGCGCGTTTCCATTTTGTTGGGATCGTACACATAGGGCGCCACGGTCACGACTGGTGCTGGTTGCACGACGGGCACCACGGGCACCATGACCGGGGCAGACGTTACCTCGTTTTTGCGGCGACGCTTGATCATCCATACGATGATGACCAACAGCAGGACACACACCACGCCACCCACGAGATATCGTTTGTCCATGCCACCGCCGCTGCTCGTTTTTGGAGGTTCGATATACCCCACATTCGATGGATATAAGCTTGGAGGCGCGGTCGACGAGGAAAAGTAGGGATCCATCTCTCTTGGGAATGGGCACACATTTTTTTTACAAACAAAACAAAAAGAAACCCCTTCAACTATGGCACGATCTGCTTGGCCGATAGAGGGGAAGAAAACCCGAAGGTTCTTCTTTTTCGGGTCGTCGTAGAAGATTCGAACTGGCAACCTCGGTGTCACCAGTGGCGGGTGTTCGCAACCCGCCAACCCCACTCTCTATTTTTTCAAATTATAGCCCAGAAAAATCTCTTTTAGAAAACATATGCGCGCTCTCCTCATTTTCGGCATCGTTCTTGTCCTGTTCGTCCTCTGGCGTCGGTCCCGGTCGTGCGAGTCTTATGTGGACTACTCGCGCTATTTCGATATGAACACCCACCTCTTTTCCAGCGCGAGCGTCTTGTACGAAAAAATCCGGTCCAGGCTGAAGGCCATGCGGCGGCGCGATTACGCCGAGGTCACGTACACGACCCAGGGCGGCCAGCGCTGGGTTGGCGTCTACCTCGAAGATGCCAAGGGGTCGTTTGCTGCCAGGGCGCCCGTGGCCGGCGAAGGCGTGGCGCGTTCGCTTTTCGCGAAAATCAAACGGACTTTCTCAGGAGCGGTCTGGGATACGCGTGACGATACCGAATAAACGTTTTAAGCTTTTACGCATTTCGACTTCACGCACTTAAAACCATCTTTTGGAGTGAGCAAATCCACGCCCGAGGTACCTTTAGGACAGTATTCGGTTGCACCATAAGGCTTGACGCAACTTTCGGTGGAACAAGTACCTCCATCTTTACAAAGGGAGACATTTCTTCCGTACATACTCTTTCGCACATAGGCACCGTCGACACAAGCACACGCATCATAATCGTCTGCTCCATTTCGCTTACATTTACCTCCATCTGAAGACCATATGCTTTCATACTGTGTCTCATTGCTCAGACCATTCGTATTACACCCAATACCCTGATCAGCGAGAGATTGTGCATCGTTACCCGTAATTACTACGGCCTGATCCACAGCCTGATTGGCAACTGCCGCCAACTGGGGTGTCGACCTCTTCCAACTACCCACCGGATAACTGTCCCAAACTGCCTTATCGACATATGCATTATAATTCTTAGTATTTTCTCTTTTATCCGGCAGGAAAGCTGCGAACGTTTTGGGATAACATGACATCACGCCATTCTTATCTTTCTTACTCAAAATAAACCCTCCACACTGAGTGTTTTTCTTGCAAACTTTCTTACAGGCGTCTACAGTCCTCACCTTGATGAGTTTGCCAATATCATTTTGTCCAGCGGTAAAGTTCGAGTTGCCCAACAACCTATATGAACCTTTGGGTTTTCCAGTAAACACGTCATAGTGTTCCTTGTTTCTTTTGAAGGTTCGTAAGATAAGATACACTACCAGGATGGCGAGTGCGGCAATAAGAATCCACTTGACCTTGAGGTTCTTTCTCAGTTTGTTGAATTTTGGTTTAGGCATAGTTAATTTTACAAAAAGATTTTTTTTTCGAGGCTCCACTAGGAATATAGGAATATTCAACTTTTAAAATACACTTAAAAACGGCAAATCAGATTAGTACGTTTAGTTCACGCGTCTCTATTTATATGCTGGAGACCTCCCGCTCGTCCGTCGGCGAGCAAGGTTTCTACCCAAGAACGCCTAATTAAGAAGGCTATTTAGATGGACGCCTTGATTCATCTAAATTGCCATAGCGGAACTTGAGAAAGGAGTTTAGCCAATAGACGCCCCGACAATTTTGCGCGTGTAGGCGTCGTACACGAGAACGAAGCGGTCGGTGCGATAATCCGTGGGCAGAGGCGCCCCGTAACGCACGGCCACCGTGGTCATGTTGGGGTAGGTGCTCATCACGTACGCCACCGCGTCATCCTTATCGCGGCCCATCAATTCAGGGAAACTGCCGCCGGGTTGGATGGGTCGGGGTTGTTGGGGCCACCAGCCGCGGGGGTAGGCAGGGATGGGAGGAATTGGCACGCGGGGACCCCAGTACCCCCCAGGAAACTGGACGTAGGGATTGCCAGGCGCATAAATCATCACGTCGGTGTTCCGGGCAGGAGGACTCGTGGTCACGGGGGGTGCCTCGGTAGGAGGTGGAGGCGAGGGCGAGGCGATCACGACAGGACTCGTCTCGCTCACGGGAGTCATCGTCATCTCGTCCGCCATCAGGAGGTCGTCATCAGACTTCTGGGACGACGAGCGGAACACCACGAACCCAACAGACGACGCGCATAGAAGGCACACCAAGATGACCAGCAGAAATTTCCAATTCATTTCGTACTTTCAGTCACACATTTTTTTTCGGCGCATTGGAGTAGTTACATCATCAGACATGAAAAAGTCCACGCGACTGCTGCCCGTCAGCGGCTCCGAACCTAGAAACATCAACGCCTACAAAACGCCTCGAGCAGTGGGGCGCAATAATTGCATGGCCTTTGCATTCGGCGAAAAAGGGGTCGTCAACGGCCAAAAACAACAGCCGGGCAACAAATCAGGCCTCAAGAACGTCGATTTTCCGCTCACGTCGTGTGGTCCCATGATTCGTCGCGTTCTCCGGGACTACAAAGGCTCCGTGTATCGCGGCTCCGTCGGCACGCCTTGCAAACCCGGGTACGCCAAAGTCATGCCGTTCATCGCCAAGGGACGAGATTTCCATTGGTACCGACAAGAACCCAATGGCATGTGGGCGCACAAACGCGGACTCACTCCCGTCACGAAAAAAGATGCCTGTGGAAAACCAATTGTGAATCCACGAACCTCCTGCCGAGACTTTGGAGACGGCCTCGATTACGCCACCCCATGTCCCGTCCTTTGCCGAAAAACTTTCAACGCCAAAAAGAACTTAAGTGCGCCGACAAAGAAGAAAAACAACGCCCCGCATGGCCAACGAACCACGCGCCGAGTATCCCGTCCGAAATCGCGCGCGTCGGCGGCTCGCCACCGTCCTCCGGTCTGGATCTGAAGAAAATAATGACGATCCCGACCGCGTCACGACTCTCGTCAAAGCTATCGAACAGTCCACGTGGAAACACGTCGTGCGGTCCTTCCCGCCCAGTCAACGATTTTGGAGCAATCCCAAACTGCGGTACCGGTACACGACCAAAATCTTGGGCATCGAATTCAACCTTCGGCACCCCAACAATCCCACCCTCTCAAACAAAGTGCTGGACGGCGCCCTCGATCCACGACAACTGTGTACCATGGCGCCGTACGAAATGTACCCGGAACTGTGGGAACCCGTCTTCGAACGCATTGCCGCCAAACAACTCCGCAAACAACTCACCCATGACCTCGAGACCATGCCGGACGGCGCTCTGCAATGCAAGAAATGCAAATCCCGTAAAACGACCTACACGCAACTCCAGACACGCAGCGCTGACGAACCTATGACGACCTTCGCTCTCTGCGTCGCGTGTGGTCGGCGCTGGAAAGAGTGAGCGCTCGAAGGCGCGCTGACCGACGCACGCCAAAAGTCAGCATGACCTCCGCCACATCGAGAACTTCCGCGACTTCGCACAGCGCCTCCATTTTTGTTTATTAGACTGGAAACAAACGAAGCCTTAAGCAAATGAGACCGACCGTACGCGTTTCTCGGTCCCATTTTCTTTCGCGGCGCATGACAGCATGGTGCATTTTGCCGCCGGCATTCTCCCAATTTCGTTCGTGGATGGCGTCCCTCTCTTCCTCGTCGGCAAAGACATTCGGGACGGGTGGAGTGATTTCGGCGGAAAAGCTGAACGCGTCGATAAAGGTAACCCCGCCATGTGCGCCGCCAGAGAATTTTACGAAGAAACCCTCGGCACCGTGGTGTCCGCGCGTGCATTGCTACACACAATGACCCTTCCAGGAAGCTGCGTGGCCCTCAAGTCGTCCACCCAAAACAATTATGATTATCACATGTTTATTGTCGAAATTCCGTACCTTCCCCATCTCCGGTCCACTTTTCGAAAAGTGTTACGATTCTTACAAAGTGCAAACATGAATAGAACATATGTAGAAAAACTCGATGTACAGTATGTGACATGGGATATGCTCCAAAAGCTAAACAAGCGTCCGGTGTTTCAAAAAACTCTCGACCTTCACCGGCCCGTGTTTGACGCTCTCGCCGCATCGACGTGCCACACTTGGCGCAGATGCGGGAACCACACGGCATTCTGAAAACATCTGGGCGAGTGCCTCGCGCACCTGAAAGAGATGTTCCACGTCGTTCGAATTCACACTTCCCAGCCACGTCCCGTGATCCGCGTACCACATGAGCGACGCCTGTTGCATGTTGACATCAAGCACTCTTGGGCACACAAATGTCATGTATCGCGTATCATATATCAACCCGTTCATAGAAAGCACATACCGACCGTCCGTTTCCTGGCGTTTCATCAAAAGCCAGTAGAAGGATCGTCGCATATCCTCGGGGATCCCTGCATTGGCCGCACGCCACAAAGCCGCTGTCTGCTGCACGTACTCCTTCGACGGCGTATGACACACCACGTCCTGCATTTCCACTAGATATTTACACGCACACTTTCCGTCCAGTCGCTCGGCACCAGTCACGGGCAGAAACGCCAGGGGGTCCGGCACCCACACCTGCGATGGCACCACACTGATGCGCACCGTGTCCACATCCCCGCACCGCACCCACAGGCGCACCACATCACCTTGTCGAGCTCCACGCAGTCGAAAATAGCTTCCCAAACCTTCCAACACGAAGTGCTCACCCCCACCGCGAAGTCTGGTCATCCTTTTTCTCAACCACAGTGTCATCGTTTCATTCTCTTCGCTCGACACACCCAAGGGACACTCGAACTCATTCGAATGCCACATGGACGACGTATGGACATCGCGCGGGCCGGCCGCAGTCAGTCGATCCCAATGAACGCGGACATGAGCTTCTTCGAGAGGAACTTCGCCCGCGTGTATCTCCCCCTCTTCGAGTGTGTGGTATGCTAACGTTACGCTGAATACTTGCATCATATATTAAAAAATTGTATGTCACACAAAAACTATTTTTGCGAATCTTTTCTTGTTTTCGAGGGCACTTCGTGGAAGCTCAAGGAGGAAGCCTGTGCTCACGCTTTCTTTCTTCTTCGAGCTCTCTTTATTTTTCACACCAAGGTTTCCAATACCTCTTGAAGTTCCAGCAGTGCGAGGTCCAGCACCAGCGTTTCCACATACCGTGGTTCCCGCGATGCCGCACGCACCCCACCCTTGCACCACCACCACCACATCCGCCGCGGCTTTCGGAGCGTCGCCAACACACTTGCATACCTTCCACGGCTCGTCCCGGGCAACCGCCAGACCCTCTTTCGCACGCGGGTCGCATCTTCACGGTGCAACCATAGCCAAAAAAACACGTCATGCCCGCTGCGGTAATCACGCACCAACCGTTCCACAAAGTTGACGGTTTCATATCTCGTCAACCGTTTTCGGTGGCTCCTACAGATCGTCACCATCTCGGCAAATTCCAGGCCACGCCCCATCACTCGCCATCGGATATGCCGCTCAAAATCGACGTCGTACGCATGCTTGCGAATCGCCTCCGCGTGGCGTTTGTAGGTATCGTACACATCTTGGTATCGACCTGTCCCACGCTCGTAATCAGGCGGCATGATCACCAGTCGGTGGCATCCCATCGTTAGCGTGGCCGCGGCGTACATTGCCGTGCACGTCGCCACCGCGTGAACCTGGTCCAAAGGATCCTGGAGGACCGAGAAGATACTCGTTAAGACGTCGGGAGGCAAGTCTTGGACCCTCATTTTTATTTATGTTTGCGGCGAGGGGCGCAGTTAAGCGACTTTTAAAACCAAGGGCTGCGGCGGGGAGCGGCGGGCTTGCGACGGCGGGTGGTCGGGCGTTTGCGAGCTGCTGCCGCCGCCGCGCGCAATGCCCTGTCGAGTGCGGCTTCCGTGCTTGAGGCTCTAGCGGCGTTGGAGGTTCGACTCGCGTCCATCGCCGCTATACATTCAGGATCCCCAACAATGGTTCCGCGCGTTCTCCACAACGTACAAAAATAACCGCAAAGACTTGGGTCGCAAATTCTTTGACTCGACCTCCACGCGCGTATTTACGCCGGCCGGGTTGTACGAGTTCGGAAAAGGTCTGGCGACACAGCGGTACAAGATAGCCGTAGTGTACAGAGTTCATCGCAACTACCGCCAAATCTGTCTCTTTGCGGACGACGACCAGTCCGTGATTACCGCCAAAGCCATCGGGACGCCCGTTCAGGCCAAGCAGCTGTATCTGCAACTGAAGAATCTCAATCCAAGCGCAACTTTCTTTGTCCGATAACTTTAACGTTTCACGCTTTCTTTTACCAGGGACCTTAATTTATGGAACGTTTTCCGTCACAGCTAAATTATTTTAATTAAAGATAAAATGGAAACTCTCCTGAAAACAAGACCTCGCCTTTCTCCCACGCTTTCCCATTCAGTCAGGACCGCTCACGCTTTTGCGTCCTCCACCGTGCGCTACGTGTGGATGCAATTTCACGATGCCTTCGTTGCCGCGACCATCGATGAGAACGGCCGGCATCGGCTTGAGCGCCTTCTCGGCCGCGCGTTCGGTATGCCAGTCCATATTTCCTGGGACACCGAGCGCCGCGAACTTGCCGTCCAATCCGGCTTGCCATCGCATTACTACGTTCGGCACATGCCCATGCACTGGTTTCTTACATATGCAGCCGGGGCCGATACGCTCACGGCACGGGTGGACCTCCTGCCGCACGAAGAAGATTTTTCGACCTATGGAACTTTCAAAGATGCTCACATGTCGTTGCGCACGGTATATTATAATGACGGGGACATTTGTCATAAGGATGCCGTCGCGTTACTGCGACCCACCGTTGATGCTGCCGCCATTGTTTCTGGAACTGCGGCCATCAGAGCACACCTCCTGCGCCGCGCCCCGCTCGACATCCAATTCGATTCCAATCTGTTTTCTTCTGATGAAAAAACTATTCTCGAATCTCTTGCTTCTTACACTCACAAAATGTAACATTCTCTCGCGATAACTTCTTTGAAAAAGTCTTCAAGACAACCGACAGACTCTGTCACAATTGAACGCTCAACACGGCTTTCGCAAAAATCATCCATAGTGTTTTTGCAGCATTTCACATTCTCGGGCGTCGTTTCCTCGCCTAACAAGAACACTTTTTGCACGCGAAGCCGATTCTCTAACGAGTGTACCAGAGAAATCTCTTTCATCTCCTCGCCGCCACTGTCGCTGTCACTGTCACTGTCGCCGTCACTGTCACTGTCGCCGTGACTGTCGCTACCACTGTCGCTGTCACTGTCGCTGTCACTGTCAGAGAAGGTCCTCGGCTGCAGGTCGATGTTCACGTCGATAATGAGGATCACAGGTGGCCCTGTAGTAAGCGTTCCTTCGATACGAGGCACGTCAGAAAGTCGAAAAGCAAGAACCCTCAGTGCGCCCATATTCCGCGAAGGCAGGACCACCGTGTCATCAATAGCGGTCCCCGTTGCGATCCATTTGGGTGTGGCGTATCCAAGAGTATGCTTGCTCCATAGCGCATTCAATCCTTGAAACGTTTGTGTTCGACGAGGAAGCCGCACGTTGCCTTCGACCGCCAGTTTTGTAGCAGTGCAGCCGGTGAGATCCAGTTTCTGTGAAAATTGTTCCTTGCACAAGTTGCAATCTTGAATAACGAGAGAGTCCAAAGAGTGCAGACCACATAGCTTTGAGACATTCACAACCATATCTCCATCATCCAAAAAGTAAAGACTGTCAGACCAACAAAGAGAACGCAACACGAGAACCTCCAAATTGGGCATCATGGAAACGATGCACTCACAATCCACAAAACATGACAACTCCACATTATCCAGCACAAGGACACGCAGACTTTCATACTTTTTTGAACACTGAGTAAGGATGATAGGATTCTCAAAATCCTCGTAGTTCCGAATTGTCAGCGAAAAGAGATTTGGTGCAGCATCGAGAATTTTGCTACCGTACGGGTCTTTTACCAAGGAACGTCTAATTAAGGAACGATGTCGAAATTCGTCCCCGAAAAATCTTAATTCAAGGAACGAAATGTCGGCATTTTCCCCAAGACGTTCCTTGGCTCCACTTAGTCAGACCCTACATCCAACATGGGTACAGTGTCCAGAACACTGAACACTGAGAGGTGTTTTGTCATACACCTACATTAATAAGTTCTCGAGAATTGCGGCGGGTCTTGTTGTCCCCACAAAAATCTCAAGCATTTGCAGAGAATGTTGATGGCGGCATTGAGATCCCTATTCCAATAGATGCGATGACATGCACTGTTCTCGCAGTGTCGCACCTGATGTAACCGATCACCGTTCACCAACTTTCCCATCATTTCTTTGAGACACGAACAGCAGAGTTTGCTAGTTCGAAATTCATCCACATCCACCAACAAACATCGTCTCGCGAGTTTACGGCGGAGCGCCTTCTGCACCACTGGCTTCGTACCTTTCACATTATGCATGGCAGCGTTGCCGTACGCTACCAGAACCTTTCGTTGTTCAGCGTGATCCTTTGTCGCCGTAATCTCCTCAATCATCTTTTCAGTGGCTTGCTGTTTTCGACCGTAAGCAAACCACCTTGCCCTTCTTACTCTTCTCTTGTGAACGTAAAAGTTTAGAAGGGTTTGAAGAGCCATGAGCACCTGTCGACACCTTTCAGCGTACGCCTCCGTGGATGAGGTTTTCGCAGTAGCAACAGTTTCATTGAATTGCCTGATTGGAGGAGCGGCATTCGTCCACTTACGCATTTCTCGAGTTCTGCCGGTTATACCGCATTCGTCGTAATACTTGGAAGCTTTCCAAGAAACGCTTGAAAAATGGACGTTGTGGCCATGTGGCTGAGAAAGGCGTTCTATGGCTGCGGGATTGTACACCACGGCTGTAAAGGGTGCCTTTACTCCTGGATCAATGGCGACAACGCGAGTTTCTTCCAGGAATTTTTCAGACTTCTTGATTTCCTTCAACACTTTTTGTCGAATCTGCACCGAAACTTCCGCTTCCTCTTGTTTCAACTGCTTCTTTCGACTCTTTGGATGCAGGGGAAGAGGTATTTTTCGGGGAGTCTCGACCACGACAGAAACCGACATACCGTCTGTCTTCACGCTGTGGCCAAAAGAACGTCTCTGATTTCTTCCCGCTTTTACCATTGACTTGACGTCAAAATATTCGTTCCACAGCTCGCTTTCCGTACCGCTCTCTAATAGGATGTTGGCAGTCTCTTGAGTCACGTCGTAATCTTCCATCTTCTTTCTTTTTCTGCCGCGAAGGACTGCAACCAATGATTTCAATACCGTCGTCGAGATGTCGATAAAAGGCGCCCGGAACTTCTTTTGCGGCAAGATCGAAAAGAGCTTGATGCCACTAATACTCTTCTCTTCGTTATCTTTGGCCCAGAGGATGTGGTCTTCGATGTCTTTCAGCATATCCCTTAAAAATGGAAAATAGCCTGGCATATCATCAGGAGCGAACGAGACGGGAAGCGGTCCGCTCATTCGTTGACGAACGTCATCCACCAAGTGCTGCATCCATTCGATGTCTTCCGACGTAAGCTCTTCCAAGCGTCGAAAGGTTGGCCACAAAGACTCCACACTACCTTCTTCATTTGTACACGCTCTGTCAAGAAGAGCGATTGCTGATTTGATCACGTTGGAATGCTTCAGCCTTTCTCTGTCCGAAAGGCATACTTTCAACCGCAACCAACGACACAGCCTTCCGTGGAACGTTTCAACAAACACTGTCTTGAAATTCGTCAGCATGGTCTGTCGCAGTCCAAGGAATATATGGTTCATGTATCCTTCGCGCTTGACTGGGACGTATTCGTGTGGTCGAAGCTGAGCATATAGACGGAACGATTCTTTTAACTCTTCGCTGGCATTCATTCCTATGCCTTTATCGCCGTTCGCGATAGCCGAAATGCAGCGATCCCAGAAACTCTGCTCGAGCGGTTCGACGTCGATCCCACTCTCCAGGCACCTCAGGACGTGAAAAGAAACGAGCAAGCTCGCTTCCCAAGTTACTTGAGAAGACACTT
>Ga0255151_1000135_pt1 | contig 28123 bp, 37 predicted proteins | sample Atl_Yuk_RepB_8h_FD_183612 | JGI IMG/M metagenome (GOLD analysis project Ga0255151, IMG submission 183612) | Freshwater microbial communities from Altamaha River, Georgia, United States - Atl_Yuk_RepB_8h | ecosystem: Environmental > Aquatic > Freshwater > River | place: USA: Georgia | collected... | reverse complement strand
TGATTTCTTCGAACTGAGGATGAGTTGTACATTCTCCTCCGGTTAAGTTCATAATAACTTTACGATCATTAAATTTATCCAAAAATAAACTCAAAGTATTTGCATCAATTTTTTTATGCTTACCTGCGTAAAGATCCGGAGTGCAGTATCTACAACTATACGGACATTGTGTTGTCATAATATAATCGATCCTCAGATTATTTGGATTGACCGGTTTGATTTTAATTAATTTTTTCATTAGGTTGTCTCATAGATAACTATGTATATATGTTCAAGATAACAAGTGTGTGGCCACATCAGGACCAAATAAAAATTGAATGGAATATTGGAAAACGATGTAACTACGATTGTAGTTATTGTCCAAAATCCATTCATGATAACTTTAGTCCGCATACCGATATTAACATTTTGGAAGCAGCAGTTGACAAACTCTGTGAGCTAGGCAAGCCATTGCGCATCAGCCTTACAGGCGGAGAGCCTTGTGTACATCCAGATATAGAAGATTTACTAGAATATTTTAAACGTAAAAATATATTTTGGGTAAATTTAACCACTAACGGAACCAGAGGACATCAATGGTATTTGAATAACGAAATGTTTTTCAATCACCTTGTTTTCAGTTTACATTTTGAACACGAATGGACTCGAATCGTTGATACAATTATGAAGTATTACGACAGCACAGAAAGAGATTTCTTTGTAAACATAATGGCCCACCACGATAAGATGGATCATGTTAGGAATGTTGTTAAAGCATTTAGCCAGATAGGAATCAAGTATGCTGTTCGTAGAATACGTTGGACAGAAGGAGATCATAATGTATTTGACGACCTTCGATATGACGGAAAAGATCTAGAATGGATCTTAGCACAAGATGCTACAGCAAAACCTAATTGCAGAATAGACAATGAAACGATTATTCATGCTAATGATGTAATAAAAAAACATATGAATCAATTTAAAGGCTGGACATGTAATGCCGGTCTCGAAAGCCTCATGATCAATTGGGATGGGGAAGTGCATCGTGCTACCTGTAGGGTAGGTGGTAGTCTAGGCAACATATACCAAGGTACGTTTGTTGCTCCTAGCGATCCAGTTATTTGCACACGAGACTGGTGTACATGTGCCGCCGATATACCATTAACAAAAGAAAAACATGGCTAACAAATATTTTTATCCACATATTCCTCCTTCATGGGTCGCTGCTAGTCCTATGAAAAAAGTTGCAGGTTCTAGTTTTAGATGGGGCAATGATCTATTTCCTCAAAGCCCGGATAAACCTGAGAATGCAAAATATAACATAGATGACGTTGAATATGTAATCAATAGTTTAGGCTATAGAGAAAAAGAGTTTGAAGAATCATATCATCAGTACGATGAATTATTTTTAGGTTTTGGTCATAGTTCCACAGCAGGTGTGGCTATTCCTGAAAATGATGTTTTTCTAAGAGTAGTTGAAAGAGAATTGCCGAACGTGAGAATTTTAAATCTAGCGATCGCCAAAGCATCACCGGATACTATAGCAAGGATGGTAGCCTGTACTATACCTTACTTCTTACCTAGATGTAAAAAACTTAGTGCCATTATTATGTGGCCACAAGATGTAAGACGAGAAGTTTTTCTAGACGACTTTCATGAAAGTGTTACAGCATATTCTGATCCACCTTACAAAGGTTACTTCATGGGCATAGACAATACCAGTTGTAAGTATAATCGAGACAAGAACAAACACATGGTAGAATTAGTTTGTCAGTTACATAATATTGATACATTCACGGTACCCTGGCAAATGTATTGTAATGCCATTGATGATCAAACCGATATTGCTCGAGACGGAGTTAGCCCGTCAATTAGTTGGCATAGAAAATTTGCCGACGAAATTATTCGACAAATAAATGCGAGAGCTCAGGAAAAATAACTGAGAAGTTAGTGTTTCTTACTTTGTCTAAATTCTTAATATAATCAACAAAGTCTGGCAGTAGGTGAGTATGGTCTTCTGCTTCGACAAATTTTAAGATAGCTTCCCACCTTCTCCATCCGTAAGGATTAGTATTCCAAAAGCCGTCATCTTGGGTATAGTTGTCCCATAACCATTGTTTAAAATCTTCAAATTGTTTTCTAATTTCTTCTTTATCTGCTTTGGGCAAAATTCTAGCACTTAAGAAAGTAGGAATATACAACAGATGTAGGTTAATGATTCCTCCGCCTGTTTGATATTCATCTAAGGTAAACTTGTTGATCTTTTTAAAACCCTGACTTAGTTTCCATTTGGCAAAGTCAACGATATGTTTGATGTTTAATGCTTGGACAGCACAGGCAATAGCGCAATGTATATGGTCTGGTGCTTCATCCATTAGTCTAAGACTACGCTCTATATCAGACCAGTCTGCTGGAAATCTAATATAGTGATTTCTATCTCCCTGAGCATCAATGCTAAAAGCATATCGAACCTGTTTGAATTGACTCCATACATTAATAATATCTTCGTTGACAAATATGCCGTTGCTGTTGTAACGCAAACTGATATTCTTAGCATATCCACGACGTATAATTTCATCTAGGAATCGACGATGTTCTTTAATCATTAATGGTTCACCGCCTGCAAAGTATAGTTGCGTTATGTTAGGAATTTGTTCAAATACTTCTTCCCAGAACTCCGGCTTTTCGTACCAGGTATTATTAAATTCAGTCTTTTCAAAATTTAATTGAAACTTAACAACCTTACTTTTTAATCCATCCATAACTTTGTCGTAGTCTTGTAACCAACGACTGCTATCGTGAGGACTGCACATAACACATTTTAAGTTACAGGTATGACCTAATCTTAGGTCCATATATCTAATAATAGGAGGCACTGATCCGTCTTCGGCAGTATCTTTTATTAGTTGTTGAAAATCTAAGCCGTCTCTGTTCCATTCATACAATTCCCAAAGACGTTTGCTAACTACCCCATTTGATTCTTCTTCAAAGCATTTAGTACAGCTAGCAGGAATACCTCCTTCTAGCATTGTTTTTCGAACACTTTTCATGTATTCATTATTGAATGCGGACAGCAAGGTATCTTTACCAAAATTGGCAGGACGACCATTTTCTTTTTTAACCAATCCAACTTCGTGGTCGCCGGTCTTTGCTCCCGATGCATTAGTAACACAACATAGTCTAGCATCACCATTTGGACGTGTGGCCAAATGAATCCAAGGTAATGCGCAGAAAGTAGGAGAACCTGTTTTTTCTTCTACTATTTTAATGTATGTTTGTATTTTATCTTTCATAACTCAGCTTCTATACACTAGTTAGCCTATAAATACCCTGCGAGAGAAAAAAGATGGATCTATCAAATTGGAGTCTTTATTACAAACAACACGAAACTGACGGTGGGTTGACAACAACTCAAATGTGCTACGAGCCTAGAGTAAGTCCTGACAAAAAAACATTTTGTATGAACTTTTGTTATCCTTGCGATTATCAAAAAAATCAACAACGAATTTCTTATACACCCGAACACGTAGAATTTGCATTTAATAGAGAAATAAAATATTTAGAAATTTTTAAAAATTGTCCTTGGGCTCCAGAAATTTTAGATATAACAGATAAAAAAATATTCATACGTTGGTACGGAAAAACTTGTAATGATTCGTTATACAGAGATCAAGATTTAAATTTAAATTGGTATACAGATATAGAAACAATAATACTTGATCAAGTGAATATGGGATACCTTAAAGCATCAATGTATCCACATAGTCATTATTATGATGATCAGGGAAATATGAGGACAATAGATTTTTATGCAACAGTTGAGAAATCTAATCCTTATCTAGATTATCAGGAAATTATAGGATTAATAGGAACAGATACAGATAGATTTATGCAGGCACAGGAAAACGCTCAATTAAATATTGAAACGATATTCAAGTCTGGCCTATTACACTACAGCAAATGGCCAATAAATCTCACTGAAATTTATAACAAAATATATGTCGATAGATAAAAAGAAAATTTGGTTTTTTAGATACGATACCTGGCAACATAGCTATGTTTATCTGCCGCATACTTGGTATGAATTTAAAAGATATTACGAATTAAACAGCAATTATTCCAATGAGTGGGAATGGATTCCACCTATCATAGACTATCACAAGTGGTCTGTAGATGAAATTATTAATGAGGCAGTTTCTCACAATGCCGATGTTTATATGTTTAGTAGCTATATGTGGAGTTGGGAAAGCATAAAAGTTATTGCCAACGGTATTAGGGAAGAACTGCCAAATGCTATATTAGTGTTGGGAGGGCCTCATCAACACACAACATATACTCAACCAATGTTTTGGTTTAAAGATCATCCTTATTTTAGTGCAGCAGCAGTTCCTTCTGAATACGGAGAATTTTTTATTCTTGATATGCTCGACGGCATATCTAAAAATAATCTAGATTGGAATAATGTTAGAGGTAGTTATCACAGAAAAGGACGAGGTCCGGAGGGAAATAAAAGAGATTTTGTTTATCCACACGACTTAATAGAATCTAATATAGAACACGCTAGAGCAGTCTCAAAACAATCAAAAGAAAATGGAAAACTTTTAGGCATTATGTACGAAACAAATCGAGGATGTATGTACAAATGTGTCTACTGCGAATGGGGCGGCGGAACCAACACTAAAGTTATCATTAAAGATATGGCAGTGATTGAAAAAGATGTATCCTATTTTAGAGAATTGGGAATACATACTGTTTGGATCACTGATGCTAATTTTGGTATGATGAAACAAGATCCCGACATTGCAAAATTATTAGCATCTCAGAACGATTATATGAAATTTGTAGGTATTACAGGGCTTGCAAAATCTACGGCTGAAAAGCGTAGGTCAGTTCTTGAACCATTAATACAAGCAGGATTAGTTACTTTATATCAAATAAGTCTACAAACAATTGATGATCAAATTTTAGAAAATATTATTAGAACAGATGTGCCTCCCGAGGATAATGTTAACCTAGCAAAGTATCTAATAGGAAAATATGATATAGATGTTATTGTAGAATTAATTCTTGGGTTACCTGGAATGAAAGTAGAGACTTTCTATAAAGAAACAGCCATCGAATATTCATTGATGAATAGTGTAAAACCTCATACTCATCACGTTCCTTTGTATGTGCTTCCAGATGCACCAGTGGCTAATCCTGAATATCTTGAAAAGTTTAATGTTAAACTAGCTCCTATATCCATTGAAGAATCAGTTGAACTTTTAAATGATCGACATTCGAAATATGTAAAACTTTTTAAAGATAAAAATTATAGAAAAGAAAATACTTTGCACATTCCCATCAGTTGCTATTCTTATACAGTAGAAGATTGGAAACAGATGTTTTTTATGAATGATATGAATCTTGTATTGATGAATATGATTATGATAACACCGTTCATTGATTTTTTGTATTATCATAGAAATATTCCTCTCAATGAGATTTTTGAAAAAATTTTTATTTCATTATCTAAAGTGGATGAGTTTTATCAACCTATATACAACAATTACCTTACTCCGATTTCTAATGGTGAATACTGGAATAAGTCTTGGAGACAGTTTGAAATAGGACCTATAAAAGGCGGCTGGACAGTTCATTCATCATATGCCTGGTTATGGTGTACACATAAAGAAAACATTTATAAATCAATAAGAAAAGAATTTGCAGAATACATTGATGATAAAGTTGATGATTGTTTGACGTACTGCAAAAACAGCACACTAGGTATAGAAGAAGATATAACCTGGGAAAATAAATGGCGATGGGACATCTGGGAGGAAGTTGGTAATAGAGAAGCTCAAGTACTTGAAGAATCAGTTATGTTAACAACTACTGCAACATCAATTAACTGGAATGATAGAATAAATCTTTACAGAAATAGATGCACAATTCGACAAGATTCTCAAGAACCTATTAAAATGAAAATGTTCCAAATATCAAGGGCAGGAAATGATGAATATTAATTGGCAGGATATTGTAGATGTTATTAAACAACAGTCCGGAGACGTAAGAACAATAGGAGTAGAATTTTATAAGAATACCGATGGACGTTTTAATAAAATAATAGACCTATGGAACCAGGCTGGATACACGCCTGAAAAAGTTGAATGGATTAACTATTATCCGGAAAAGCATTTTGATCAAACCGTTTCAGAAAAGTTTGCAGAGAACGTAGGTCTTACACACATCCGTTCTTGGATTAGTTGTGTTCGTCCTGGCAAGTCTGCTCCGTGGCATCAAGACATCGACGATGCAATGGAAGAATATTTAAAATTAGGAAAATTGTATAGGTATTCTGTACATATAGGTAAACCTAGTGTAGGACAAGTAATGTTAGTAGATCGAGAATCTTTTTATATGGTCCCGCAAGGAACTGTTTTTAAATGGCCCGATTATATGGCCTGGCACGGAGCAAGCAATTGCGGATTTGAAAACCATTACATTTATCATTTTTTAGGTTATGGCAACGTTTGATATAATTCTTTTAACCGATACAGCCACTGTAGAATCACCTAAGTGGTCTAGAGGGTACGGTGCTCACAGAATAGCAAGCCATCTAAGATCGCACGGTTATACAGTTTTAGTAATTGACTTTTCATCTGCATTAACATTTGATTTGTGGAATAACATCTGTAACAATGCTATAGGCGATAATACTGTAATGGTAGGATTTAGCACAACTTGGTGGCCCTATAGAACTCCATTTTCAGACAAAAAAGATTTTAGAAAATCTAATATAGAATGGATGTCGTTAAAAGGAAGTAATCCGTTAATTGATAATGACTCGTTAATATATAATGCTGTAATGGGGACGATTCAACCTTGGATTGATGTGGTTAAAAATAAAAACAATAAAATTAAAATTGTTGTAGGTGGACCTAAGATTGATTTTTACTTAGATTTCCCAGCAGATTATTTTATAAATGGATTAGGCGAAAATCAAATTATTGATCTGCTTACAGACAAAAAAAGAATATGGCCTCCTGTGCTGGAACACGATATAAATTCAAGTGCTAGAGATTGGGGGTGGACTACTTCGTCTACAAATTATACAAAATTTGATATGATTAAATCTCATGAAATTTTAAACTTAGAGATTGCAAGAGGTTGTAAATTTAATTGTGCGTTTTGTTCTTTCCCGTTGATAGGTCAAAAAGATACAGCAAGGTATTATAAAACTGAAGAAACACTATATGAAGAAATGTTACGTAACTATGAGTTATGGGGAATTACACAGTACAACATAGCCGATGATACATTCAACGATGACACTGAAAAAATAGAAATGATGATCAGGATTGTAAATCGTTTGCCTTTCAAACCTAAATTTTTTGCCTACATAAGAGTAGATGTTGTTGCAACACATCCTGAACAAATTAAACTATTAAAAGAAATGGGATTAGTAAATTGCTATATAGGCATAGAATCTTTTCATCCTACTGCATCTCGATTTGGCGGAAAAGGTATGTCTGAAAATAGACGAAAACAAACTCTCGCTGCTATGAGTAAAGAATGGGGTCATTCTGTTGCTGTGGATGTTGGGTACATAATTGGATTGCCAGGCGAAGACGAATCATTTCTTAGAGATCAAGTAGAATGGTTTATGTCTGATGAATGTCCTACAAATCATAATATAACATTCATTGCTTTGGTAATAAATCCGCGATGGTCTCTAAAATACGTTGCATTAAGTAGAATAGATAATAATCCCGAAGCATTTGGTTACACTATACCTAATAGAGATAAACCTAATTTCTGGATTAAAGACGATGGGACAGATATATTATCCTACGAAAGAGCTTCTGAACTAGCAGATGAATTAAATGCTTTGATGTATACAAGAAAAAAAGTACTTAATACCAACAATAAAGCTATTGAAGAAATAGACCCAGTAGTAGATTATTTTCAACCACTTATTGAGATGTTAAAAAATGACTAAGTTTGTAGGAAATACAAATACAATTATAGATTGGGATCACGTTATCAACGTTATAAAAGATCTCAGTCCTGGATATGTTGGGCCTAGACATTCAAAAGATGATGATATAGTAGGTATTAGAGAAATGTCAATGCTATGGGATAAGGCTGGTTTTAAATTATTAAAGGATGGCGGAACAGCAGGATGGGATATGTTTTTTCCTGACACACATTTTGATAGAAACATAGTGACTTTATTTGCAAAATTTGTTAATGTAGAACCTATCGATTGTTGGATAAGCAGAATACATCCCGGAAATATGACCCCGTGGCATTGGGATTGCAACGACAAAGAAGATGAATATTCTAAATTAAAAACATCTAGATTTACCTGCCATATTTCAAAACCGCAAGTAGGACATATTACTATGGTTGAAGATAAATGTTTTTATTTTCAAGAACAAGGAAATGTTTGGGAATGGCCTGCACGTACAAGTTGGCACGGCGGAATTAACTGCGGTTTAGAACCTAAATATCTTTTTAACTTTTTTGGAATAGTAAAATGAAATATATCGGAAACACAGGAGACTTGATAGATTGGAATTCTGTTATTTCTACATTAGAAGGACAGCCACCTGCACACACCGGCCCTGACAACTCGTTAGAACATCCAGAAGGTATAGTAGGTTTTCAAGAAATAAGAGATAAATGGGATGCTGCCGGTATTAAAACTGTAAAGGAAGGCGGAACAAACAACTGGGAAATGTATCTACCAGGATTGAATTTTGATAAAAGTGTTGTAGATAATTTTTGTAATTATGTAAACGCTGATGTAACGTTTGCTTGGATATCAAATATACACCCGGGATGTATGTCTCATTGGCATTGGGATACCAGTGGAAAAGAAGATATGTATGATTTAGTTCCTAATATGGTTAGGTACTGTTGTTTTATTAACAGGCCAGAGTTTGGTCATGTTTTTATGACTGAAGAAACAGCATTTTCTTATAGTCCACAGGGAGATGTGTGGCAATGGCCGGATAGAAAATTATGGCACGGCGGTGTTAATTTTGGTTTAAGCGAAAAATATATGTTTCATTTTATAGGACCTTCAAGATGAAATGCGTGGTTACAGGACATACCAGTGGTGTGGGTAAAACAATTTATGAACACTTTTTATCTAAAGGATGGAATGTGATAGGAATGTCACGATCTAACGGTTATAATATAGAACTTGATCAAGATCGAATTGTACAAGAATCTATAGGTTGTGACATATTTGTGAATTGTGCGTATTCAAATAATGCACAATTAGAGTTATTAAACAAGTTACACGGTAAAGTAAAAAATATAATTGTTGTAGGATCTGTTGCTGCTGATTATGCCAAGGTATGGAAAGACTATGGATTAAACAAATTTAGTTTGCAAGAGCGTTGTAAAGAACTAGCAGAAGAAGAATCTGATACAAACATATTTTATTTAAAATTAGCGTTCTGTGAAAATTCAAGTTGGCCTATTTTTATAGATGACAAATATAAAGCATCTTTTAAAGAGTTAGTATCTATTATTGATATGTGGCTACAGATTCCTAAGATATATAGTGTAGAATTTACACTAAAGAAAACTAAAGAAATTATGGATTACGCTAGGAAGATGAACCCGCATGATTGAATTAATACACCCTATTAAAATTTATAAGACAAAATACACTGGCGATTTAAATCTATTAAAAACAGAATTATTGCCAGAGCTTGATTCTGTATTTGAAAAAACTAAATTGAACAATCAAGATTCAATGCGCCACGGAGGGTTATGTTCTTATAATGCTGTTAGAAATTTACATACCTGGCCGCAATTACAATCTTATGTAGATTTTTTAAAAACACATATCGATATCTATTGGAAAGAATTAAACTATGATTTAAATCGACAACCTCAAATTTTTGAAATGTGGGCGAATATTTACAAGCACGGTTCTTTTATTGATATACACAATCATAGTCCCATACCAATTACCGTAAGTTTTTATCTTCAAAAATCTACTAACTCCGGTAACATAGTATTTGAAAACCCATTAGAAACTTTACTTAAACATCAACCAATAGACTGTAGTAATATAGATAATTATGGCTCTTGGTTCGACGAAGAAATAATTGTAGAAGAAGGCGATGTAATTTTATTTCCAGGCTGGTTGAAACATAAAACTAGGCCTAATTTAGATCAAAGCGATAGAATTATTATTGGAGCAAATGTAGTATGTTAAGGCAGGTAGAACCTGAATTAATGATCGACAATCAGCAATGTAAGGCATATGCAGATTCGCCTGGTGCTGAAGGGCTCCGAGCTTTCTTTATGGAAACACTGGCTAACTTTAAGATCCCTAATGGCACTATTGTAGACCTTGGCTGTGGCCCTGCAATACTTGATGTGCAAATATGCCAATCATACGATGTGACTATTGATGCATATGACGGGTCTGATGCAATGATGGATATTGCAAAAGATAATATTAGTAAGGCAGGATTAACTAATCGTATCAAACTAAACAAGTCTGATATTACTAATGTGTCTGGAAAGTATAATTGGGTTATGTCTAACAATGTGTTGCATCATATGCACAATCCTATTAAATTTTGGAATACTGTAAAATCTTTAACCACTGACACATCGCAGATTTTCATAATTGATATACTGCGTCCAGAAACAGAAGAAGACCTTGAAAAAATTATTAACTTTACTACAGAAGGCGAAGATTTGCTTGTAGTAACAGACTTTATAAATTCTTTAAGATCAGCGTTTACAGTCGAAGAAATTAAAGATCAATTAAAAGATATATTCCCTACTGCTAGAGTAACCAAGTTACGAATGGAAAAGATTTCTCACATTCCATTTGATATTGTGTCAATAACTTTCTAAATGGCTTATGCCTAATTGTTTACGAAATTCTTCTGTAAACTTTCCGTCAATTCTCAACGAATAAGATTGTTCCATAATTCTTTCGCCACCGTGCCAGTCAACGTCATTCCACCAGGCTGCTCGTGTATTAAGATATATTTTGTTTTTCTTTTCCGGATCCCAGATATAAAATGCTTTCTTAGTATTAGGACGAATATGTATAAATTCGTTGCGATGTGGTTTAACAACATTAACACCGTTTTTAGCATCTAAGTCTCGATGCTCAAATGGAATACCATCTGCTTCGCAATGGAAAAAGATAACACGACCAATGTAATCAAATATTCCTTTATCGACTAAACTTTCTACCCATTTAACAACATTAGGAAAATACTTAGATTCGGGGGTCATATTTCTAGCAGCGGTTCGATCATTCCAATCGCCTTGCGCCCATAGGAAATAGTATATGTATGGGTCGTATGCACCCATTGCCATTTTTACGTATCGTGTAAATTTATTTCGAACTTCAAAGTTTTCGAAGTCTCTGTATAAATCAATTCCGCCTTGCTTGATTGGATCGTCGTCTGGCAATGCTAAAAATTCTTGAATAGCTTGGTACACAGGTTTCCAATGTATCGGGTAGCTCATATTCTCAAACGTAAAGCCTGGAGCCATCCAAGTTCCTTCTTTAGCAAACTCTCTTGCTTCTGCAAATCCTCGATATATTTCAGGCTGTAATTCTTCGAAAGCCTTCATATCTAAAAAAGATTCTAAGTCAAAATACGGTTTATTATTAATACCCTTGATCATCACATATTTATGATGGTAAAAATGCACTCGCTAAATATTGACATGAGCTTACGATACATTGGAAATTATAAAGACTGGATCAAACCCGAATGGTTTGAATTTTTTAAGAATACGCAAGGTCAACCTAGACCTCCATCGATACCTATTGATGAATATCATACAAGGGTATATCAGAAAGCCAGAGAAAACGGCTATGATATGAATGCTGTTCATTTTTGGTATTTCAAACATACCGATGTTCCTTTTGATATTGTTCCTCCTTGGTTAACCAGCGATGATTATTACTGGTGGTTGGTAAAGATGCATCCTTCACAATATATGAATATGCACGAAGATCCTGACGTTGAAAAAAATGTAATAAGGTATTGGATGCCTTGGACTGATTACGAACCCGGTCACGTTTTTATAATTGATAATGAATTAATAACTGACTATAAAGCAGGGGATGTATTTGCCTACAAAAGACCACAGGCATATCACGGATCTGCTAATATAGGATATACAACAAGATATGTTCTGCAGGTTTCCGAGTTTTTTAAATGAATGACTACGAATATTATTACAACAATGTCCCAGGTCACGGCCTGTGTAGAAACAATTTAATCTATACGAGTCTTATATCTAAAGACAAAAAAACATTTGTACAATGGTATTATAATGATACTGAATATCATCGAGGTCAAAACCAAGTTGTTGACCCGGATAAGATGGAAGAAAAATGGTTGCGTGAAGTGAACTACATAACCCAAATGCGCAATGCATTTCCAGATTTAATTCCTAAAATTTTAAAAATAGATTTAGAATCTCGTAAATTGTATTTAGAAATTGACGGTCCTGACTTTTGGGAACGTGCAGGCTGTGATCATAATAATTTTGACAAAGTGCTTCCAGACTGGCAAGAACAAATGATAGAGATCATTAAGGCACATAAACGCTTAGGCATATACAAGTATAGTATGCATCCTAGCAGTTATTTTGTCGTTGACGGAAAATTAAAAAGCATTAATTACTTTTTTTCCTACAGATCAACAGAACCTTACTTTAGTATCGCTGATGTAGAAAGTCATATATATTCTACTCGCCAAGACGAAATGAGAAAACATATCAGCGTACTGGGAATAGAATGGGATATTCCTCAAACATTTGAAACTATGGAGCAACTGTGTTGGGAAAGTTTTAGAACAAATTATCCTGCAGATTTTATAGAGAAGGTAAAATGTTTAAAGTAATACCATGGTCTGCTGATCTTGATCTTACAGATTTTTATCAGTCTGCAAAACAAAGAGGCTTTGAAAATAATGCAAGCCAAAAAATGTTAGTAGACAGTTTGGCTAAAGAAAAAGAATGGTGCGTGTGGATTCTTTACTACAACAATAAGGCCGTAGGCTCAGTAGGCGCACATTCTTTTCCTGAGATGGGAGAGAACGCATACCGCATTGCTGTACGAACCTGTGTGTTCACAGATCAGTTAGATGGTGTATATGGCTCTGCTTTACGTACAAAATCTGTTATAACAGAAAATCAAAATCCAACAGCACAATTTTTAATACCTGTGTGTATTGATTGGGCTCCACAGGGAAGTAAATTATTCATTACCAGCAACGAAAGCAAAGTGGGAACACAACGTAGAGTTCATAATATATTTGGGCCCCTTATGGAAAAACACGGAATGATGAAAAGAATTAAAGACCTAGAATATAGAGGTCATTTGCAAACAGTTTGGGAACTGTTCCCTGACAAATTTTATGAAGTCTTAAATATGTATCCTAGATGGCAAAGGATTGAAAAATGAAAGTAGCAATAACAGGTCATTCGTCTGGATTAGGCAAAGCATTATTTGAGTTATTTGATAATGCAGTTGGATTTGATTTGACCAATGGTTACGACATACAACAACCAGATAAGATTGTAATGGAATCGTCAGATTGCGATGTGTTTATTAATAATGCATACTATAAATTTTGTCAGGTTGATTTATTAGAACAATTATTTAAAGAATGGCAATATCAAAATAAAATTATTGTTAATATAAGTAGCATTGCTCCTAATGTACTAGCCCCGGTTGATACATTTGGTCTATATCCTACTCACAAATTAGCACTTGACGATGCGTGTTATAGATTACAATTGTTTAAAAAAAATTGCAAAATTATTAATATAAAACCTGGGTGGATCGATACAGCAATGTCTAAAGACTTTGACGTTGATAATAAATTAGATCCGTTATATCTAGCACAAGAAATAAAAGAAGTTATTTTATCTAAAAATAATTTTACAACAATTACAATTGATAGAAGAATATGATAGATTTTTATAAAGTATTTGATTATAAAATAGCAAGAACACATTGCGAAGATGAACAAATTTATAAAAGCCCGGCAATTACAGCAGGTCTTGATAAATTGTTTTCTGATCCGAACTTATGTCCTTGTTTAGATGATCAAAACGGTGAAGGTGTAAGCACATTTAGATTAAAAGATTATTTTTTATTTAAAGATGTTGACGGTATCGAACCTTTTAAGGAATGGTTTGAAAAACAGGCTCTCTCAGTATCTGATTATTTTGGCAAACCTAATGCAACAGGAGTTACATACTTCAGAGCTTGGACTAATAAAATCTATAAAGGCTGTTCTGGAAATGTTCACGACCATGATCCTGACAGCGATGCTATGGCAGTATTCTATCCTCTTGCACCAGAAGGTAGTGCAGATTTTGGTCTAGTAAAAGATGGATGGGCTCACGCTAGAAATAACGAAATACTTCCTGAAAATATTTCTTGGCAAAATGTCAAAGAAGGAAATCTTTTGTTTCACGAGACCAGAGCTTGGCATACTGTATCTGAACACACAGCAGATAGTCCTAGAATAGTCTTTGTTATAGAATTCAGTTACATATGATAATACAAAATATAAATCAGTTTAAAGACCAATATCTTGATACTATTTTAACATCGATAAAAAATGTTGGAGGTACACCTTTATCTCCAACAGTTAGTCTATGTCATCAATGCCATTATCATATTCCTGCATATAGATATGAATTAGAAAATAAAATTTATATATCTAAACATTGTGCAATACACGGAATTAGTCATCATCTAATAGAAAATGATGCAGAGTTTTATCACGGATTAATTAAGAATATGGATACTATGTGGAACTTTGATAGTTATATTCTAACAGAAGTAACAGATAGATGTAATTTAGAATGTCCTCATTGTTATCATTTACCCGATAATAAAATTAAAGATGTTCCTTTAAACGAACTCGTAGATAGATTTAAAACATACCCTGACAGTTTATATCATATTATACTTGCTGGCGCCGAATCAAGTTTAAGAAAAGACCTAAAGGATCTAGTTGTTGAAATTAGTAGACTAGGTAAAATGCCACAAATATTAACCAACGGAGTTAAGTTTGCCGATGTTGATTTTGTAAAAAATCTTGCTTCAGCTAATGTTGATATGACGGTTACTATAGGATTAAATCATCCTAGTTACATTGGAAATTCCAAAGTTCGTGAAAAACAAATACAAGGAATTTTAAATGTCAACGAATATATCAACGGACTTTCTTATGTTGGTTATACTATGGTCAGTATGGACGAATTGGATTATATTTTAACAGAGATTACAACCACTAATTGGTGTCAACATTCGAGAATTAGAGCCGGCAGTGAAATTGGAAGAAACGCCACTGATGATCAAATTTTTGTTAGTGACATTTTTAAAGCGGCAAAGGTGTGGGCCGAGACAAACAATAAGAGCTTTGAAATAATAGATGCTGACAATAACATATATCACATAGTTGTAAAAATTGACGACAAGTATATAAGAATAATTCAATGGTGCGATGAAACTAATATTGATATGGAAGAACTTTGTACTGGGCCTTGGTGCGATTTTGTCCCAGATGGAATTACTAATTTTTTAAATCAAGTTATTAGAAGAGATGTATGGAAAAATAAGAATATAATTTTACCCGACTCTCCACCTTTAAGATATCAAGTCGGGGGGTATTACGACCCTAAAAATAAATTATGGTGCAGTAGCAGCGACTCTCCAACCGCCACCTAGATAAACAACCATTACTGATTTACCTGTACCTGCAGGATTCCAAGATGTACCATCGGCAATAGCAACCATACCGTTCGCTGGAGAAGCAGGGGCCGCAGTTAGCACAGCTAGTTTAGCAAAACCATTAACATCTAATGTTGCAGAAGGTTGTGTAAATCCATTGTTTATTCCAACGTAACCTCTAGAATCCATAAAAAGTGTTTTGCTAACACTCATTGGGTTACCATCGGTAATAACAGTTAATCCTATTGATCCGCTGATGGCACCAGTTGAAACGCTACCGTATGGATCAACACCTGTTGCAATATAGGCAACAGGTATATAATTACTTCCGTCGTAGGCTTGAATAACTTTAGCTTCTAAGGTATCACCTACTTGAATTGTTGTTGGAGAACTAGTAGTACCTCTTGAGATGTTATAATTTTCACCAGTTGAATAAGAACCATTTGATATTGCAAATACAGAAGAGTGATTTCCTGGCACTTCCATAAATCTACGTACAGTTGTAGCATTACCTGCTGTCTCGTGTTTAATGTCAATGAAGTCGCTACCCCAGATAGTAGACGTATGTAGGTCACCGTAGAAAGTAGAAGTAACTGTATTGGCTGCTGAGTCAAGAATTACATTAAAACTACTATCTAATACATTGCCTTTTAAATCACCTGCAACATCGCCAGTTACATTTCCAGTGACCGTTCCAGTAACATCTCCAGTAACGTTACCTGTAACATTACCATTTAAATCTCCATCAACGTTACCTGTAACATCACCAGTAACGTTTCCTGTTAGATTTCCTGTAACATTTCCTGTTACATTAGCAAACACAGGACAAACAATTCTACCTTGCACAGCGTCAACTAATATCGAGCTATCGTCGCCGAATACTGAACCTTTTGAATCCCCAGTGTGGAAACCAGTTACATTTCCAGTAACGTTTCCAGTTAAATTGCCAGTTACATTTCCAGTAACGTTTCCAGTTAAATTGCCTGTTACATCTCCAGTAACATCACCAGTTACATTTCCAGTTAAATCACCTGTGACATCACCGGTTACATTTCCAGTTAAATTACCTGTAACATCACCTGTTAGATCTGCTGTAATTGTAGACGGTAACTCAACTACCGCCGAAATTGTATCGTTTGAATCGTTGTATGCAAAAGAAATACCATTATGTGTTCCGTTAGTGAATAAACTAGCGGCAGCATCTTGAGCATCTTCTGCGGTAAAACCTGTAACAGCAACGCCACCCAAAGTGGATCCGTTGCCTATGTGTAATCTTTGCGTATCAGTAACATAGACTAATTCACCTGCCGCTAACGGTAGCGTCATTGCTAATCGTTCTGCTTCAGTACCTCTGCGAATTTGTAAAGGCATATTATAACTCCTGGAAATTTCCTATTCATTATATTTATGCCAGCCAAAAAAATAGGGCTCCGAAGAGCCCTATAAACTACGCAGTTAATCCTACATTGTAGGTCCGTTGCCGTTCTTAAAACCAACAACTCCACCTTCTTCTTGGATACGCTTTAACACATCTTCAAATAAGATAGGTGCAAAGTCGGGTGTTTGTTCTACGCATACGCAATGATATCTTGGATCGATCTCATCTGAGTATAATACAGCACCGGTCTTAGCATCAACTCCACGTGCCTTCTTTACACGACCCGAGTGTAAGTGTCCGTGGATGTTAACTCCAAAACGACCTAAACTTGCTTCGTGTACAGGAATATGACTTAAGATCATTCCGTTCATAACGTGGTATGCACGTAACTCTCGAAAATGTTGTCTGTAGTCTTCATCCTTGAAGATATCGTGGTTTCCACGGATTAAGACCTTATCACCGTTTAAACGATGTAAGATACCTAATGCCTTACGGTTAATAACAACGTCACCTAAATGGTAAACCTTGTCAGCGGGCTTGACACGTTCGTTCCAAGCCTTGACCATAGCTTCGTCCATTTCCGCAGGATCATCCCACGGCCTTAACTTTGTAACTCCGTCATCTCGAGTGAAACGGCACACGCCAGCGTGGCCGAAGTGCGTATCACTCACTAAAAATACGCTAGGCATAGTGCCCTCCTTTCTTAAAGTTTTAACAATGCCATTGTAGCAGTTGATTCGTTTCTCATCCCTACATAGTAGGGTCTGCTAGTATAGCCCCGTTCGTTCATTTTAGGCTTGCCCCAGAATGTCATATCCCAACGCCAGCCTTCTAACTCTTTTACAGCCTTTTCTATCTTGTTAGATTCAGAACTAAATCTGTCGATCAAAAAAGCATAGCGATAGCCTTTGTGATACAGATTGTGTCTGCGGTCTAATTTTATCAACTTCATACTGGTCCTTTACATTGACCAGTATGCCTCCGAACTAGGATCGCAACACCGAGGAGTGTCTGCGTCAATTTGGATGTCTTTACCGGTCATCAAATTTTTAACAGTTTTGTATTTTGCTGAATACTCGATTTGAAACATAGGTTCCGGATACAGATGCTTGAGTTCGCGAACTTCGCGATCCATACTAGCATCATCCTTACGATCAAACTCGTATGTTCCAACGCAACGGAGACCTACTTTATTTCGGCTACCGTACTTAGAAACACGAGTAAGACGTTTGTCTTGTTTGTAGATTCTTAGAGTGTATTCCATTTCGCTCTCCTGTTGTTTCAGTATATGTATATTGTAGCACCAGAAAGCCAAACTGTCAAGTGGCTAAAAAGCCACACTTTTTACCAGTTTTCTACTCCGGAAATTTCAAACTTAATTTCGGCATCTCTGCCCATAACCTTTGTAGTTATAAACAAATCCAGCGTAGCACCAATGCCGCTAGAGTTATCGCTTTCTAGTCTAAAAGTTTCTACGTCTGGAAACTCTGCTACAATCTCACTGATCAGTTTTAAATCGTCTTTGTGTAGGTACATTAGATATCTCCTTCACGCTCTCTACGCTCACGACGTTCTGCCGCAAGTGTAAAAACTTTTTCGTTGTCGTTAGTCCAATCTACAGTCTTAGGAGGAACTATGATGCCCGAAGGTAGAGTCACACCGTTGATAGTGTGAGGCTCGTTTTCATCATAGGTCCAACCTAGTTTCTTCATCATCTTGTGCTTGACCAGCAGGTTAGGGCTACGAAAGGCTTCAGTATCTCGGAAACCCATCATTACGCCAACTTCACAGACAGCACCACTACGGCAAACACCTGCCACACAGTGAACAACAACGTTCATTCGATCCTCAAATGCTCGTTGTAGTAGTTCAACTAGTTGATCAGCTTGAGCCTGTGTGATAGCAAACTCGCTCATATCACGCATAACACCATCACCAAGGTTGGTCATACCATCTTCTTCAATGTCAAGAAACTCAAACTGATGCACTTCCCTAAACTGATAGCTAGGAGTAGGAAACTCCATAGCAGGGTCAACGATCTGGATCAGCATACTGTTAATGCCTGCGTCGATGTGATGACCTTTCTTTACATCGCTGAGCGATACATTTTGGATCCACGGATTCATCATTTCCACCTTTTATCGTTTTGTTCAAATACCTTTAGGTATTGTTCTTTCAAATCTACCAGCATATCGCTGATATCTTCAACTTCATTTTTAGTCCACTCGTCTAAATCCATTTCTTCAACTTCGATAGAGTATGTTTCTTTTGATGGACTATACTTCTTGTGTTTCTTAGCCGCAGGCTTTTTCAAACCTAGCAACTCTTTTTCTTCGTCTGTTAGGCGATCCAGTGCTTCCTTCTTTACACGTTCACGGCGCTCTTGTTCAGCGATGCGAGCCTTTTCTGCTCGGTCTGCTTTAACGTGAGAAGCCCACCATTCAGCAACTTCTGGATTCTTCAAAACAAGAAAATCTTCTTTGCCTTGACGAACAAGTTCTTCCATAGCTGCACAGGCGATTCGAGCAAGTTTGTCGCATTGACGTTTATACTCGTCTGCACGGCTATAACCATTATCACTTTCATAATCACGACAAGGCATAATATTCTCCTTAAAAAATCGCAAACAAGAAGATTAGGAACGCCCAACCAGGATGTCCGCACATCAGAGCAAACATAGCAAGAATGGTTCCGAAGAAAACTTTATCTTCCATTACCGTTCCCCTGCATTTTTAATAATAAACATTGTAACTTCGGGGCCGTCAAGTTTAACACAATCGATAGGATATTTGTTTTTCTCTGATCCCCACCCGTTTTTGCCAATTCGACGAACACCGATCATCTTAGGATTGATCTTACGAACAACACCAATGACTAGACTATTGCTCTGTGGATAGGCAACACAGTCGCCCATTTTTAGAATACGGCCAAGCTGGTCACGATGTTCTGGGATTTCTTTTGACATATTAGTTCCAAAGTGAATCGAAGTTTCCGTTTAAAATTTTCTTAACGCTGCCTCTTTTGCCACTTATGTGATCTTGTACAACATCGTCTTGAAAGCGATAGGTGCGAATTTTGTCTCCTCGCATCCCTGACCCAACTTGGGCTTTTCTATCGCTTGCTACAGTATTATTATACGATCTTTTAGCGTTTTCGTCAAGTTGATTTTGGATAGCAGTCATAGCCTGATCTAGACTATTTTGGCGACTTCGGCACTCTGCTTTGGCTGTGATACCTGTAGGAAGGTGTGTGATACGGCAGCTATTTTGGTGCTTGTTCCGATATTGTCCACCAGCACCAGTACCGCTATACCATTCGATTTTTAAATCGTTTTTGGCAATAGCAACTGATCTCATTTCAGTTGTGCGGTCTATGACGGCAACTGTAACGGTGCTAGTATGGACTCGGCCCTTGCGTTCCGTAGGAGGAACTCGCTGGATTCTGTGACCACCGGGCTCATTGTCTAAGCCGGATAGATCTGCGCCCTCAACAAGTATTGAACACTCGCCAAGACGAACATCTATCAGGCGGGTAGTTCAACCCTTTTTGGTTCCTAATTTTTCGTATGCTTGAGCTAGATCGCTGACAAACAACTTACTATCTTCACCGCCTTCTGCGGCACGAATTTCAATTACACGTTTCATGGTCTTCTCCTTTTATACCAACTGTAATTAGTACCATCTGGTAACTTACCGTTATTTACTGAATCGGCGCCGAACACGCCTACTATTTCCATACCGTCACCGTTTATAGTAACCAGTATGCCCAATTCTTTTGCGAAAGCTAATGCTTCCGATAGATCTTTTACTTCTTCTGCACAGCCTTTGCCCGCTGTGTCTTTCCATTTAACTTCGTACATCTTTTATCTTCATTTAACATAGCAAACACTTTATTTGCCAATACTCTTTCTTTACTATATGCTTCAATTTCCCAAGGTTGGTCATAGTAGTCTGCTCGAACCCTTTTGCCCATCCAATATTTAGATTTCATACTTTTACTATGCTTAATCTGTCCACGAGCATATTGTTTAACGTGAACCATTTCGTGTGCCATAGTAATAATTAATCTTTCCATATCAAGTGCTGTGTCTATGACCATACCAATTACCTTTGGTCCTAGTTTATAAACAACACCTCTCATACCTTCTTTGGTGCCCATTCCACGGTCTGTCATAACCACAAGACTGTAAGAACTATTAGTGAGTTTTAATTCTCGCTTGTAGAACTCAAGACAGTTCTCGATGAGAGCTCTAGTAGGGCTCTTACGAGCAGTCACAATAATGTCCATTTTACATCCTGTAGGTTACACGACCTTTGGTAAGGTCATAGGCGCTGACTTCTACTTTGACACGGTCGCCCAAGATAATTTTAATCTTGTGCTGTTTGAGTTTACCGCCAGTATAACAGGTAATTGTACTAGACATATTGTCTAGTTTTACTCTGAACATACTGCCAGGCAAAACTTCTTCTACCGTTCCTGTTAATTCGATTAAATCATTTTTTGACATACGTTAATTATAGCACAATGTTAATGTATTGTCAAGGTTGATACTCAACATCAACAGCCAAAATAAACCTGTATTTGTTACTTTGGACTATACCTGGTCTATGCCAAGTTTCACTAGGATATATTAGCCAGCTACCGTCAGTTGGTCGAACAAAAAATTTTCCTTCGTCACTGACACCATTTGGAGCCAATTCAGTTCCGCAGTAATCTCGATCTTTTACATCGTCGGGTATGTTTAGATACCAAATTCCGCTCATCATTTTTGAAGTCGGACTAGTTGGATGCCAATGATGATGCCAAAGATTATCTCTATTTTCGGCACCCTCAAGATTTGTCATAAACGACCAGGCCATCATTTCGTTAACACGAACTTCTCGACCTAAGTACATAAACACACTAAAGAGAAAGCTCATCCTGTACTTTAACCAAATTGGTTCAGGACGAGCAAAAATATTTTCTTTAGTTTGATATTTTGGACTGTTGGTAAAATAATTTCCGCTTTCAATAATTCCTTTAATAATTCCGCAGGCCTCTGCATCATCATTCTTAGTAATCAGTGAACTAAAATTAAATTTACGAGCTAGATTGTTTTCTTCTATAACTGGTAGCATAAATGTTTGGAGCGGGGTAAGAGAATCGAACTCTCCGCATCAGCTTGGAAGGCTGAGGTATTACCACTATACGAACCCCGCATTGTAAACTATATTTACAATATATTGTTGGTTGCGGGTCCTGGAATTGAACCAGGGATCTGGAGCTTATGAGACTCCCGAGATACCACTTCTCCAACCCGCGTCAGCTATTACAGTAACTTCTCTGCCTGCAGAGTTGCTACTGTGTCGTCAGACAAAGGAATCTCTGTCTTAACGTTAAACTCAAGAATTTCGTCGTTGAGTTTTTGTTTTTGTTTTTTAAGGTTAAGAACTTCGTCCTTAGCCTGTTTAATCTGATCTTTTCCAAGAACAGATGTAGTTACGGTGTCGTTGTAACCGTAGATGCTACGACGAGAGTTTTCACCCTTGTCATTCTTGATCTTATCAAGTTTACCTTTGATAACATCAAGGTCTGTCATTGCTGTTGCGCCAGCTAGTTGCTCAAGTTGAGCGATGCGTTTATCAATAAACGCTGCCTTTGCCAGGCTTGTGCTGATGCCACTTGCGGCATTTGCCGTACCAATAAGGGCACGGATGTTGTACAGAGCCATTGTCAATTTCTGACGACGAGTGTCATTTTCGATCAACTCTGCGTTGGCCTTGGCCAGAACGTCTTCTACGCTCTGGAACTCGTTAATCTCAACATTGAGATCAACTTTGATGTTCTTTACTGCATCTTGAATGCTGTTTTGCAATGCGTTTGCTTTTCTTAGTGTGATATTCATTTTTGTGCCTTTTAAAATTATGACGGATCGACGAAAGGTCAAGTAATAGACCGGACAATATGCAAACGGATAGCCAAAGGCATCTCCTTGACAACATTCAATAAACAGGCGACAGAGGCCTGAATATTTCCGATCAACAACAAACAGGTATATAGATATCGGCTCACTCAAGCACGAAACGTTTTCAAGACGTTTGCCATTATTAAGTTCATTAGCATTGGAAGCTAATGTGCGTCTATTCTCATCTACCCTTCGCTTCACCGGTTGTGTATTGCTACACAACAAAACTAGTATAACATCTTTATAGACAATGTCAAGTCTTTTTGGTTAAATGGAGGTCGGGGTTAGTTGTTACCTAACTTGTCTAGAGTTGCAATCCAGCGCATACGCTTCTGCCACCCGACCATAGAAATTGGTGCCCACTGAGAGATTCGAACTCCCGACCTACTGATTACAAGTCAGTTGCGCTACCAGCTGTGCCAAGTGGGCATTACTTGGTGGAGGTTATCGGACTCGAACCGATCACCCTTAGCTTGCAAAGCTAATGCTCTCCCAGATGAGCTAAACCCCCAGTGTATTACTTAGCCTGTGCTTGTTCTGCTTGATACTTTTCTTGAGCAGCTTTTAGCTGTTCTTCGTTAAGTCCGTGCCAGCCAATACAATCACCAGTTGGTGATCGACCGCAACCACAAGTGCCTTTTTTCATATCTTCTACTTTCGGTGTCATTTTCTTTTTACCCCAGATTAAATCGTAATTATCACGATAGGCATTAGAGTTACCTTTCGTTTGAATTGCATCACCTGTGATATCATTCCTTGCTACCATTGTTCTCTCCTCGCTTACCTTTCTCACGTTTTGGTTGGAAGGAAGCTGAAAGCTCTGCATCAATCATTGCTCGTTTCCATTGACCTTTTTTATGAGGATCTTGTAACGAACTTAGGGCAAGACTAGCTTTTAATGCTTTACTCATACGATAATTTGGACCTGGTTTCATATTTTTCCTTTTGTAATTAAATTGGCCGAGAGCCAGGGAGTCGAACCCTGTGACCCGTTTTACTTGATCTACGGTTTAGCAAACCGCTGCCTTACCATCCGGCCCGCTCTCGAGTAATACTTGGTGGAAGATAAAGGGATTGAACCTTTGACCTTGACCGTGTAAGGATCCTGCTCTACCGCTGAGCTAATCTTCCAAATATGGTCGGAGTAGTAGGATTCGAACCTACGACCCCCTGGTCCCAAACCAGGTGCACTACCAGGCTGTGCTACACTCCGAATCTATTCTGAAACACACTATGCCACGCTCTGAACCTGGACTCTTAGTAATGTGTTTTAGAATAGTCTAACGCTGAGATTACACGTTAGCCAATAGTGCCTCTAGCATTATACAGCACCTTGCGAGCACTGCTTCTCTAGACATCCACATAAGCCCTTGCGGTACCTATGTCCACTATCAGCATCGCCGTTTATAGACAGGCAGTAGTCTTGACATCATCAGCTATTCTGCGCCTTCTTTTCCGTTGATCTTGCGAACCATTAAGCCTTGCGGGCTACGAAACTTCTAGCACAAACAGATTTCACCTTGCGAGCTACGTCTGACTCCATTGTGTTACCACTGGAGCATTAGATGCTTTTCACTGATGACCGAGGCAGTCTTTGCGTTTTTGTTTACATAGAAGGAGTTGAACCTTCAGCAGTTTCTTTAACAGAGAAATACTCTACCATTGAGTTATATGCAACCTACAATGATGTGCTGCCTCAGTTGCTCCACACTCTTTTGGAATGCAGAATACAACACACCACGTACCTTTTGTCTCGCGGACTACTCAGTGATGTTTCACGATCGGTGTCCTTATTGCTAAGTCCACTAACCATTAACATTGCGCTACAGCCCTTAGGAGCGACCCCTCGGACAATAACACTACCCTTTCTCATACCAATTGGCAAGTTGGTTTTGTATGGAAGTCAGCACCACCTGTTACTTTTCGTTAACTTCGGTTACCCTTGCGGGCCGGTAAGCTAACGTCCTTCTCCATACACTTGCTTCATTGTTACAACCACCGGTCTTATCAGTGATCGCTACCTCGCGGTAGTGAGCAGGCTTGTTTACGTGAACCATTGCTGGCGCTAGTATGTAGGCATTCTAGCTTTGGCTGTGTCACCACAGTTATTCTTCGTAGACGGCGAACCGCCTACAGGACAATAAACTGCCCTTGAATTTTTTTACCATTAATTGATAGCACTCGCCGTCTATGACAACGTGTCTATTTAGGAGTAAGGTGCTTCCTTTCCGCAGCATCTGACAGCAGTTATATTAGACTTCGCACCATGCCAGTGGATGTCGCGTAGTATATGCGTCCATATACGATACCTGCCGAATACTATCAATTAATGGTGCCCCAAGAGAGACTCGAACTCTCACGCACTAGGCAGTGGCTTCTAAGACCACCGTGTCTACCATTCCACCATCGGGGCAAAATTATGCTACTAGTTTTTAAAGAACATTTGCTGTCTTTGTTTAACAGCGTATAAGACTATTATATAGTCTAGTTTGCTAGCCTGTCAACACATTTTGGTTAACAAGTTAAAAATATTTTTGGTGCTCCTTGCTGGTAACGATCCAGCGTCTCTACATTACCAATGTAGTGTACTACCTTTGTACTAAAAGAGCAATGGCACCGCGAGCAGGACTCGAACCTGCATTATTCTGTTTAGAAGACAGATGCCTCTCCTTTAGACTATCGCGGTATGGTGCGAGAGACCGGACTCGAACCGGTACGCCCGAAGACGGGAGATTTTAAGTCTCCTGTGGCTACCATTACACCACTCTCGCATATAATAGGCACTAGTAAAAAGAGTGAGTCGTTCCGATCTACCGACCAAGCAACTATAGCTACACTATAGTTCCTTCTTATCGCCGTCCTTACGGATAGTGCTCTAACTGGTACCCAAGGACAGATTCGAACTGTCACTAAACTCCTTTTGAGAGAGCGGCCTCTACCTATTGGGCTACTTGGGCATAACTTGGTGCCGCCTTGAGGGATCGAACCTCATTCCTCGGTGCTTCAAACCGGTGCTATGACCACATCAGCTAAAGCGGCATTAAATTGTTTGGTGGATCTTGCAGGACTTGAACCTACGACCAACAGCGTGTCGAGCTGCTACTCTACCAACTGAGCTAAAGATCCGTTGGGGTGTCTTGGGGAATCGAACCCTCGCCTACTGATTCACAGTCAGTTTTGCTACCACTACACTAAAGACACCATTGAATGGCGCCGCAGACGAGAATCGAACTCGCCTTAATCGGATAGACAATCCGTTGCCCTCCCAGAGAACTACTGCGGCTTATTGGTACACCGTACGGGATTCGAACCCGTCTTCTCAGTTTGAAGGACTGATCGCCTGCGCCAGCTGCTCACGGTGTGTGATTGGTCTGGGTAGCAGGAATCGAACCTGCGCCTCGAAGATCCAAGCTTCGTCGACTACCATTATCCTATACCCAGAATGTTTTGTTTGGCACCCCAGGAAGGACTCGAACCTCCGACTCCTACGTTCGTAGCGTAGTACTCTTATTCCGCTGAGTTACTGGGGCATTAATTTTTTCAAGTGCATCTCGACGCATTTTAAACGGGCGATGCTCATTGGGGCGATGAACAACAATGTATTCAACACCATCGATATTTTCAGTCACACGGATATCGTCACAAACAAAATGCTCATCATTAAAACGATTTTTAAACATAATTGCTTTCATAACAATCTCCTATAATTTGCGCCTCTCCTAGGGACTCTTACCCTACCGTTTCGTAACTGACATACCGCCCGGTGAGGCTCAGGTCGCGGTGTTGTCTTCTTGCAAGAATTCTGGCCGGCCACACAGGACTCGAACCTGCAACAACTAGTTTCGAAGACTAGGACTCTTCCATTGAGCTAATGGCCGCAATCTCTCGGGTAGTGTACACTACTACCCTCCACTCATAAACTATTGTGTACAATTCTATGAGCAGTACTCTGGTGCCTCTGGCAGGACTCGAACCTGCACACTCAGGCTTATCTGGCCTGTGCTTTGGCGAGGTATAAGCTCGCTTCTTTACCATTAAGCTACAGAGGCAAAACTTGGCAGGGGTGTCAGGGATCGAACCTGAGACGACAGAGTCAAAGTCTGTTGTGTTACCAATTACACCACACCCCAACAAAATGAATTTGTAAGCCTACGTCACGTTTATCGTAGATTTATTCAGGACCTACCGGCCGCCTAGCCTGACCTCGAGCACGATGGATATCACTTGGGCACCTGTCCAGTTAGCAACCAATCTGCAGGAATCTTCCGATCCCCCGGGAGTTGAACCCGTCCCCTTTTACTAGCAAGGTAGTTCGAACTTACCTACGCTAGCGTGACCGCGCTTGCTGACGCTTACAAAACTTGGTGCCCCACGACAGAATCGAACTGCCGACGCCTGATTACAAAACAGGAGTTATACCATTTAACTAGTAGGGCGAAAAAAGATTTTCGAGAGCCTAACTATCCTCCTGGGAGGACTCGCTAGATTGTCTCGAACAGGCAAGTTTAACATACCGGCTTCAGTCATACTATAGTGTCAGTACAGTCAACCCCACTGTACCTAGACTGGCAGGGACTCAAACCTGTCGTCTATCTCGAAACTTGGTGGAGGCCGAGGAAATCGAATCCTTCTAGACATCTTCCTTGCAAGGGAAGACCGTAGCCCACTACTGCCCCCAAATTTGGTGGTAATGGAAAGAGTCGAACTTTCACTGGACACCGTATGAAGGTGCTGCACTACCGTTATGCTACATTACCATATAGAAACACACTAGCCTGCAGGACTACTATTAACTCCGCGGGTACGCCACTATTAATAGGTAATGTGCTTTTATATGGTAGGGGCACAGAGAATCGAACTCTGATTAATAGGTTAAAAGCCTACTACTTTAGCCGTTAAGTTATACCCCCATATGGTCCACTCGGTGAGATTCGAACTCACACCTCATTGATTAAGAGTCAAGTGCGCTACCGTTAACGCTACAAGTGGTTGGTCGTATGTAAATTGTTTTACGTGCCAACCAGGACCATACGGGGTCGAGGTTGACACTAACGTTTAGCACGTTTCATGTCATTCTCCT
>Ga0255151_1000134_pt1 | contig 28479 bp, 27 predicted proteins | sample Atl_Yuk_RepB_8h_FD_183612 | JGI IMG/M metagenome (GOLD analysis project Ga0255151, IMG submission 183612) | Freshwater microbial communities from Altamaha River, Georgia, United States - Atl_Yuk_RepB_8h | ecosystem: Environmental > Aquatic > Freshwater > River | place: USA: Georgia | collected... | reverse complement strand
ATCCGATCCGATGAGGGATATATCGATCTGATATATAAAGGTAGAACCGGAACATGAAGGTTTTATTTGTTGGATCAAATCCTGGAAATGCAAGCCCCGACTGCTCTGCATTTCACCCTACCTCAAGGTCGAGAATTGTTTTAGATTCTTGGCTCAAAGGCTTAGAAGTAAAAGCCGCGTACATCAACGTTTACGACGAGAAGACTGAAAACAATAAACCCCTATCCTCTCGGCAAATAAGAGACTCTGTACCGTCGCTGCAAAACAAAATTTCTATGTATGATTCATACAGAATCGTAGCTGTTGGTGCGGCCGCTTCAAAGGCATTGAAGCTGGCTGGGGCTGTAGACTTCTTGTCGATACCGCACCCCTCTGGAAGAACTAGATCTTACAACGATAAAAACTTTACCGAACAAACAGTTAAAACTCTGATTTCATTCATAAAAGGGTATAATATCAATACGGGTGTTTGATCTGCCTGCAAGTAGATCATGAAGGCTACGACTGCTCCGTCTTTGCAGAGAACCTGAGCGTAGTTTAGTCCGTTATTAAGGGGTGGAGAGGAAGTCAGGACCCTTACTATTAATCTATGAGATAGTCACGGGTTTCGCCCAGATATCCGTGTATCTAAGTTAGACAACGCGCCCAACATAAGGAGTAAGCGCATGAGTACTAGCCGTAACGTTTCCAAAGTCAACAGCAAAAACTACACCGCAGCATTCGACGGTCTTCGTGACAGCGTCCGTTTCACGCTGGCCTCTGAAAAAGACCGTTACCCCACCGTGACCGCAGGCCGTCTCGGCATCAACGCAAGCAAGAAAAGCAACACCATCCGCGTCGTTCTTACTTCTAAGAAGACGCTTTCCTCTGGAAGTGGCAACACCTATGAAGTTGAGTTCCGTCTGAATCGTTTCGTCAGCAGCAAGAATGCGACCTTTATTGCCACCTCTTGGCCGAAAAACCTTCGCAAACCCAAAATCGGTCAGCCATATGACCTCGCAGTTCTCGCTATCGAAGCGGTCTAATCATCATTGATGGGGTTTCGCCGTGAACATATTCTTTACATCGCCCGATCCAGTAGAATGCGCTCAGGCCTTAGACGACAAGCGTCTCGTCAAGATGCCGGTGGAGTCTGTTCAGATGCTGTCATCCGCGATATATAGGCACGGCGGAACCCCAGTTTATCGTGTCGCATGGACAAAACATCCATGCACTATTTGGTCGGGTGATTCGCGCGAAAATTTTGAATGGCATTTGGCCCACTTGCAGGCAATGAACGATGAGTTTAAACTCCGATACGGTAAGGATCATGGATCTTATGTTGCTGGCTATGAGAGCCTTAAAGCTCAGGCAGAGAGGCTTGGAATATCTTCCCTCACGAATTTTCCAAATTGCTCGCTCTTCAAAGAAGAGTTAGATGTCCACAAAGCCTACCGAATGGGCTTCTTTGAAAAGTGGAAGAAGGACAAACGTCCTCCACGATGGACCAACCGTAAACCACCAGAATGGTGGACCAATCAAGTACAAAATCCCCAGGGGTAATAGATATGCTAGATGTTCTTGATCAAAGGATGAGCGAGTTGGCCGATGAAGCAGAAGAGCTCGTAAATAAAAGAGCCGAGCTTCATGACACGATCGAAAAGATCAACGTAAGACTCGCTCATGTCGTAGGTGCCCTACAAGAATTAGACACACTCAAAAGGAGAATTGAAGATGGTTCGCAAGAAAACAAAAACTCAACCGAAAACACCTAAGAAAACAAAGTCTAAAAAATCGAAGTTGCCCTCGATCTCTCCGGCAAAAGAACTTGATCTTGCTGAAACTCGTACTGTTTACGAGTACGAGTGTAGACTCGATGTTGACTCCTTGTCCGCAAAGGTAAAATCCAAGTGCAAAACGCTTGGTCAATATCTAAAAAGCAAACTGCATGCGTGCAATACTCCAGCAGCTCGTCAAGCTGCTTTATTTGCCCTAGGCGTATGCTGCGGCGTGGTGGTTGATCATCTTTTTATCAAATGCGGTTAGATCTAATCTAAAATAGATTAAACCAAAATAATAAAGGCGGCATAAGCCGCCTTTATCTTTTCTAAGATCTAATCTATTACTGAGGGCGAAGGACGATGTGGAGGTCGCCAACCACAGCAGCGCCAGTAACAAGAACGTTGGCTGGAAGCGTGCCAGCAGCTACAACCACGTCAAAGAACGGAGCAGTACCAGTAGTGCCGGCTTTAAGACGGACCACAATATCGCCAACTTCAAGGTCAGACCATTGGGTTGGCGAAGTGGTGGTGGCCAAAGAAGCTCTAGCAACAGCGTGTGAGCCAAGGGCTTCAAGAACTTCGTTCTTTGCTGCGCGGTTTGCTAGAGCGACCTCGAGGACTCGTTTTGTTTTGCTTGAAAGAATCATAGTGTCTCCAATCTTTGTTTGAGGCGCTGCGATATGCAGCGTCACTATGTTATTAATATATCAGAGTTACTTACTTAAAATGTCGTACAGCAAAGAAGCTAAACCAACCAATCCACCAACGAAAGCACCTATTTTTGCTATTAATTTTAAGGCGGTTTGCTTCTCGATGTGAGACTTTTCCAGCGGTTCTAATCTGGAGTCCATTTTTTGGTTTAGAACCTTAAGCTCATTAAGTGCCATCTCGTTCAGCTCAGTGCGGCGCATATGCTCAACTAGAGATTCCGTATTCTTTTCTAGTGTCTTTCTAATGTGAGCGATCTCATGCCCCATGTGACGATCGGTAGCGATGTGCTCGTTGAAATCTTTATGGAAATCTGACATAGATGATTCTAGGTTCGAAATACGCCGTCCAGTTTCTTGGACAGTGTCTTTCACAAACTCTAAATCTTTACTAATCAAATCAACTTTATCGTTTTCCATAAAGATCTCTATTGATGGATTTTAATTAGACAGAGACGGTAAACGAACTGGTCGCTATTGTTTCATCGGTCATGATATTTATCAAGCGTAGTTGATATGAGCCTGCGACAAGGGGATTAGTTTCTACCGCGATCTGGCTAGACGCGCTGGTTCCCAGGAACACGCTGCCCATATTTACCGAGCCCAAAAACACCGCAGCCATGACAGACGCGCCGGTTGGGTTTGACATCGAGACAGTCACGGACGTGCCGCCTACGATTGGGGCGCCGACTAGAGAGATGCTCGTGGTGCTGCTGGTGGATTGGTCTTCATTTGCGTAGGCGCAGTTGCCATGAACAAGATCGCCAACTGCAGGAGCTTCTGCTCCAGATCTAAAACTAGACGCAAACAATATACGAGTCTTACCGTTTACATCAGATAGTGTATAATCCAATCCATGGCGCAGCGCTAAACGATCAATGAAAGCACTTACAGATTCATGTTTTACTTTGTAAGCTAGTTCAACACAGCCATTATCGATATCTGTTTGCGTTAATTGACCAGAAAATCTAGCAAAAACAAGCGCTGCAGCTTGACGCGCAGATACCTCAGCAGCAAGATCGCCGCTCAGCTGAGCGTCAGCAGCTTGACGGGCAGATGCTTCGGCGGTATCAGAAGCTTGACGAGCGGATGCTTCGGCATTGATGTTGACTTGCAACGTAGTATCTGCGGCTTGACGGGCAGATGTTTCGGTGGCAAGAGCTGAACTAGAGGAAGAGCTGATGTTCGTAATTGCTTGATTTAGGTTGTTGTCTGCTTGCTGAAACGCAGAAACAATTTCAGCCAAACTGTTGAGAGCAGTTGCGTCCGTGTTGCTAAGAATATTATTAATTTGAGTTTGCAGCGCAGTATCTGCGGCCTGGCGGGCAGATGCTTCGGCGGTGATTTGACTATCTACGTATGCTTTATTTGCGGCATCTGTTGCAGCAGTTGGCGCAGTGACGCCCTTTAATTGATGACTTCCAAAATCAATATCGTACGCCAGGAAAGATTGGTCTATGAGACCGCTACTATTGGTTTTAATTAAACCAGTGACCGCGGACGTGGTGCTTTGGGTAACCATTGCATACAGTTCATAAATGGCCGATGATTCAGTTGTACCTGTTACATAAGTACCCTGCACAGATTTAAGATGATTTTGGAAGGAACCGGGGCCGCCGGCGCCAAGATTAAAAGTACCCCAAAGATATTTGGTCGATGAGCCAATGGTTAGGTTAGATCCTCCAGAAAGTTTTGCTCTTGCCCAAATAACATAATATTTACTTGCTGAAAGCTGAATATTATTAAAATTAAGATAAATCATACCTGGTACTGCTGGCTGCATTGCAAGACCAGATCCTAATACGAAATCAGTCGATGTTGCAACAAGAGTCATGCGAGACGTGTAGTTCGAAGCAAGCACCTGACCATTGGCGTAAAAATCGGCATCAACTTCATAAATCTCGCCATGAATTTGATAATCGTCTAGGTAGGAGCTCGTTCTACCTAATTTAAAACCAATTTTAGAAAAAACAACATCTTGAGCCGGATGATAAGTTGTTCCATAAGTAGTCTGGAACTGCATTGTGTTGGTAGAAGTAAGCTGACTAGAAACTATATTTTCTGTTGTAACTGGAATAGATGCTACGGTTGCCGTCGTTAACGGAGCAGAATTGATCCATTTGTTGGAATCTGCGTCCCACTCAACAACATGACCGTCAGCTTTACTGACAATATTGACATTTGCTAAACTATCTAGCGTTTTGGCATTGATGTTGGCTTGCAGTGCAGTATCTGCGGCTGCACGTGCAGATGCTTCGGTGGTATCGCCTGCCAAACGGTCGCTAACTTCTTTAGCCAAAGCAGCATTATTGCTTAAAACATAAGAAGCAAAAGCAGAATCGTTGGTAGTATCAATGGAATTGATAAGCGTAACGATCTCGGCAAAGCTATCTTTGTCTGCATCAGAAGCCAAAAGGATGGAGTCGATACGAGACTTTTCGGCATTAATATTAGCTTGCAAAACAGCGTCTGCAGCTTGACGAGCGGATGCTTCGGCAGTATCTGCAGCCTGGCGAGCGGATGCTTCTTGAGAAAGCGATGCCTCAACTGAACTAACCTGCTGATCAACATAGCCCTTACGAACCGCGTCATCAGCGACCTGCGGCATATCGGCAATTTTAGGCATCATGCTGAATCTAAATTCGCTTGATTGACTAAAATAAAAAAGATCACGGTTGTCTCCGTTTTGATCTTTTGCTCTCAGTGCTTGTCCTGTTTGAAGTTGTATCTTAGAGCCATCAATAGCGTTGCTAGCGATAAACTTCTTCTTAATCTGAGACATATTTTTCTCCCAAAAAAAACGCAAATATGTATTCACATCTTAAAACAAGATGCATAACAAATCTGCGATAATGATTTATTTAAATCAAATACGATGCAAGAGCTATAAGAGAGCCCCCGAGGGGGCTCTCAAGACACTAGACTAACTTAAATTAAGAGAAGGTCCAAGTTGCCTGAGCTACATCAACTGCAACCCCGTTTACGTAAAGAACGACATTGACCTTAGCTCCGTTGGGGAGTCCGTTAGGAAGTGCGTTAACGAGATCGTACAGGTCGGGATAGAAATTAATCTGGCATACAGAACCTGTGGCCGTCACTGGATCAGAGATAGCAATGGCGCTGGTCCAGTTGGAACCATCCCAATCGCCATTAGTAAATGCTCGCAACACACTACCTTCTTGGAAGTTACCATTGGCCGAAGCGAACACATTGGTTGCGCTCATAAATGGTATCGACAAGAAGCCTGTTCCCGAAACCGTAGAACCATTGTTGTCATAGAGATAGCTTCCACCGCCGCCCGAACCGCCGCCGCTACCAAAATTCCAAGTTGCCGATATGGTGCTAATTGGCTGATCACCGCGGCAGTAGTTAAAGCTAACGCCCATTCCGTTACTTAGTGAACTGGAGTCATAAGTGATGTACGCACCCGTCTCACCCGGCCCAACGTAAGAGAAGCCCAACATTTGTCCTAGTTCAGAAACTACCGAAACAAAGTCCCCGGACTGCCAGGTGTAGCCTGCAGGCCAATTGAGTGAAGCATCGCTGCTGTTAAACGATGTTAGGGTGAGGGAAGGGTTTACAAGGCCACCGCCGGAATCGCCGCCGCTACCGCCGCCACTACCGCCGCTACCGCCGGAACCGCCGCCACTACCGCCGCTACCGCCGCTACCGCCGCCAGAAGATTGATCTTGGTTGCGATACGCGTACGTGCAGCGCACCAAATCTCCAGCAAGAGGAGCTTCTTCGCTTCCAGTCAACGAAGAGGTGAACGTAACGCGGGTCACGCCGTTGACAGTAGAAACAGTGTAATCGTCGCCCTCATGAAGCGCCAGGCGATCAATGAACACGTTCAGGGATTCAACAACAACAGCATGGCTAAGATCGACATAGCTGAGTTGGGTCGAAAGGGTGGTTGCAAATTTAGCAAATCTTGGAAGCTCTGCGGTGCGGGCAGCAGCCTCAGCAGCGTCAGCAGCCATACGAGCAGATGCTTCAGCGGTATCGGCAGCTGCACGAGCAGATGCTTCTGCAGCAAGGTCGCTGGTCAATTGAGCATCAGCAGCTTGACGGGCAGACATTTCAGCAGCGTCAGCAGCTGCACGAGCAGACATTTCAGCAGCGTCAGCAGCCTGACGAGCAGATACTTCAGCAGCAAGGTCGCTGGTCAATTGAGCATCAGCAGCTTGACGGGCAGAAGTTTCAGCAGCAAGAGCAGCGTTGTTGCTCAGTACATAAGTTCCAAGCGCGCCGTCGCCGGTAGTTTCAACAGAGTTGATGAGAGTAACGATCTCGGCAAAGCTGTCTTTATCTGCACTAGAAGCCAAAAGGATAGAGTCGATACGGGATTTTTCGGTATCGATCTTGCCTTGAAGGTCGGCGTCGCCAGCCATACGAGCAGATGCCTCTGCACTGACGGCAGCCATACGAGCAGACATTTCAGCAGCATCAGCAGCCTGACGGGCAGATGCTTCAGCGGTATCGGCAGCTGCACGAGCAGATGCTTCAGCGCTAACGGCAGCTTGACGATCAGAGATCTCTTGCGAAAGAGAAGCTTGAAGAGCAGCGTCGGCAGCTTGGCGCGAAGCAGCTTCATTTTCATCGGCGGCTGCGCGAGTAGCAGCTTCTGCAGTGTCAGAAACTTGGCGAGCAGCGGCTTCAGCACTGACGGCAGCGATGCGTGCGGCTTCTTCAGCAGCTACGGCAGCTTGGCGTGCAGAAATTTCTTGCGAAAGAGAAGCTTGAAGAGCAGCAACAGCAGCTGCACGAGCAGATGCTTCAGATGCAAGATCGGCTCCAAGAGCTGTATCGCCTGCCAAACGGTCACTAACTTCTTGAGCTAGAGCGGCGTTGTTAGAAAGCACATAGCTAGCAAAAGCACTGTCGTTGGCGGTGTCAACAGAGTTGATGAGAGCAACGATCTCGGCAAAGGTATCTTTATCTGCATCAGAAGCAGAAAGAATAGCGTCGATACGACCTTTCTCAACGCTGACTTGAGATTGAAGGTCGGCGTCGCCAGCCATACGAGCAGATGCTTCTGCACTGACGGCTGCCGAACGATCGCTAACTTCTTGCGAAAGGGCAGTTTGCATTTGCCCATGCAGCATGTCGACATAGCCCTTACGGGTCAAGTCGTCAGTGGTGATTGGGTTGATGCTGAGTCTAGGCATCTCTACAAGTCTAAACTCGTTGCTGTTCGTGAAATAGAACAAATCACGATCAACTCCAAGCGAGTTGACGGCGCGAACGGCCTGACCGTTCAACAGCTGGATTTTCGATCCGTCGATTGCGTTGTCGGCAATAAACTTCTTCTTAATCTGAGACATAAACACTCCTAATGGTAGTTAATAACACCTTTAGGAATATTCTATCACAAGTACGTCTCCGACTTCCAAAAGTCCGTCTAAGCCCAGATTACCCCAGGTGATTATATTAGGAGACACCACGGTAAAATCGGTGGAATAAATCTGCGCCGGTCCACCCTCGGGAAAAATCTTTGTTCTAGAGGGGTTGGTGATTGAACGCGATACGGTGAATGTCTTAGTTGATAAATTTGCAGCAATAATAACAACAGTTTCAGTATAATTTGTGTCATTTAACTTGATGATGCCGCCATTTTTGGCAACATTGATAGAACTGCTAGAGAGATTTATCCAAAGTTGATTTTCAACTGGCAAGGTGGGGTCTGCGTCTCTTATCTGCAAACCCTTTTCGCTTACCTGCTCTTCTTGTTTTGCGATATGTGTTCTTCTGGCCATAAATAAAGCCTTATATTCTTTGAAGAAATATTTCACCAGTATTGCTGGCTAATACTTCCCACACAAGATTGTCACTAGATATGCGAACTTGAGTTGGCGGATATGTGCCGCCGATCAACTGCGTTCGAGGAGTTCCAGACGCGTCTGCAGAAACATACCAGATCCCTACAGAACTAGAAACCAACAACGGAGTAGGAAGCGGCGAATTTGATCCAATATTTGGATATTTGGAAGTCGATATTTCGCCAGAATCCGTTGCAGTAAGTTTCCAGAAGCCTGTGGAACTAGGAAGTAGGAGATAGTTTAAAACTACTGGATTCGTTGTGACTTCTTTTACAACAGGCATATCCGTGTTTAGATATCGCCAGATCGTCCCGTCATGATACACTGGCTTATGAAGCGTACCGTTCTTAACAAAAGCCATTGGCACGACCTCGTTCATGCCCACTGGTAGTGCCGGTAGATCGCTTACGCTGTACGTCGGCATATAGTTTAAGGCAAGCTGTCTATGCTCTACGGTACTAAACAACACCTGATTGTCTTGCGATATAACCCTAAATTTAGGGTTGGGTGGTGCGCCGGTCGATTCAGTATAGAACTCATCATCTTCGTTGACGCCGAGGGTAAAAAGATAATTCGATGGACTTCTAAGATAGAACGACTTAATGCTTAGACCAGCATATTCTGGAGAGTTTACCATTATAACCTCTCCCTCATCCGTGATCTCTACTGCAACCCTGGATCCATCGCTTCGTTTAAAGCGCCAATACGTAATCGGACTTTCGTCTGAGCTTTCTAATTGCTGAGATGTTATCTCCCCCAGATCGTTGATGGAAACTCGCCATCTACCAGTATTGCTAGGAAGAACTAGAGAGGTTTCTGCAGTGCCAATTCTGATAGTAACATCGCCGTCATCAGTGTATATGGCTCCGGCCAAAGAATTTGCATAAGTCAAAAATGCTAATTTTTCAATAGCCTCTTGAACGTTCTTTGCATCTATGCCCCGATTTGGTAAAAACGGAGTAGATAAAGCGGTAGCGGTAACAAAAGCTTTTGACATTGTTAACCTACCTCCCAGACCCTAACTTCTGCCGCCCCACCGGTACCACCATTTACAAGCCAGATTTTCATGGCTGCCGCCGCTGGCACGTACACCATCTGGTTGATAAAAATGGGTATGCCGTTGGCAGAAGACACGGTGTTCGCAAAACCCATGTAAACATTTTTATCAATTGGTGTTATAAAAACACCTTTTCTATTATTAAGAGTGCTTGCACCACCTTTTGCTTCGACAGGCGTGGCAGAAACTTGTACAGATGCTCCTTGCGCTGTTCCTTGCAAAGCATCGGAAACTTTTGCTTCACTAAAAGAATTAAATGTTAGCTTGTCAACTGACACTGCTAGACTTTTGGCTTCACCAGGTGCATTTCTGACAAACTTTAAAATATTGCCCGTATCATCCACTGGAACAGTACGTCGTGCAACAATTGGTGCCTCTTCGTATGTGTATCGCTCTATGTCTTGAGTCGCAATAGTTGGACGCTGCTGCTCTGGTGCACTTATCGTAGATGAGGTGTCATATGAGGACAGATCTATGCGCACGTTTGGATTGGAACCCTGCGGGCCAATCGCCATCTGGGTTTCTGAGAATATAGCTTTAATTTCACCAGCAACAGACGGCAGGCTAGGGTTAAGTATCACCACTAATTGGCCTAGTTTAAAAGATACTGTAGAAGAAATAGTAACTACGCCAGTAGATGTGCCATTAGCCACAAATAACTGTGAAGGTATTTCCTTATAGTACTTTTCTAACATCGTTAATACCCAAAGTCTTCTTCATTTGTTTGAGGCACTCTATTGGTTGCCTCTTGCATAACTCTGCTATTATATTCTAATATTACCTCAAGCTCGGCATCAGTTGGCTGCCTGGTGGACACCTCTTGAATCAGTCTTTGCATGTCTTCGCTTTTAAACATGCTAGTGTACTTCATCTTCATGGCGCCAATGCGTTGATCTTCTGTTGGCTGAGGCTTTTCTGAGTATTTTTGCTTGATTTCTTTAACCTTTTCTTGAAAAGGTTTTTCTTTTGAAACCGAATACTTAGCCTTTACAGCAGAAACCTGATCATCAAAACTAGCTTTTCTAACGTTTACTTCTGGACGCTTGGGCGAAATATTTAGATCCTCAACCTGTTCATGCGGTATGGTGGTACCATCATGCAAAAGATAAGAATTATGCTTTTGAGGCCCCATATCCACCACGTCTTTAACGTCGTGGTACCCTTCTTTACCTTTTATCTTTATTTGCCAACCCTTACTGGATTCTTGTTTATCAAATGTTACTATTTCTTGTTTTTCAATTGGGCGACAAGATCCTTTTTCGTATGGCTTTTTGCCAGGAGTTGGCTCATAACCCTCCCAGCAACGATCAGCTTTACCAACCATCTCCTTTAATTCTTTTAATTGACGCTCAGCTTCTGCTACCTGTTCTTTTTTTGAACCGGTACGAAGAACATTTACTAATCTTTTATGCTCTTCGATTAGTTCTGGCTTGGCTTTATATAGTGCTTTTAATTCATCTTTTAGCATTTCCATCTCCTTAAAGCCAGAGCTTTTCTTGTTGGTTTGCCGTTCTTATCCTTCATAGGGCCTTTTACACCGGACATCCTAGCGCAAAAAGACCTTCTTCTTTTGGCTCGTTTACCCTTGGGCTTGTCTTCTGTTACAGCTGTCTGTAATTTAGAGCCTGGATTTTCCCTGCGGTAGGCTTTTACGCCGGCAGCGGTCATTCCACCTTTTTTAGATTTGTGCTTAGCTTTGAGACCTTTCGCTAAAACTTCTTCGTAACCCTTAGACTCTAAATATGTTACAACAGCTTTCTCAAGGAGATCGGATACGTCTTCCTCAAAGATAACGTCAAGCGTGCCATCAGAATATGCTTGTGCATAAATATCAGTCTTGCTTAATGATTCGGATTTTGTGTATTCTTTTCCACCAGAAAGATATTGCTGATAAAGCCTCGTACCCTCTCCTCGTTGCTGCGAGGATAAAAGCGAATTGACATGCGCAGCCATTTTTTCTCGGTCTGGATGGCCCTCTGGAATAACGCCACGGTGACGAACCATTATTTCTTTGATATGCTTTGGGTGATCGGAAATGTCTTCCTTATCAAAACGCTTCTTTGTCTCTTGAACCGCAAGACGCTCAAGTTCGCTAAATTTTTCAGGTTTTAATTTGACCTTAGGTCCAGCGTGGTGCCTAAGCACATCGGCGATGTCTTTAGCAGAACCAGATAAAACAGGAAGTCCTGTAGGAGAAACACCTGGCTTAAGGCGCTTCATTGGGCTTTCCTCTTCTTTGATTAGCTTTTTATCGCTTTTGCTTAATTTATCCACGTTATTTAACCTTTGCTTTTTTGCCTTGGATGTAGTGTGCAACACCAGAAAGATTTTGCGCGGCTTCTGTGATTTGAGCCTTAACCCAATCAGGCGAATCTTCGGAAGCCTTCATATGCTCTCTGATTTCTGCAATATGGTGTGCGATCTGCTCCAGATCAGAGAACATCATTTCTGATCCCTCTTCTTTAGCCATTTGACTTTTTTCTGTCTTTTCTTGTGCAGCTTCGTCAGAATCTTCTGCCTTTCTTGCAGAAGAAATAACACGCAACCCCTCAGAAGGGTGTGCTAGAACGTGGTTAGACATACCAAAGACGAGATCTTTTACATTGCGGGATTTATCTATCATGTGTTTGATAGATGATTTGTTTCGTTCATGCGCATTTGAAGCATCTACAATGCCGTGCGCGTACTCTTTTGCTTTCGCGTGATCTTTCATGCCAGAGACTTCACGCACGTGATCCATCGTAAAAACAGAGTGTCCCATATCTAATTTAGGTGCAGCTTTAACTAATGCCCATTGACCATTTTGAGATTTAATCAGCTTTTCCATCGACCTTGCCTTTATTCTTTAAGTTTTCTAACTTAACTTTAAGTTCTTCTTCGAGATGCTTTAATCTGAGTTCTTTTTCCTTTTTGGCATGATCGTACTCTAGGTCGGCCATGCGCTTGGCATGATCTTGCTGCGTATCGGTTTGTCCCTTAAGACGATCCATGTGGTGATCGTGTTTTTCTTGCTCGCGTATTTGCTCTAAGTTCATTGCGCGCTCTTCACGATCTGACCCCGGGACATGACCGTGGATTATATGTGCGATCTCTGAATCAGAGTACCCATCTTGACGAAGCAGATCAATTAACTTCTCCTCGTCGTAGGCACCACCCTCCTCGCCTTCTTGCGGAGCCTGAGCTTCATCAGCACCTGTACCAGTTTTAGCGCCTCCTTGGAGAGATGAGACATCGACTGCGTCTGATGCATCTTGGGCATCTGGGTCCTCAATGGGTTGCTGAGTTTGCTCTACCGCTTCACCGACAGGAGCTTGAGCCTGATCAGCATCGCTAGGAACTGGATCTTGAGTATCTTCTGGAGATGGACTTTGCTCTTGTTCTTCATCATCTTCTCTCATAGGCATAAAAGCCATCTCGTGGCTAATTTGTGCCTTAAGCAGCTCCCAGCGCTCTAGTAGAGATTTTTTCATTGGTTTTCTAAGTGGTTCTTTACCGGGACCTCTAGTAATTGAGCCGTCTGGGTTGACGATCTCATACTTAGAAAGATCAAGATCTTCGATGTCTTTGTGATAGACTTTTCCCTCAATGCCATCGAGCTGATACGAATATCCATCGTCGCATTTTTCGATGTTGCGTATTTTTCGCCATTTATTTTTATGCAATGCTTTTGGCATACAGGTCTTCCTTAAAACACGTCGATAAGGAACTTTTTCTGGTAGTAGTTTCTAGCAGCGTCTAACTCTAATTGTACTTGCTCCTTTAGGTCGGCGATGCGGCCGGTGAGAAACTGGATGCCAGGAGTGCCGACACTTTGTGATGTCCCGTCGATGCCGATACCCACGGAACTGTACGGAAAAATTAAATGGCCCAATGCACTCAGCGCCATCAGTGCTGCCATTTTTTCGATTAAACCAGATATCATTGCGGGGACTTTGTTTGGCTCGAAGCCGGCGCGGTACTTAACTAAAACTGCACCAGGAAAGTTAAAGACGCCCATGGCCACCAAAGCCATCCACTGCGAACCCGCGAACGACGACAGCACAAAACCTGATGTTGCTGTACCTAGAACAGGTACTAGACGAATGGCACCTTCTTGGCCGTTGACATACACAAACTCAAGCGGAAACTCTACCAATGGCGGCATTGGCGTTCCGTTGCCAAAGTTCAATTGCACAGATTGGCAATCTAAAACAGGCGCATTGTTGAGCTTTATCCAGGCGTATTGCTGCGTCCAGATTTCGCGATCGTAGTCGTGGCGTTCTTCAAACTGCACTGGGGTAATGAAGATGTTGAGCTCGTGCTCTAATCTGGAGATAGCCTTAGTAATATAATCGGTCAAAGTCGAATCTGAGATGGTTTGACCAGTTAATGCAGATTTAAGAGGAATGCCAAATAGACTGGTATCTTTAAGAGTTTGAGCGGTAGGCAGCGGGAGATACCTGGTTACAGAAGGTTGTTCCTGCTCCTTCTCCATGAAAGGAAACGGTGGGTTTAACGGTGAGTTTGAAATGCCCATGCCTTATTCCTTCTTGGCCTGCGCCATCTTGGCCGCGTCTACTCGCTGCATGCGTTCCAGCTGATCTGGTTTTGCCATGCGACGAATGATCGTCTTTGGTTTTTGTTCTGCCGGTGCGGGTGTCTCAGCTACCGGAGCTTTTTGCTGTTCCGTCGGTGCTGGTTGCTTAACAGCCTTTTCACCAACCTCGGGTCTTAAAACTGACTCTACAAATTTCTTATGTTGAGTTGCAAACTTCATCGAAGGATCCATCTGCGCTGAAATTTTCGGACCTTCGTCTTCTTCGCCGCCGCCAATACCCATATGCTCGGAGATTGCGCGAGCAGACATAGGCGCAGAGGTCTCGACGTCTTCTTCACCGGCTTCTTGACTAGCTTCCTCACCGGCTTCTTCGCTAGTTGGATGCCCCAACGGCGCGCCGCCGTGGACGATGTGATGCTTAACATCTTCGATGTGTTTTTTGCGTGCTTCTTTTGCTTGCTCTATGGCAACATTTTGAGCAGAAAATTTATGCGGTTCAATGCCCCGTTCCGGGTTTTGTTTTTCGTATTCGTCTTCAAAATCCAATATTGCCTTACGCCTTGCAGATGAATCTAAATTTTTGACTTGGTCTGAAGCTAAAAATTTATCCAAAGCATCTTTATAGGCAGTTCTGTGTTCTTGTTGTGCTTGTTTAATTTTAGACGTAGCATGCAGTATGGGATTTATCTCTGGTTTAGCTTGTTCAGCCAAATGTTGCTCATATTGATCAAGCCATTGTTGAGCAACTTTTTTAGCATGCTCGTGCATCTTTGGCGAAAGTTGAGTTGGTTTCACATAAGATTCGAGTGCTCGCATAAAGTCTGTAGGCTCACCTCGACCACCTGTAGTAGGAGATATGAGATGCGCCGCTTCACGCGGATGATATCCCTCTTCAACTAACTTTGCGATTCTATATAGTTCCTCTGGCGTGTGGTCTGGGCTTTGCGCCCACCGACGAGAACGCGTTTTCTCTTCAGCTTTTAAAAGCTCTTCCGAGAGCTCTTTCTTTAACGCGCTAAGAGCAATAGACATCTCGTCAAGATATTCGCGCCCTTTGGCAAGTTTTAATTTTGATCTTTTTTCTTTCACCGACTTGATCTGGGCGATATCTTCTTTTTGCTTTGGAGAAAGCAGACGGTCGCGATTCTGCTGCCACCAGGAATGGAGGGCTTCGTGAGCTTCTTGTGGAATTGCGGTTTTCTTACCCTGCGACTCAAGTGCGCGTTCGATCAGGATATTTTTATGTTCATCATCGGCCTTAGACATGCCGCCCATTTGCTTGAAGATGTGCATTATTAAGGGCCAGCGCTTAGATTTGCCCTGCTCAGCTGCAGTTTCTTTTGCCTTTTCCCACTTTTTCTCTTGTTCTGGGGTCTTAACTATTCCTTTTGGCATACTTAATCCTTCAGGAGGTCGTGAAGGTGGGGCGGCAATATTGCCTTAGCTTTATCTTTGTCAGACATCTTTCTAGTGATTACTTTAGTAGATGGTTGTGCGGCGGTTTGAGTGACTGCCGGATGCGCTGGCTGCGCGAGATCTTTTAAATACTCTGGTAAAGCAGGTTCAGAAGATGTAGGCGTAATCGTTTTTCCTGCTTCTTGACGTCTAGACGTTGGATGGATCTGTAGTCCAGGCTTCAAACCGCGAGCTTCGTAAGCACCAGAATCTTTTAATTCTTGCATGCGAGCATCATGAGCATCTAAACCAAGACGCTCAAATTGTTTACGCTGTGCGCTGTATTCTGCGTCACGAGCACCATCTGTGCGTTCTTCTGATGGTTGTTTAAAATGACCAAATATCGGATGGGAATCAAACGGATGGTTCATCTTGCCGTCGTAAATATTTTCAACAGATTCAATTGGTATATATTTACCGTTTATCTTGTTGTGTTCCATTGGGTACGCGCCAATATGACCATGTCTACTTATCTCTTTTCCATATTGGATAGTATCCGGATCGTTTTGAAGAAAAGACCAATCGTTGCCTTTAGGCCGAAAGGAAAATCCTTCGGTGTCGATCCTAAAGTGATGCAATTTTTTCTTACCTCGTGTCACTGGATTATTTTTTGCATACTCTGGATCGCGTGCAATTTTATCCGCAAATGTCTCTGTTCTAGATGGATGAGTTCTTTCCCAGGGTTTTATGTCAATAAGATCTGATTGAAGTTTGCCATGGGTAAGGGGCTCTAAATGATGCACTAAATCCATTGTTTTAAAAAACGTACTGGCGTGATGGTTTGCCATCTTTTTGTCGCCTGCGTCAAGTGCAGCTTTGTAGCGCGACGCATGATGTCCAAGAGCTTCGCGAAGCAATTCTGGCCCGTTCTGCGGATCCATCCTGGTAGCAAAATCTTTAATAGCCTCATTAGCAACTTTACTTACCTTTTTAGGGCTTGTTGCCATTTTTTCCAGAGACTCAATTATCCGATCCGCCAACACATTGCCGTCAATAACCTTGATGAGTGTTTTCAACGACTCGTCGTCGGTCTTGCGCAGAAGGAGCTCTTTGAACGATGAAAAGTCCATGTTAGTCCCTATTGGCTTCGAGACCCACTTGAATATAAGCAGTACCGCTAGATGTTAGCGTTACCGTATCTTTAGAATCTAAATTCGTCCCACGACCAGAGTTGAAAATCATGATCTCGTTGGTGGTCAGCGTTGCAGCAAGCAGACTGTCGAAAGAGATAGAAGTAGCAGCAGTTGCTCTAACTCGTATCGCGCAATATTTAGGAACTTCCCAGGTTCCAGCGCTACCCGTGCTGATCTCTCGCCAAACCAAACCAACTTCAGAAACCCTAGAGGAACCTGTGGGTAAATTAATGGCTCTTGACATACAGTCTCTCCATCATTAAGCTGCTGTTATTATACCAGCTTCCGAGGTTGAGATTTTCGGAAGCTCTCAAGATCTTCTATGGAGCGCTTCGTCTCTAAGTCGTTGAAGTTGTTCAACTAAATTATAATCTACAGTCAGATCCTGCTCTTCTATCCAATCTGGGTTGGCGCATAGATACGCGTTAGCCTCGTCTATTAAGACAGCTTCATGGTAGCCTAAAGACAATATTTTATTGAATAGAGGAGAAAGCGCGGCTTTGTGTGTTTCAATGGTAGATGTAACTGATTCGCGGTAAAGATCATCTACGTAAAAAAGCGCGTGACAAATCTCGTGGTCTAGTGTGGCATCATTGTCGTTGGTGCCAATGACATAATATGGATCACGAACCTGAGCAAAAGAAGCTATGATTTTTTCTTCTAGATCGCTTAGATCTCCAAACTTACCAGACTTGAATGGCTCAAATATGTACGAGGGAACATTGAACCCAGACCAATCATCAACGTAAGAAAAACTACCGTACGTCTGAGAATACCAGATCTTATATTCATTTAAGCTAAAAAAGCGTCCACGAAAATAAGGCGACTCGTAGTGCTCCTGAAATCTTAAAAAGCACATAGCTAGGTCGGCGTGATTATCAAAATATACGCGATAAATGCTGTTATAAATTTTTTGTAAATACATATCACATCGCAGTAAAAGATGTGACCATAGGAATGGTCCCCGCACCAATTGCGGCTGAAATCTTATTCGAGGTTCCATATATAAAACAATTACCTGCATGCATAAAAACTGAACCCAAAGAACCTGAAACCGCAAATCCACCAGTTCCAGTTACTTGGAAAACATTGTTAACACACACAGTTTGACCGCCGGGATGAATTAACAACCCCGATCCGTTTATGTATTTGTTGTATAAGTAGCTATTTCCTATTGAAAAAACACTACCATTTGATACGGTTACAATATGAGAGGATGCGTTGTTTTCGAACCATGAGTTTGATGTAGTCAGTGTTGTGTTCAATAACGAAACTGCGCCAGCTGAACCAGCGTAACAAGTTAAAAACTCAGCAGTGGTATATGAGTTAGATAGATCTAACGCCAAGCTATTTGCTACAACATTATTAATGAGTAGATTTCGAATCTGTATGCGGGTTTTTGTTGATGAGGTCTGATTTGACACCAGACCTCGTTGAGTGCCTGGACCATCTGCATAAATATAACAATTTGTTATTAAAGTGCTGCATTCTTTAGGACCTGTGATGGTGATCGCGTCACCTGTGCCGGGTGAGATCAGGAACCCTTCGACAGCAAAGATAGAGTTATTGACACCATCAACAGTTGATGCTGGGTTTATAGTTAAACTTCCAGATATAATTGTGGAATTAGATCGCGATTCTACTAAACCCACTAGATGAGTTTTTGGCCTAGTAAGCGTTACATTTTCAACATATTCACCTGGACCGACCACAATAATAACATTGCTTTGTGAATTTAGTATATTTGTTTCGATATGCGAAAGAGCGGCGGAAATGGTTAAAAATGGACTAGCTGCTGAACCAGTTGCACTAGTATCGTTTCCATTTTTTGCCACATAAAAAACTTCTGATAATTTTGCGTTTTGAATAGATATTGTTAAATTGTTAACAGAGTTAGATAAACTACTATTAACGGCCTGTAGAGCGGAAACCGAGGAACTTATTGTGGGTAGAACAGCTGCATTTACTGTTAATTGATTTACCGTTAAAGACAATGAATTAATAGAAGATTCAAGTTGATTGGTTTTTGCCTTATCGGCGGCGTCCATTTTTTGCCAATCGACGCCGTTGTAAATAACCCAGTCGCCAGCTTCCCATTCAGAAATACCGCTTAAATTTGTAGCGCCAGGAGTCGAAACGACATAATAATATCCCTTTTTAGGGATATTCGTTGTTAAATCTGGCGTATTAGTTGCCGCATTCCAGGTTCCTTTGTAATCTAAAACCCCTAGCTTCGATGCAAATTTTTTAATAAAAGTCACTTTTGTCTCATTTAAGATAATTATTGTTTAAGTTTGTTTTAATGTATAAATAATATGTACTTTTATATTATACTTTTAGGTGGTAGATGTTTGCTAACAAAACAGTATACGTATTAAACAGTGCTGCAATTGGCGACCTAATTGCCGCCGCACCAACGCTCAAGCACGCAATCGACGCTTATCACGATAAAACAGAATATTTAGTTGCAATTTATGACGATTTTAAAGATATCTTTCCTTTTGTCCCCGACGATAAATTTATACCAATAAACAGTTCTTATCCTGTAGACTTTTCAATTAGAACACTAAACCCGCCTAAAAACGCTACGGGTGTATGTAAGTTAACTCCATCTAGAATGAAACTTACTGAATACGGCTGTGTAAATCTCATGGGTAAGATTTTAAGCGACATTGAACTTAAATACATTCCATTAAAAACAGTAAACGTGGATAGATTTAATGTTGATTTTAGCAAAAGCGTTATAATCATAACAACTTATCGAGATAAACAGAGAACAATTTTATCAAATGAACTGTTAACTATTGCACAATATATTCAATCCAAAGGTTTAATTCCTGTTTACGTAGGAAAAACGGGGAAGATCTCCATATGGAAAGATTATCCGGCAATTAGTGATTTCGAATATCCTGGATTTGGCGTAGATCTACGCGATCAGACAACGCTCTGTGAGCTTGCGTCAATAATGTCGAAATCTCGAGCCGTAATTGGCATGGACAGCGGTCCAATTCATATAGCTTTTACGACCGATACGCCGGTAATTGCAGGTTTTACAACAGTGGCACCATCTAAGCGCATTCCATACAGAGGTCTAGCAAAGACAATAGCAATAACACCAAATATATTTTGTAATTTCTGCGAATCAGATTGGAACCTAAATCTCTGGGACTTTAATCACTGTCCGCGCAAGATGCAACTAGCTGAATGTGTTACAAAAATGACTGCGGTAAAGTTTATTAATGCAATGAATGAGCTTAATGTTTTTTAATTAATTTTACGCTTAAATAAATACACCGTCTGCATAAAGCGAATTGATCGCAGCAATTAAATGAAAAATAATACGATGATCAACTGTCCTTAATATAAAAAGGACACCCGTTAGGGTGCCCTTAATTTGACTTTAGTCAGTGATCTTGATTATTTGCCGACGTTTTTCATCACAGCGTTGAAGCGTGGAGCGTAGACAAACAGTGCGCCGTACATGAGCAAGAGGAACTCGAGGGCGGTCGTGACGACCGCTAGGTTCATCTTGGCAAGCGGTGCAAGTTGTTTAAACTTCATCGTTTCGGCGCCAAGGTCGAGCAAGAAAGCTTCGCCAAGTCCTGGGCGTTTTTTACCGGCGTCGACGATCGCGGAGATGCCGAGACGGTAGTTGCCGATGAACTGGGCGGTCGAAGCAGCAGCGCCCGAAGCCGAACGATATAGCTTGTAGTACTTCACGTTAGCAGGCACAGTTCCGGTGATCGCGACGGTGACGCTTTGACCAGCGGTGGCGGTCACCGCTGAACCGGTGAGAACAGGGGCAGATTCGCCGAAGTCGTTCACGAGGGTCAGTGCATAGTGATACGTGCCAGCGGCAAGATCAGAACCAGAACCAGCAGCCGTACCAGCGATGCTGAGGCCAGCGATGCTTGGGGAGTTAGAGTTCACGGCAGAAGGACGAACTTGCTGACGAGGACGGAGGAAGAGGTTTGGCTTCAGATCGACTTGGCCAGCAGTCGTGGTGACCTTGGACACGTCGTAACCAACAGTTTGGCCAGACAGACCTGGCTCAGAGCGGAACTGAGGATAGAACTGACGAACGAAAGCAGAGATCGCGATCGGTTCAGCGTGGAACTGAGTAGGAGCGCCGAAGTTCTCAAGAGCTTTAACAGCGAGGGTTTCGATGTCGTCTTGAGCAAGGGTTGCACCAGCAAGGTCAAGGACGATAGAGGACGATTCTGCGCCCCAGCCTTGGAAATCCTTGGAGATGAACTGGCTGTCGGTGTCGCCTTTGAGGATCTGTTGGAGCAGACCGCTCATCGCGATGCTGTTGACCGGGAGGTCAGCGGTCGCGCCGGTTTGGTTACCGGTGGCGTCGGTGAAGTGCGAGTTACCCCAGTAGAGTTCGCGCTCAACGTTTTTCAGAAGGTCCATCGTGCCTTCTTTTGCTTGTTGAGCAACGACATCGCCGACCGAAGTACGGACGAGGGTCATTTGGTGGCTGACCTTACGACGTTTGCTGAAGAAGGCGATCCTTTGACCGTCACGTACGTACGTAGAATCTTCTTCTTGGCCAGCGCCACCTTCACCGATGTACGGCGAAGCGTCAGAACCGTAGCCAACCAAACGGTTGTACTGTTCGAACAGGTTGTAGGCTTTGTCGATGCTGAGGGATGGCCACAGCTTCAGGTTTTTCATATCGAAGGTCACGACTTTAAGGGTCGATTCCAGCGATTCAGTTTGGATAACGCCACCGTAGGTGAGGTCGGTCGGACGACCAGCGTAGCCGTAGCCAGCGCTGAGAGCCTTGTTAAGGTTCTCGACTTCAGCCTGGGAGACGAGACCCTGCTCCAAGCCTTGCATAATTTGGTTCATTGCGTCTTGATACATCTTCTCTTATCTCCCTTTCTTACTTAATCCCGTATTTAGTTGCGATTGCTTGCAGTTCGTCAGCCGAACCGATTTCTGCTTTGAGGACATCCTCGGTGGACACTTCTTTACCAGACTTCTTAAGTGTAATCAAATCGCTGAGGACTTGAGATTTGTTAAGAGGTTCAATTTCGCCTGCGCTTTTGGCAAGAGTTTGAACATTCTTGTATGTTGCGCCGCGTGCAGGCACTGGAGCATCTGCAAGTTTTTTAACAGCTTCAAGAACTTGAGAGATTTGATTCTCAAGAGGAGCAACGCGGGCTTCGATCGACTTAGCCAGCTTTTTCTCCATCTTCTTCATCTTCTTCTCTTTGTGCTCTTCTTTAGCCATCTGATTGACGCCTTCAGCCTTTTCAGCTTCTTCTTCGTCGTCTTCAGCTTTTTCCATGTGCTTACCGTGTTCGGCTTTGCACATGTCGCGCTTCTTCATGGCTTCTTTGTAAGCTTTTTCAGCTTTTTCGCACTCTTCTTCAGCCTTCCAGTAAGCTTTCTCGGCTTTCTTGGCTTCGTCTTCGTGCTCTTCGTCTTCTTTATCTTCGTGCTCTTCATCTTCTTCGTCGTCTGCTTTGCTGACCGCATGAGTTTCGGTGGATCCACTTGCATCGTGGCCCAGCTCGATCTCTTCAGCGGAAAAGCGATCGCTCTTCTTCAGAGCTTCGATCTCAGCAAGCGTCTCGTCGATAAGATCGGTGAGGCTTTTGGCGAGATTCTTTTCCATGGTTAATCCTCCTAGGTCTTATTGACCCATAGCCTTAAGATCTGGGTGGCCGGCGAGACGAGCAAGCTCGGTCGTCGTGTCACCAGCTTCAACGACAACGTCGTTAGCGAAGCGGGTGCAGCAAGCCAAAACGGCCAGGTCAGACGAGTTGACAAAGATAGCAGCGATGCTATTTTCGCCTGCGGCGCCTTTGACCTTAAGAACGCCAGGGTTAGCAACACCGATTCCAAGGAACGGCGAAGAACCGCCATCGACTCCGCCCATCGGGGCTTGGATCGCGGCGTCAACGTAGCTGATGGTCAAACCAGCTGCGGTAACCGTGGTGGAGTTGCGAGTAGCCGGAACGCCGACTGCGTCGAGGTTCCTCTTAATTTTGTCTAGCACTTGAACAGGGTTTGCCATTTCTTGCTCCTTAAAATCGAATGCACTAACATTCGTAGTTCAATATACCATGCTGCTATAGTTAAGCAGCGAATTACAACCTTGACATTATACTCAATTAAATGCCGCTAACATGTCGGGTATTTTGCTGCGTGCTGTGCGCAAACAACACTTGATACAGTTTATGACCCTAATCTATGTAATCACTGGGGTAGTTTTGCCCCTTGAGACTGTCTAACAACTTATATAATTTAGCACTTTTTACTGTTTTATCTATTTTGACATCGTGCGGGGAAACTATGGCTTCGCCTTCTTCTTTTTCGGATCCATGCTTAACCTGCAAAGGTGGAAGAAACGAATGAACGTGCTTTTCTGGAACCCAAGCGGCCGACACCTGATATTTTCCATATTTTTTTTCTTGCGCCATATCTTCATCGCGCTGTGAATTACTATGATATGTTTGAGCCGGATTCCGTCGATTTATATCGGCCCAATATAAGCAGAAATCTGGATGCGTGCTCCACGAGGTTCGTTCTGTTTGATGTCTTTGATCGTTGGCTGTATGTGCTCTAAAAAGTCTATACTCTTTTTCACCGGTGTTTGGGTTTATTCTGACTTTAGTTCTATTTTCTAAATGATTTAGCATATCAGATCGCAATTTACCAGAAGCAGGCGGAATAGTATCTTTATGTTGGGGATTTCCATATTCGCCCCAACCAAATACCATGTCTTTCTGCTGCTTTGGGCTCCAATTTTTGACTAAATTCCACTGTCCGTTTTTATTAAATATAATCTTTTCCATGGTTAATCCCATTAATACAAGAAGAATTTAGCTAAGATGCAGAAGCTCGTCGCATCTCCTCTAACCTATCAAAAGCTTTACGCCTTACACTTGAATCATCGTGATCTAAAAGAAGTTTAACTTTCTCAGGATCGGAATGAGAAATTAAGTGATTAATTATCATGTTGCGTGTGGCTGGATCAGAATCGTGCATCAATGCCCGCAATGATTGAGTCGACTTATCCGGATTTGATGCGGCTGCTGGCGTTTCTTTCTTACCGTATGCTTGCCTTGCAAGTTCTTTAGTTCTTTCAGATTTACCTGCTTTTGTCTCTTCTTTCTTTTTGTCAGGAGCCACGCTTGTGTTTTTGCCTTCTAAGGCTTTTTCTCTGCTGTATTCCATCAATGGGGCCGAGGGGGAGTAATTTTTAACAGAACTCGATTTGCTTTCATCTTTGATTTGCTGAGAAAGATCTCGTTCCTCTCTTATTTCGTCTGGCGTCAATGGCGCAGATTCATCTTTAGGTCCAGTAGCTGCTTCTTGCTTTAGTTCCTGAACCCGCTGCATAGTCTTCATTGGCGAACTGAACTGACCTAATTGTTTCTTAAATTCATCACTCTTTAAGTGGTTCATTAAAGCTAATTTAACTTGATTTTCGTATTGAAAATGGTTTGGCAACGATATTTGAATGTGCTGTCTCGCGTCGTCGCCTGAGGCAAATTGCCCAACCTTTCCTGTTCGTCTGTGATCAGTTACGGTTGCGTAACCAATGGGCATGTCGTTTAAGTGTATAAAATGACTAGTTGAAGATGGCGATTCAGAATCTTGTCCGTAAGTTTCATATATCGGTTCTCGCGATAGCTGAAACCACAGTCCTTTTTTTTCAGGTGCCGTCTTTTGCCCAGTGTAACTCTCAATTTGTTTTCTTTCAGCTTCTTTTGCGCGCTGCTGCATTGGCGATAGATTTTGCGATAAGTCCTTGAGATGCTTGGGTAATTTAGAATGTGCTACATTTTGCCTGACTTCGCTTGCTCGATCTTTGGGAGATGAAGCGCGGTATTGTCCTGTGGCATCTATTTCAGCCGCGCGCGCCATGATTTGATTTTCAACCCTGTCTAAATCTTTTGGTGAACGAGCAGGGTGTCTATTCTTTAAATCTGATGTCACTTTGTTGTGTAGATACTCAAGGGAAGCCATCTGCTCGTCGTCCGCGTGCTTGTCTAGAGCGGCTCTAGCCGATAAAGACATCGGCGGTGCATCAGTTTCCTTGGCCCAATCCGGTGTTGGTGGGTGCTCTACCGTTTTTGCGGGATTAGGTGTCGCTGCGGCTTGATCTTCAGCTGGGGCCGAGACCTCACGGGACATCTGACCTAGCTGTTGTTTGAGTGTGTTGGCCTTTAGAAGCGAACGAAATTTTACAAGTTCATTTGCTAAGCTAGATATCTCTGATAAGACCTTTTTATGCATCTCGTTCACGACAGTTCCTTAAATCTAAAACATAGTATCATGATATGCTTCTTTATTTAGACAAGAAGAATTTGGCCAAGGTGTCGAAAGGAAAGCTTTTCCCACAAGATCTACATTTGACTTGGTGCTTCATGTAAACCTGATCCTTACCGCAATTGGGACAGTCTATATATCTGAAGGATCTTCCTTGGTCTAAGGTTTCTGCTTGCAGTACGCCGCCGCCGGTTAGATTGGTGGGGGAGCCAGCACCACCATATCCGGCGGTTAGAGCTTTAGCTATCTTATGAAGTTTGCTATATTGAACATCTTGATTAGGTTTTGAATGGTTAGGCATAAGGCTATCTTTAGCAACATTAGTAAATCCAAGTTTTTTAGGTCTTTTATTATAGGTATCTATTTGATGGACCGGTAGCTCAGGTGCTTCAGGTTTTTCTTCTTGCTCTAGGGCTCGATCTCGTTCTTGTTCCAATGCTCGTATATGTTCTAACCATTCTGGAGGCACCAAATGTTGATAATCTCTATAATCAGGTCTATCTTCGCTTTCATCAATATCTCCTAAAAATTCATGAAATGCGTCTTTTTCAGGGTCGGAGAGTTTGTTGTATGAAGCAAAATCTGAGAACTCAACGCCGTCACTAAGTGGCATTGAATCGACTAAAGTCGATGATTCCTTCATCTTATCGATATCGTCTTGTGGTATCTTTTCTAAAGCAGAACGAAGATATGGATTTGCTGCATTTTGTCGCATAAAATTAATTGCATCAGAGTTAAGATGTCTGTCGTAATGTTTTTTATTCGCCTCAATAAAATCTGGATGCTCTAAAATATAATTATAATTATCACGCTCCAGATCTGAAATCCCACTATCATAATCGCCCGACGATAGGCGCGCCTCTGTTTCTAAGTTACTTTGACGCGCTTGATCTTCGGGTGTATCCATGGACACGCTGTTAAATCCGTGTCTTCTTCCAAGTTCATTTACAACAGAGTGAATTAAATGCTGGGGATCATTGTGGCCATGGGATAAGAACTCATGCATATCTTGAGCTTCTTGATCGTTTAGTTGAGATTTACTTTTAATTTTGTCGCGGTTGACAAAATCACTTTGAATCTCATCGATGTGCATATGTCCGGGCAAACCGCTATTTTGATCGATGCGCGCCCAACCCATCTGCCTTGGTGCTGATTTAAAATCATGTTGGTTGGGTTCAAGGGTTTGAAAGTGATTCTTAGTTGCATCATCCATTTTTTCCCAAGTATCTGGGTGAATGTGAACAGATACTACGTTCTCTTGGGCGTCTGGGTGATGAAGTTGGGATCCCCAAGTATACGGGGCAACTGCGGCACGAACCTTAAACTTAGGCAAGGATTCTATATGGTTATCGATTGCTTGAGGGGTCACGTTTCCTTTCGCATCTCGCGGTACGTGCTTCATGATGTCTGGTGTAACTACTTTAGAAAGTTCACCAACCCTCATTGAAGGTTTGTCACCGATAATTCCCTTAACGCGCTTTAAATGATCGACTAAAGGATGGACCTCTACATCATGGACGCCGTCTGGTATGCTCGTTTGGGGGTGAAGATTTTCGGCTGCACCCTTTTTTAGGGCGATCGACGGGTTGAAAGCTTTATTCAATCCCTTCTGCTTTAAATACGTTTGGTAGTGAGGGGATCGCACAGCGTATTGACGGACATTTGGGTCGTCATGACTTAAAGCCTTCTCCATGTGCTGCGGGCCGAAGTGCGGGGATCGCACAGCTACGAAACGGACATCTGGGTCGTCATGACTTAAAGCCTTATCCATGTGTTGTGGGCCGAAGTGCGGGGATTCGACGGCGGCCATGCGGACATATGACTCTTCATCATTGAAAGCTTGATCGAAATGCTGCGGGCCGAAGTGCGGGGATTCGACGACGGCGATGCGGACATGTGCCTCTTTATCATTTAAAGCCTTATCCATGTGTTGTGGGCCGAAGTGCGGGGATTGCACAGCGGCAGCGCGGACATGTGCCTCTTTATCATTTAAAGCCTTATCCATGTGTTGTGGGCCGAAGTGCGGGGATCGCACAGCGGCAGCGCGGACATCTGGGTCGTCATGACTTAAGGCGCGAGCAACATGCTCCTTATTGGCTGCGTGCGAGGACAGCAAAGGCATTAAAGCATTCGGATTCTCATTAAAAGCTTGGTCGATGTGGGATTTATCTAAATGAGGAGACTGCATGATTGAAAGCACTTCTCCCCTATGGTCGCCAGGATCGTCGTTGCGACTTATGCGCTTTGATATTAAATCCTTAGCATACTTGGGATCGATGTCTCTGAACCTAGCTTGATCGATGTTTTCTTCGCCGTTGTCTAGATCCCACAAGGCCCGATTGTGTAATTCAGCTTCATCGTAGTGCTTTTGAGGATATTCGTCGGGATCAACTTCTCCCGAGCTCAACTTCCACAAATTTTCTATATTTGGCTTATCTTTCAGCAGCTTGTCGAGTTTATCTTTGGGTAAATCGTTCAAATAGAAGTTGTTGTTTGGTGCATAACCACCACCAACGTTTTCTTTAATGCGGGGATGCTTAAGCAGTTCCGTTATGGCATCGTGGTACTTTGCAGCCGGCTTAGAGTTGCCGAATCCCTTAGTCTCACCTAAGTAGCCTTGGTTCTCGATGAAAGAAAGTCTGGGTTCGTGGTAGGTTTCACCATCAATTTTGTGCTCTTTACGGAGGGATAGGATCCGGTCATGATGGTGAGGATGATTGGGGTATCCTTCAGCGCGCTGCGCATTCACGTTGCCGCAATGAGCCATAGCCTTACCTTCGGCCTCATCGTATCCTTTACCGAGATCGTACCACCCCCAACCGTTACCTAAGTCGATGAGTTTCTTAGTCTTATTGTCTGGTTTAACTAAGTTGGTGGCATCTTTCTTCTTGTTCTTGAGACTATCTTCTGCATCTTTCCATAGCTTCATCCCATCCTCAAATGAATGAGATTTGTCGAACCTAATCCTCCCGATGTCGTGGTCTGGGTTGGTGCCAGCCGTACCCACGTAGTGCTGCACGGCTTCTTTGTTCTGTGTGTTCCAGATCTTAGGGTCTTTCTTGTAGCCTCTCAAGAACCACTGCTGGACGTCATCCCTCTTGACATCCTTAGAAAGCCAATCTGCTATCTCAGCAGATTGAGGGTCAGAGCCTAACTGCTGAAGTAGCTGCTTCTTGGATGCTTTTTCGAGTGGTTCGGCTAAACTAATGTTTTTGGTTAACTCTTTATTGGGCAATAAGAAACTATGACCATCGCCATGCGGATTCAATATCGATCTATTGTAATTTCTAAAAAACCAATCCATTTTAGGATCTTTTTTGTCTATGCGATTAACTGCATTTTTTCTAGTCTCTTCTAAATCGTTTAAATCTTGTGCGCTTGCTCGTTGATATTTGCCGGGCTTTATTGATATATGCTGCTCGGATTTGACCTGAGGATTTTTTGCATAAGATTCCCGCTCCTCGTCGGGGTGTATTGGTTTTTCATAAAATTCGTTAGTTTTTTCATCGTAATGGGACGACGTTTGTCCTTCAAACATTTTATTAGAAACTGCTTGACGGTTTTTAGCACCAGCGATAAAATAACGACCCATTGAATTTACTTGACTTATAGGAACCCAGAACGATACAACACCACCGCCTTTCTCTTTGTTGGCGTATCCATGCGCAACGTGTGGAGAAAGAGTATGGACAGCATTGGTTGGTTGTTCTATGTGGTTG
>Ga0255151_1000118_pt1 | contig 30755 bp, 45 predicted proteins | sample Atl_Yuk_RepB_8h_FD_183612 | JGI IMG/M metagenome (GOLD analysis project Ga0255151, IMG submission 183612) | Freshwater microbial communities from Altamaha River, Georgia, United States - Atl_Yuk_RepB_8h | ecosystem: Environmental > Aquatic > Freshwater > River | place: USA: Georgia | collected... | reverse complement strand
AAAAAAAAACGTAACAATGTAACAATGTAACAAATTTGGCCTTAGCGCCGCCCAGAGAACTGGTATAAACCAAAGGGTCTTTGCAAAAGTGTTGACAAACGGGAAAAATTTGGTTATGCTCTGGGCACAGAGCATAACTTTGTTAGGTCTAGAGTTTTGCCGACAGACTCGCTAGCGCCGCCCTGAGAACTGGTGCATACCAACGGCCCGTGAACAAAATAGAATACAAAAAACCCCTAGACCTAACATTGTTAGGCCTAGGGAAAACCCGCAGACGCAAAAAAGCCCGCACTAGGCGGGCTTGGGATTAGGTTGATAGGGGGTTATTGAATCGGGGCGTTTTCCTGCTCGACCAATTCATGGCATAGGTTGATGGCCAAGCATGCGGCTTGCACAATGCCTGCTCGGGTCAATGGTAGGTTGTCCAACATTTCGGCCAGATCATCGGGTGACTCGGGGGTCACAAACAGATTTTGTTTTTCGATCGGGTTATTCATTTTCAATTCTCCGAAAATGCCCCCCTTTCGGGGGGCGGGTTGATTACAGGCCGATCGTCACGCCCAATGCTTTCAGGGCATCGATGATATGGTGATGGGCAGTCTTATGCTTGTCTTGCACATCGGGGTTACCCTTGGAAGTCTCACGGATCATGAAGTCATGGAGGGCTTTCAGGTCTTCCACCAATCGGGTTTGCACCGATCGGGTTTCGCGGGTCTTGCCTGACCCTTCGGTTTCCCCTTCGGTCTTACCCTCTACTGGGGGGGTTTCGCCGAACATACCCCGACCCGATGCGTCCTCTTGAGCATACTGCTTGATCATTTTCCAAGCATTGGAAGGGTTAGAGTAATTGATACCCTTGAGCCCTTTGTAATACTCGGTTTTGATCGCATCGATCATGGGGGGCAATTTTTGCCCGTTTGCTTCGAGAACATACCAGCGACAATCGGCGGGTGCCTTATCGTTGATCTGCTTGGCAAGTGCCTTGCGAGCACCATAGTTACCCGCTTCCGCTTTGACAGCATTGGCAACAACTTCAAGGGTCGCATTGTCAAGAGTGACAGCGACAGGGGCGATGACTTTAGTCATGATCTAATCCTCTAACATTGTCAGGTCAACCCGCCTGACTTCGGGATGACTCGATTTTTTCGGGTCATGCTAATATTATACCATACCACAATAAAAATGCATGAACAACAATTCAGGCTAACAATGTTAGAAAAATCGTCACGGCGGACACCCACTATGGGGCCACCCCCCAAAATGGCCAGAAGGAATCCTGCGCAACGCCTACACACTATTCCACTCATTCGATCTTCTCTTTTGGGCTTCGTTTGGTATTTTGTGTTTGGATTTAAGCTTGGGCTTCGTTCTATTTTGTACTCTCTTTTACGTGTTTTTGGACTACATTTATTTTTACTCTGCATTTTTTATTTTTTCCCAGCCCTCAGACCCCACCCCCCTCATATAGGGAAACCCCCCGGGTAGGGAAGTTACACCTCCTCTTGTTTTTGCTGTAGTATTTGTACGGGGGTTTTTAGCCATTCCCCCGTTCATGGTTTTCCTGTTGAAGGTTCGGCCCCGGTGTAACAGCCGGGGCCATTTTTATCCCCTCTTTTCTTTTTGTATTTCTTCTGTTACATTTGCGCCAATCCCTTTTCCAAGGTGCGCAACAATTTATGATCCCTGTTGAACCCACAGCAGACCACCCGATGCCGTTCGATTTGGATGACGAACAGCCAAAGACCCACCGGGACTCCATCTCCATTGCAGCAAACACCGTAGATCTAATAGAAGAGCTCGGCGGAAGCATCGACTACAGTGACGACGATCTGCAAAAAGCTGCGGATTTGATCGTAGGCAATAAAAAGCCCCCCACACCCAGAGCAATCACTGCCCCTTCCGAAGCAAAAGCTGCGCACGCACTCATCAAGAAGTTCGACTTCACTGCGTTCCAAGATGCACTACAAGCCAGAAACTTCATCACAAACAAGTTGATCACGATTGCCGACTGCGGTGATCCAAAACTTGAACTCAAAGCCCTCGAATTGCTGGGCAAGCACTCAGATATTGGCCTCTTTACAGAGCGCAGCGAGATCACAATCAATCACACAACCAGCGAAGCGTTGGAAAACAGCATCAAAGACAGGATCAAACGCCTGCTGAACTCAGATGTGACGGACATAGCCCCGCTAGACGACCTCGACTTGCAGTTGGGGCCGGAGAAAAGTGTGGTTGAGATGCAAAAAGAAGCCGAAGAAGTGCCCAAAGAGGAAGAAAAAGAAGAAAAAAAGGGGGAAACCAATGAGTGAGCGCAATATTTACTATTGCGTGGTGTGTGGGCGAGCCATTGAGGCTGACGATCATGATGTGTTTGTGCATGATGACGTGCCGCACCCCCTTGACATGGACTTTTCCGAAGAGGATAAGCCCCAATGAGCACCCAAAACACCCCCGAACCGTCACTCAAAGACCTTGAAACGCTGATTGCCAGCGGAAAACTGACTGAAAGTGACCTCAGAACGATTGAGGCACAGTTAATTAGGTTGGAGAAGTTGAAGGATAGGGAACTTTGCCAGACTAAGTTCATTAAATTCGTCGAAAAGGTGTGGCCAACCTTCATATCAGGTGCGCACCACAAGAGAATGGCCGAAGCGTTCGAGCGCGTGGCGCGTGGAGAGCTTAAAAGGCTCATCATTAACATGCCGCCCCGGCACACTAAGTCAGAATTTGCCTCTTATCTTCTACCGGCTTGGTTTTTGGGGAAATTCCCTCACAAAAAGGTAATTCAGACCTCCCATACAGCCGAGTTGGCGGTGGGCTTTGGTCGTAAGGTAAGAAACTTAGTAGACACGGAGACATACCATGAGATTTTTCCTGATCTTTCTTTGTCCGCAGATTCAAAGGCTGCTGGCCGATGGAATACTTCTCGTGGTGGCGACTACTTTGCTATTGGCGTAGGCGGTGCAGTGACAGGTAAGGGTGCCGACATCCTCATCATTGACGACCCGCACTCAGAACAAGAAGCAGCCATGGCTGCGATCAACCCAGACGTGTATGACAAGGTGTATGAGTGGTACACGTCAGGCCCGCGTCAGCGTCTGCAGCCGGGTGGGGCGATCGTCATCGTGATGACGAGGTGGGCGCAACGCGACCTCACCGGGCAGGTCTTAAAAAGTGCAGCGCAGCGTGGTGGTGAAGAATGGGAGGTCATTGAGTTCCCGGCCATCCTCCCAAGTGGCAACCCGCTATGGCCACAGTTTTGGTCGATTGAGGAGCTGTCAGCCCTCCAAGAGGAATTGCCCAACGCCAAGTGGCAGGCGCAGTACCAGCAGAACCCGGTGGGCAACGAGAGTGCGATTGTCAAACGAGATTGGTGGAAGTGGTGGGAGGAGGACGACCCGCCTGTGTGTGAGTACATCCTCCAGACTTGGGATACGGCGTTTGAGAAAACCAACCGGGCCGACTACTCCGCAGGGACGACTTGGGGCATCTTTAACTTTGATGAAGACAATGGCCAGCCCAACATCATCTTGCTTAACGTCTACAAAAAGCGTGTTGAGTTCCCAGAATTGAAGCGCGACGTGCTCAGAGAGTACGAAGAATTTGAGCCAGATGGCCTTTTGATCGAGAAGAAGGCGTCAGGAGCTCCTCTTATATATGACTTGCGGGCGATGGGTATACCTGTGCAGGAGTACACGCCAAGCCGGGGGCAGGACAAAATTGCCCGTTTGAACAGTGTTTCGGACATAATTGCGTCAGGGAAAGTGTGGGTGCCTCGGACACGCTGGGCTGAAGAGCTCGTGGATGAGATCGCTGCCTTCCCGTCAGGTGAGCACGACGACTTGGTTGATGCGACCACGCTGGCCCTCATGCGGTTCAGACAAGGTGGGTTCCTGCGGTTGCCAAGCGACGAGCCCGAAGAAATTAAATTGTTCAAGTCCAGCCGACGGGCTGCGTATTACTGAACGCTGAATGAGGATTCATCATGGCCACAAGCGGAATTGACAAGTCGGTGTACCAAGCCCCTCTGGGTATTGACGCAGGGTTAGGCGAAGGACTAGACGAGATGGGGGGCGATATGCCCGCCATTGAGATCGAGATTGAGAACCCTGATGGGGTCAGAGTTGGCATCGACGGGGTTGAGATTGACCTGATGCCCGAGGACGACAAGGGCGAGATTGAGTTTGATGCCAACCTCGCTGAGCACATGGACGAGGGTGAGCTTGAGAGTCTGGCGTCTGATCTGGTTGGTGAGTTTGAAGCCGACGTGGCCTCACGTAAAGACTGGGTTGAGATGTTCGTCAAGGGCCTTGAAGTCCTTGGCATGAAGTATGAGGAGCGCACAGAGCCGTGGAACGGTGCATGTGGCGTGTACTCTACAGTGCTGACAGAAGCAGCAGTCAGGTTCCAGTCAGAAACCATCATTGAGACATTCCCCGCCCAAGGGCCGGTCAAGACCGAGATCATTGGGGCGATCGACAAACTGAAAGAAGAAGCGGCGGCGCGGGTTCGTGACGACATGAACTACCAGCTCACCGAGGCCATGCCTGAGTATCGCCCCGAGCACGAGCGCATGTTGTTTAATTTGGGGCTTGCGGGCTCTGCGTTCAAGAAGGTCTACTATGACCCGAGCCTTGGGCGTCAGACTGCGGTGTTCATCCCCGCTGAAGACATCATCATTCCCTACGGCAGCAGCGGCGCACGCACGGCGGAGCGAGTCACCCACGTGATGCGCAAGACCAAGAACGACGTCAAGAAGTTACAGGTGGCTGGGTTCTACCGCGACGTGGACTTGGGCGAGCCGACTCAGATTCACACGGACGTCGAGAAGAAAAAGGCCGAAGAGTCTGGCTATTCTCTGACTGAGGACGAGCGCTATCAGTTGCTTGAGATGCAGGTGGACTTTGATCTGCCGGGCTTCGAGGACGAGGATGGCATCGCTGTTCCGTACATCATCACAATCGATCGGGGGAGCAACAAGATTCTCTCGATCTACCGCAACTGGGAAGAGGAAGATGTCCTCAAGCTCAAGCGGCAACACTTTGTTCAATACGACTACATTCCCGGATTTGGCGCATATGGATTCGGATACATTCATCTCATCGGTGGTTACGCCCGTGCTGGCACTGCTCTCATTCGTCAGCTTGTGGATGCTGGTACGCTCTCTAATTTGCCGGGTGGCCTTAAGTCTCGTGGCTTGCGTGTCAAAGGAGACGACACCCCCATCGCACCGGGAGAGTTCCGCGACGTAGACGTCCCATCGGGCTCTATCAAAGACAACATCATGACGCTCCCGTACAAGGAGCCGTCGCAGGTGCTGGCCGCGCTGCTTGAGCGCATCACCGAAGAAGGCCGACGCCTTGGGTCGATTGCTGACATGAAGGTCAGCGACATGAGCGCTAATGCTCCTGTGGGCACAACGCTTGCCATTTTGGAGCGCCAGCTCAAGACCATGTCTGCCGTGCAGGCGCGGGTTCACTATTCGATGAAGCAGGAGTTCAAGCTCCTCAAGAACATCATCCGTGACTACGCCCCGACCGAGTACGAGTATGACCCCGATGGTGGCGACCGCAAGGCCAAGCAGTCTGACTATGACATGGTCGAGGTCATTCCGGTCAGCGATCCCAACAGCGCCACGATGGCGCAACGGATCATGCAGTACCAAGCCGTGATTCAGTTGGCCTCTCAAGCCCCGCAGATTTATGACCTGCCTCAGTTGCACCGTCAGATGATCGAGGTGTTGGGCATCAAGAACGCTGACAAACTCGTGCCCGTCACTGATGACATCCAGCCCAAAGATCCGATCAGCGAGAACATGGGCTTCCTCAAGGGCGAGCCCACCAAGGCGTTCATCATGCAGGATCACGATGCTCATATTGCAGCACACACAACGTTCATGCAGGATCCGATGATTGCGCAGATTATGGGGCAGAACCCCATGGCGCAGCAGATGATGGGTGCCATTCAAGCGCATATTGCCGAGCACCTTGGCTTCGTGTATCGCAAGAAGATCGAAGAGCAGTTGGGTGTTCCGATGCCGCCTCCCGGAGAGCGCCTGCCCGAGTCTATCGAGCTGGAGTTGTCCCGCCTGCAAGCGCAAGCGTCAGTTCAGTTGTTGCAGAAGAACACTGCCGAGGCCCAGCAACAGCAAGCCCAGCAGATGCAGCAAGATCCGATCACGCAGATGCAGCAAAAAGAGCTGGAGATCCGTGCGCAAGAAGCCCAGACCAAAGCACAAAAAGTGCAGGGCGACTTGCAGATCAAGGCTCAGGAGTTGCAGCTCAAAATGCAGGAAGCGGCCAAAAAAGGTGGCGAAGACCCCGCTGTCAAAGCTGCCATGGCCCAGCAAGAAATGCAGCAGAAAGAACAGTTGCACCAGCAGAAGATGCGACACACTGAGCAGCAAGCCCAGATTCGTGCCCGTCAAGCGCTGATGAAAGCTGCCAAGAAACCCGAGAATAAAGGCGATTGATGACCCAGCCACTTGTGTCAATTCTCATGCTCACCTACAACGGTGTGCAGTTTGTTAAACCTGCTATCGACAGCGTGTTGAAGCAAACGTATCCGAACTGGGAGCTGATCGTCAACGACGACGGCTCTACAGATGGCACATGGGAGTTGGCACAAACGCTAGCGTCCAAAGACCCTCGCGTTAAACTTCACCAAAACCCACAGCGTTTGGGTATCCCCAAGAACCGGGCAGCGGCTTATGGCCACGCTACTGGGGAGCTAATTTGTCATCTGGATGGGGATGACATGTTGTACCCATATTCTGTGCAGACCATGGTAGATGCAGCGGTAAAAAACCCGAAATCTGCGCTATTTTTCTCTGATCATGCGTGGATAGACTCTGCTGGAAACCCGTTTCAATATCACGCAAACAAGCCGACTGAGTCGAATTTGTCCAATTTTGGGTGGCGGCACTTTGGCATGTATCGCCGTACAGCCTACGAAAGCACCACTGGGTACAACACCAACCTGATCAGCGCCTGTGAGGATGGCGATTTGTTCATGCAAATAGCAGACAAGATGCTTTTTATGAGGGTTCCTGAAGTCCTCTATAAGCATCGGATGCACACCAACAACACGAGCAACACAAACAAAAAGTGCGGCACTTGCACCGAACGCCCCATTTGCAACTTCATCAAAGTGTGGGCCAAGCATGCAGGTTATGACCCGATCACATTCACGCCTCTGAAAAAAGAAGAGGCTGTAGAGGAGAAATAATGACTGAGCTCGATCTTTTGAAGCGCTATAACGACGAATTTCGTCAGCAAGCAGTTGAGAAATTGGTATCCGGCGGGGCCCAAGACTACGCCGAGTATCGAGAATTGGTGGGTGTTATCCGGGGTCTTGACCACGCCAATTATTCAATCCAAGACCTCGTGCGAAAACTAAAGGAAGATGACGATGACTGATGAAGTCAAACTGCCGGATTTGAAAATAGCGCTTACGGAAGGCGGGCCAACGTCCACGTTGCCCTCCAGCCCTGAGGAAAAAGCTAAACAGGTGCCCGATCCGGCCACCTTCCACTTGCTGTGCGTGCTGCCTGAGATCGACGAGGAGTATGAGAATGGGATAGTCAAGGCTACCCAGACCGTTCACTTTGAAGAAATCCTTTCGCCCGTGCTGTTTGTGGTGAAAATGGGCCCCGATGCCTACGCTGACAAAACCCGCTTCCCCAGCGGCCCGTCATGCAAGGTGGGTGACTTTGTGTTGGTTAGACCCAACACTGGCACCCGGATCAAAATTCACGGTAAAGAGTTCCGAATCATCAACGATGACTCGGTTGAAGCCGTGGTTCAAGACCCCCGTGGAATCACACGTGCGTAAGGAGTAAATCATGCCGATGGAAGAATTTAAGTTCCCCGACGAAAAGCCGGACAACAAAAAAGCCGCACCCAAAGAAGACAAAATTGACTTTGAAATTGAGGGTGAAGGCGAGACCGCCATTGAGGTGGTAGATGACACTCCTCCTGCGGATAGAAACCGCACTCCTATGGCCGAACCCCCCAAGGATTTTGCCGACGACGAGCTTGAAAAATACGATGAAGGTGTTAAAGCTCGCATCAAACACTTCACAAAAGGTTATCACGAAGAGCGCCGAGCCAAAGAGGCCGCTATGCGTGAAAAAGAGGAGGCCCTACGGCTTGCCCAGAGCGTTGTTGAAGAGAACAAGAAGCTCAAAGGTAGCCTAGATGCAGGTCAGCAAGCCTTGGTTGAACAGGCCAAAAAAGTAGTTGCGACCGAGCTGGAAGAAGCCAAGCGCAGGTACAAGGAAGCCTACGAATCAGGCGATGCCGACGCTATCGTGGCAGCTCAGGAAGGGCTAACTGAAGCCAAGATTAGGGTTGAGCGCGTAAATAATTTTAAGCCCCCCTCTTCCAAAGAAGAACAAAATGATGTACAAACGCATCAAGAGGTTAGTGTGTCGCCCAAGTTTCGTGACCGTAAGGCTGAAGCTTGGCAGGCTGCAAACCAATGGTTTGGAGTAGACGAAGAGATGACCAGCTTTGCGCTAGGGCTTCATCAGAAGCTCATCAAGCAGGGCGTCGATCCGAACTCCGACGAATATTACGAGAAGTTAAATTCTCGTATTCATCAAGTGTTTCCAGATGCGTTCGAGTCTGAGAAACCGGTGGATGCGTCACCTCCGCCCCGAAAATCGAACGTCGCGCCTGCGACGAGAAGCTCTGCGCCCAAAAAGATCGTGCTTACTCAGACACAGGTGAATATCGCCAAGCGGCTTGGGGTTCCTCTGGATCTCTATGCTCGTAAGGTTGCGGAAGAAATGAGGAAATAAACATGGAAACAGAAACCAAAGTGAATCGTCTCGCCCGTGAGCTGGACACCCGTGAGAAGTCACAGCGCCCTCAAAAGCGTTGGACGCCTCCGCAACTCCTGCCGGAGCCGAATCCCGAACCGGGGTACGAGTTCCATTGGGTGCGCGTTTCCACGCAAGGTAACGCTGATGCCACGAATATTTCCGCAAAACTCCGCGAAGGCTACGAACCTGTCAAGGCTTCTGAGCATCCTGAAATCGTTCTGTACGGTGCGAATCCAAACGCTCGTTTTCCCGACAGCATCGAAATCGGAGGCTTGTTGCTCTGTAAGATTCCAGCCGAGTTCCATGCACAGCGTAATGACTATTACACGCAACAGCACAATAGTCAGATGCAGTCCGTGGATAACAACTTCATGCGCGAGAACGATCCTCGGATGCCGCTCTTCAACGAGCGTCGTACCAAGGTGACTTTTGGCAAAGGCGTTTAATTTTTAGGAGTCCAACATGGCTTATCCCACAGTCAGTGCTCCCTACGGTTTCCGTCCGATCAATAGTATCGGTGGAACGCCGTATGCGGGGTCTACTCGTCTCGTCCCCATCGCTGTTTCTGCTGGCGTCACTGCTGCCGCTATGTATAACGGTGATTTGGTCGAGCTCACCTCCGCTGGCACCTGCCAAGTGATTGCAAGTGGTTCTGCCGCTCCGCAAGCTCTGGGCGTGTGTGTTGGCGTGCAGTACACCAACTCGATGGGTCAGACTGTTCAGGCGCAATACGCTCCTGCCGGTTCGACCAATGCCGTCGCCTACGTGGTAGACGATCCCCGTGCCCTGTTCCAAGTGGCGGTTGTGTCTTCGGGCACCACCATTGCCCCCTTGGGCCGCACTGCTGTTGGCCAGAACACTTCGGTGGTTCTGAACCCCGGCAATGCAAACACTGGTGATTCGACTCAGGCTATTGACGACACCACTGCAACTACGAATACTCTGCCTATTCGTATTGTGGACGTCATTCCTGCCACGGCCACCGGCTCAGACGCGTATGTGGAAATGGTCGTCAAGATCAACACCCATACATACAACAACACCACTGGGGTTTAAGGAGTTAAATCATGGCAATTTCTCGTGCCCAACTACTGAAAGAACTCCTGCCCGGCTTGAACGCCCTGTTTGGTTTGGAGTATGCTCGCTACGGCGAGGAACACAAGGAAATCTACGAGACCGAGACTTCCGAGCGTTCGTTCGAAGAGGAAACCAAGCTGTCTGGCTTCTCCGCCGCTCCGGTGAAGAACGAAGGCAGTGCGATCCAGTACGACAACGCGCAAGAAGCTTGGACAGCTCGCTATACACACGAGACCATCGCTATGGGCTTCTCGATCACCGAAGAGGCGATCGAAGATAACCTGTACGACTCGTTGTCTAGCCGCTACACCAAGGCTCTGGCTCGTGCGATGGCCTACACCAAGCAGGTCAAAGCCGCCGCTATTCTGAATAGCGGTTTCGCTGGTGGCCCCACCTACGGTGACGGTCAGACCCTGTTCAGCACCCAGCACCCCCTGATCAGTGGCGGTGTTAACAGCAACACCCCCGCTGTGGCTGCTGACCTGAACGAAACTTCGTTGGAAAACGCCGTGATTCAGATCGCTGCGTGGACGGACGAACGTGGTCTGCTGATCGCTGCCAAGCCCCGCAAACTGATTGTGCCCCCGGCACTGCAGTTCGTGGCCACCCGTCTGTTGGAAACCGAACTCCGTGTCGGTACCAATGACAACGACATCAACGCACTGAAGAACAATGGTTCTGTCCCCGAGGGCTTTACCATTAACCACTTCTTGACCGACCCGAACGCATGGTTCCTGACCACCGACGTTCCCAACGGTCTGAAGCACTTTGTGCGTACCCCGATGTCGACCGGCATGGACGGCGACTTTGACACCGGCAACGTCCGTTACAAGGCCCGTGAGCGTTACAGCTTCGGCGTCTCGGATCCGCTGGGCGTCTACGGCTCCCCCGGAGCCTAATCGAGAAGGGGGCCTTGCGCCCCCTTTTCTTTTGGGGTATATTGCTTCAAACCGGAAACCCCGGTGTGTCAGACTGATCCGGCAGATGCGTACACAACTGACACGCTGATCTTTGTACGAAGGACAATTCAAATGGCTCTCTCTACTACCCAAAGCATTTGGCGTTCGGGCGGCGGTGATCAAACTCGCACCGCATATTGTGGCTCTGGCGTCATGGCTGCTAACTTCTACATCGCTGACGGTTCTGCTTCTGGCAACGTCAAAGTTTCTTCCGCTTCTGGCGCTCCCGCTTTGGTTCTTCCCGCTGGCGCAGTCGTCTTGTCTGTTGTTGTCACCAACACTGGCACCGGCACCATTGACTTGGGCACCACTGGCTACAACAGCGGAACTGCGGCTCCTGCTGCCCTTGCTTCTGGCTTGGCCGTGAGCTCCGTGGCCACAATTGGTGTTGGCGCTGCTGTTACTGGCACCCCCACCACTGAGCTGGCTTATGTGACCTCTGCCGACAACACTGGCGGCGGTGGCACCATTGGTGGCTACATCACCTACTTCGTTGTTGATCCTCTGGTTGGTCAGCAAAACGTCTAAATAGGAGGACGCTATGTCCATTCAAACAGACGTTAAAGCCGCATCTTTGGCAGCCTCGGGCACGGTCTATGGAGATCGCACCCGGGTGCGTGGCTTGATCATTGAGCCCGGTGGTAGCGCTGGTTCTGTCGTGCTAAAAAATGGCGGTTCTAGCGGTACCACGGTGCTGACGATCAATACCACCGCTGGAGGCGAAACTTTCAATGCGCTGATCCCTGCTTCTGGCGTTCTGTTTGCTACAGACGTCTACGCTACGTTGAGCAACGCAAAGGTAACGGTGTTTTATGGCTAAGTCACCAGCATGGCAACGAGCAGAAGGCAAGAACCCCAAAGGCGGACTGAACGCCAAGGGCCGCGCCTCTGCCAAAAAGCAGGGGATGAACTTAAAGCCCCCTGCTCCCAACCCAAAGACAAAGAAAGACGCCGGACGCCGTGCGTCCTTCTGCGCTCGTATGGAAGGGATGAAGTCCAAGCTGACTGGTGAAAAAGCCAAAAAAGATCCGGATTCACGCATCAACAAGTCTTTGAGAGCATGGAACTGTTGAGGAATTAAGATGATACGCGCAAAAACTCCAGCAAAACGGCCTGTTGCGCCGGATCAGATTACTCCGTTGAGGCCACCCGTTGCGCCTCCTAACCCCGTTCCTCCTTCAAAACCACCTGTTGCGCCGGATCAAATTACTCCGTATAGGCCACCCGTTGCGCCTCCTAACCCCGTTCCTCCAAATAGGAGTAACCCAACAATGAAAAAGGGTGGCAAAGTGGCATCTGCTTCCAGACGTGCTGATGGAATTGCCCAACGTGGTAAAACAAAGGGTCGGATGATCTGAAATGGAACTGATGATATGGAACGCCTTGCTGACTACATTTCTTGGGCTTCTCGGATGGAGCTTGAGAGAGAAGTCTGCGGAACTTCTAAGGGTGCAGATACTCCTCAACCGAACGCGCGAGGAAATCGCCAAGGAGTATGTGACCAAACAGGAAGTCCACACCGACATCAACCGAGTGTTGGACAGGTTGGATCGGCTAGAAAAGAAGATCGATGACTTCATGAAGGAACAGAGAAGTGCCCTCAACTAGCAAAAAACAACACAATCTGATGGCGATGGTCGCTCATGATCCCGCCGCAGCAAAGCGCCTTGGCATCCCACAAAAGGTTGGCAAGGAATACGTAGAGGCCGATAAAGGCCAAAAATTTGCAAAAGGTGGAGAGATGAAAGAATCTAAAGCGATGGTGAAGAAAGAAGTTGGCTTCATGAAAGCTAAAGGTGCCCCCAAGTCCATGATCAAACATGAGGAATCTGAAATGAAAGCTATGAAAAAAGGCGGTTCTGTGAAGCCCAGCGCCATGGGCAAAGTGCGTACGGCTGCCCCCAGCCGCGACGGCATTGTCTCCAAAGGCCACACCAAAGGCAAACAAATCGTCATGCCCGGTAACAAAGGCATGAAAAAAGGCGGCAAAGCCTGCTAAGGAGCCAACATGCCCAATATGATGTCCAAAGAGGAAATGAAACGCCGGTACAAACCCCGGCGTCCCGGGACGACTTTGGAAGATGTTGTGACGCCTGAAGAGCGCAAACGTCGTGAACAGGATTTGCAAGAGGTCAAGGACGCTGCTGCTAGCGAGTCTGCAGGGGCTACCTACAACCAAATCATGCCGTCTCCCGACCGTTACGCCAAGGGCGGTATGACTGCTTCCAAACGCGCCGACGGCATCGCCCAACGGGGTAAAACTCGTGGAACCATCGTCATGTGCGGTGGTGGAATGGCCAAAAAATGATGGCCAGCCGTGGTATGGGCGCTGTAATGCCCAGCAAAATGCCCAAGGCGAAGCGTAAAGCCCGCCGGGATGACACTGATTTTGATCAGTTTGCCGAAGGCGGAGAAGTTTGGGATACCCCCAATCCGGCTAAGAAACACAAAAAACTTAGCCCCGCCAAGAAAGCAAGTGCCAAAGCTGCGGCAAAAGCCGCTGGTCGTCCGTACCCAAACCTCATTGACAACATGAGAGCCGCAAAGGGCAAGTAAATGGCAAATACTACCGGTACAGCACTCTTCAACCTTGACTTCACGGAAATAGCCGAGGAAGCGTGGGAGCGTGCTGGCCGTGAAATGCGTTCTGGTTACGACCTGCGTACTGCTCGTCGTTCCATGAACTTGATGACCATTGAGTGGGCGAACCGTGGCATCAACATGTGGACGATTGAGCCGGGCACAATCACGTTGCAAGCTGGCTTGAACACCTACCCACTGCCGACCGACACCATCGATTTGCTTGAGCATGTTATACGTACGGGCGCAAACACAGCGTCTACGCAGGCAGATCTAAACATCACGCGTATTAGTGTTTCTACGTACGCTACGATCCCTAACAAATTAGCTCAAGGCCGACCGATTCAGGTCTGGATTCAGCGCTATTCGGGCAATGTGAACCCCACTGGGGCCACTTTGGCGGTCTCGATTGGCACTTCTGACACCACAATCACCTTGTCTTCTACCGAGGGTTTACCCGCATTTGGGTACATAAATCTTGGTATTGAAACCATTTTTTACCAATATATCTCAGGGAATACCCTGAATGGCTGTGTTCGGGCTCAGAATGGCACAACCGTTGCGTCACATGCGTCCAACACCCCCGTGTATTGGAATCAGCTCCCCGCCATCACAGTTTGGCCAACTCCGGACAACACCACGACATATACGTTTGCTTACTGGCGCATGCGCCGAGTGCAGGATGCTGGGGCTGGTGCTGAGATTGCCGACATGAATTTCCGCTTCCTGCCCGCTGTTACGGCAGGTTTGGCGTACCACATTGCCATGAAAGTGCCTGAGTTGATGCAGCGTGTTGAAATGCTCAAGATGGCCTACATGGAGCAGTTTGAGCTGGCCGCTGGCGAAGACCGAGAGAAAGCCGCAGTTCGGTTTGTGCCTCGTCAGCAGTTCATTGGTGGGGGCACGCCTTAATGGGCAATCGTTTTGCGTCCGGCAAGTTCAGTATCGCCATGTGCGACCGCTGCGGGCAGCAATTCAAGCTCAAAAAGCTAAAGTACGAGGTCATCAAGACCAAGTTGTACCAGCTCAAGGTATGCGAAGAGTGCTGGGATCCCGACCATCCCCAGTTGCAGTTAGGTATGTACCCCGTAGATGACCCGCAAGCCGTGCGGGAACCAAGGAAGGATACTACCTATGTAACGTCTGGAGTGGACGTCAACGGATTCTCCGCTGGCGGTTCCCGGGACATCCAGTGGGGTTGGAACCCGGTGGGTGGGGCAAGTTTTTTTGACACGGGTTTGACCCCAAACTACTTGGTGGGAACGACAAGTGTTGGTACAGTATCGGTATCTTAAAGGAGCCAGAAATGGACAAGAAACAGGTTAAGGCAATCGCCGACAAAGAAGTGAAAGCACACGAGAAGCGCATGCATGGCAAGAAGATGGCCAAAGGCGGCGTGACCGGCGAAGCCATGCGCAAGTATGGCCGCAACATGGCTCGTGCCATGAACCAACGCGGAGGCTAATATGGCCAAATACAGCGCAAAAATGATGGGCAAAGAAGTGGGTGACGCTGGCGTTTACGCCGAGCCGCACACAATGCAAGGTAAAAAAGTCGATGCCGCTACCGTTCTGCCTGTGCAGACTGGCGCTAGTCGCATCAATGAAATGAATCCATCTGTTGGCGGGCTCAGCAAAGGCAACTACCCTGCTGCTAAAACTACGGGTATTGAGACTCGTGGCAACGGAGCGGCAACTAAAGGGCGTATTGCTCGCGGCCCCATGGCCTGAGGTACTTATGCTTTATTCAGAACTCGTCACTGCAATTCAGGACTACGCTGAGAATAGCTTTGACTATTCCACAAACCCTGACATTATTGATACGTTCATCAAGCAGGCTGAGCAACGCATCTACAACACGGTGCAACTTGCCAACCTGCGCAAGAACGTTACTGGCGTTCTGACTCAAGGCAACCAATACTTGTCGTGCCCTTTGGATTTTTTGTCTGCGTACAGCCTCGCTATATACCCGGCAAACGGTGGTAGCTACACGTATTTGCTGAATAAAGACGTGAACTTCATGCGGGAGGCTTACCCCAACCCAAGCACTCAGGGTGCTCCCAAGCACTACGCTATTTTTGGCCCAAATAGCACTAACCCCAATGAACTGACTTTCATTCTTGGGCCTACCCCAGACACTTCTTATGCTGCGGAGCTTCACTATTACTACTATCCCGCGTCGATCGTCTCAGCCGGATCTTCGTGGCTTGGTGACAATTTTGACTCTGCGTTGTTGAATGGTTCGTTGTGGGAGGCGCTCACCTACATGAAGGGTGAACCTGACCTGATCAAGCTCTACAACGATCGCTATGTTCAAGCAATTGCTCTGCTCAAGAATCTGGGCGACGGCAAGCAGCGTATGGATGCGTATCGTGACGGCCAAGTTAGGGTTGCTGTATCGTGAGCATCGTACAAACACAGACCACCAGCTTCAAGGCCGAGTTGTATCAGGCGGTTCATAACCTGACCACTGATACGCTCAAGATGGCGCTCTACACGGGCAACGCTAACTTGAACGCTGACACCACTCAGTACACGACGAGCAATGAAGTGTCTGGTGGTGGCTATGCTGCTGGGGGCGTGGTGCTGACTGGCGTTACGATCAACACCTCTGGGTACACCGCGTATGTTAACTTTAACAATGTGCAGTTCAGTGCAAACGTGACTGCGCGATGTGCCTTAATATACAATGCGTCAAAGAGTAATAAATCCATCGCGGTGCTGGATTTTGGCTCTGACAAAACCTCATCCAACTTTACCGTTGTGATGCCGACAAACACCGCCACTTCTGCGTTAATTCGCAGTTCAAACTAAGGAGTAATCATGTCAGTAGAAACTTCCAAAGCTTCAGAAACCGCGCATGGCCTTGTTCAAGCTGTTCGTGGGTCAACGGAAAGCACCCGCGCACAAGGCGTTTATAAAATGGCTTGTTACGATAAAGACGGCAACTTAAAGTGGGAAGAAGAGTTTCCCAATTTGGTTGTAAACGTCGGGTTGCAAGACATGAACACCCAATACTTTAACGGCAGTTCTTACACTGCAGCTTGGTATTTGGGTTTGATTATTGGCCCTGCTTCATCTACTAATTTTGCGGCGACTGACACAATGTCGTCCCATGCTGGTTGGACTGAATCTGTATCGTACAGTAACGCCACTCGCCCGGGCTGCAGCTTTGGTTCCGCCACCAGCGCTAACCCGTCTGTCATTTCCAACACGCTGTCTCCCGCGACTTTTAACATGAACGCATCAGTGAAGATTGCCGGGGCGTTTTTGACCAACAACAGCACCAAGGGTGGCACCACCGGCATTTTGTTCTCAGCCGCTGATTTTCAAGCGCCCGGTGATCGTGACGTTGTGAACGGCGACATTCTGACCGTCACCTACACCTTCAACCTGACCGCTTAATAGGAGCATCAAATGGCAACGAAATTTAGCAAAGGCACTAACGTCAAGACTCGTGCAGTTGTTCCTAGCGGGCCTGTTCTTGCGTTGCGCATGGATGAAGATGGCCAGTTTTTCTACTTGATTGAGTGGACGGACGCTGATGGCCAAATTCAACAGCGCTGGTTTGCGGAAGACGCTCTGACCGAGGCGTAAATGGCGTTCGTCGTTGCCGACCGTGTACAAGAGACTACAACGACAACAGGCACCGGCACACTAACACTGGCCGGTGCTGTTTCGGGCTCTCAGTCTTTTGCCGCGATTGGCAACGCAAACACCACATATTACGCAGTTGTCCATACAAGACTAAACGAATGGGAGGTCGGTCTTGGTACTTACACCTCCAGCGGCACAACGCTTGCCAGAACAACAGTAATTGCGTCGAGTAACAGCAACGCTGCTGTGAACTTTAGCGCGGGAACCAAAAAGGTATTCTGCGTTCAGGCCGCTCCGGGCCCTACAAACGACTCAAATTTAGCAATTGAGGACGCAAACGGGTACGCTTTTAGGGGGCAGGCGTCTCCTAATTTGTTGCCCGCATATTACATAATCTCTAACGGAGCAAGCGTTACATACCCGTCTAACCAAACGGGTTCATTCGCTGTGTTTACGTCAACACCTTCAATCACACTCAAAGCATCGACGTTCTACATATTTGAGTTGTATTACCTGCTCACCAAACCGGCAACATCAACATCCCACACAATTTCTTTGGCGTGGGGTGGTACCGCAACTATAACAAGCATTCAGTTTTCTGGTTATAGTTTGGCGCAAGGTGCTGGGATTGGGTCTGCTTATGATGCGGGGCCATGCGTTTTTGGTTCTGGGCAGACCGCAATTCAACAAATTCGCGCTGGCTACACCACCCAAAACACAACCGGCATTATTGCTAGGGGAGGCGTCTTAATTAACGCAGGTGGTACGTTCACACCGCAGTTAAACATCAACGTTTCCCCCGGCCAATCTTGGTCGTTACGAGCCGGTTCGTATTTCAAAATCACACCCATAGGCTCATCGACAGGTGGTAACATCAACATCGGGGGGTGGGCATAATGGCGTTCGTTATTGCCGACAGGGTGAAAGAGACGTCCACAACAACTGGCACGGGCACATTTACGCTCGACGGTGCGGTGTCTGGGTTTCAATCATTTGCGTCTGCAATTGGGAACGCAAACACAACGTACTATGCAATAGTTCACCAGTCCGCAACTGAGTGGGAAACTGGGGTTGGTACATACACAACCAGCGGGTCAACGTTAGCAAGAACAACCATCATATCTTCCAGCAACAGTGGCAGTGCGGTTAATTTCAGCGCTGGAACCAAAGATGTGTTTTGCTCTGTCCCAGCCACTAGATCCGCAACAAACAATAGCAGCTTGCTCCCAAACACTATTGTTGGGCAATCGACCCCCGGCCTTGCCATGCAGTATGCTGTGGTTGCCAACACCTCAACCATAACGTATCTTGCAAGTACAGCCATACAAAACGTTTTTACGGCCACGCCTAGCTACCCCGTAGCGGCAAACTCGTTTTACATTTTTGATTTTTGTTACCTGTTTAACAAAACTGCGGGTGCAACATCATACGGAATTAGACTTGGGTTCAATACAACGGCCACCGGATCGACAATCTCTTACGGCGGCGTAGGTGGATACAATACAACGTCGCCAAACTATTTTAATAGTGCAAACACTTTTAATTTTGTAAATCAAGTGTTTCAAACGACCACGCTTCAGTTGATTGGTTTTAGTTCTGCGCAAACAAACCAGACGCACGGTATTTGGGGGTCTGGACAATTTTCAACGTCATCAACAGCCGGTAATTTTACGCCTGTTGTGCAGAACAGCCTTTCGTCGACGGCCTTTAGTCTGTTACCGGGTTCCTATGTAAGAATAGCCAAAGTTGATGAGTATTTATAGGTCTAGATATGCCACTTGTAATCCGTAACCGAGTCCTTGAAACCACGGCCACTAACGGTACGGGGACGGTTACTCTTTTGGGTGCAAGTTCTGGATTTCAGTCTTTTTCTTCAATTGGTAACGGAAATACAACCTATTACGCAATCGTCCATCAAACGTTATCCGAATGGGAATTGGGGCTTGGCACATATACTTCTTTGGGAACAACCCTTTCAAGAGACACAATAATAGCTTCTAGCAACAGCGGAAGCGCAGTTAATTTCAGTGTAGGCACAAAAGATGTATTTTGTGATACATCTGCTGGTCGAGCAATCTATCAAGACGGTGATGGGTATTTGCGGTCTGGTCTTGTTGGGGCAAACGATGGCTTGATCGAGTCACCATTTGTGGATATTTTGACTCCTTTTGGGGCTAGTTCTGCCTCCGCAACTTTGGGCCTTACTGATTTTTCTAACGGCGCGGCGTTCACGGTAATTGCCAACACTCTGTATTATTTTGAAGTAAACATACCTTATAACAAAGGCGCAGCGGCGGTTTCACCTGTAATGCAGGTTCATTTGGTTGGTAGCGGAGGGGCAACTTTTACCTGTTGTTATGCTGGAGCATCTGGTCAAGTTGCTGGTAGCACGCAAACCTATATGGATACGACCGCAGATGGGTTTTGTATCATTGACCCTACAGCTACCAGCAATTCAGCGCTGCTTACCACGTCCGCTGCAATGGGTACTACGGCGCAATCAAGAGGCTATTTTGTAAATGGAACTATTAGAGTGACTGTTGGCGGAACCATTAAATTTTTGTTTTATCCGTCCGGGGTCGCATTTGGTTCAAATACGGGAACTTGGACAACATCGAACGGGTTGGTGCAAAAGTTTAGCCCTCTTGGCCCCATATCCGGCACTTCAGACCTCAACATTGGTGGGTGGGCCTAAACCATGCTGGGCTTTACACCTTACGCTGGGACAATGTTCAGTTCGGCTGACGAGATTCAGCCGCTGTTATCTACTATTTCAGAAACTGTAACCGCCTCAGAAACTAATGTTGCCGGTATTTTGCGTAAGTCGACGTTATTGGAGACGGCTACTGCCTCTGATAGCGTAGCGGCAACCCCAAACTATCTAACAAATATATCTGAATCTGTTACCGGTTCAGACTCGACATCAGCAATTAAGAGAATCCCCAACTCCATTAGTGAAACAATTCTGGCCAGCGAAACGATAGACGCAAGAGCATTATTTAATGCGGCTCTTTCTGCCAACGTCAGTATTTCTGACACTGTGGCCGGTAAGTTAACTTATTTTGTCGACATTATTGAGGGGGTAACAACACTTGACACCATCAGTAGCACGCAACAAATTGCGCGTAGTGTAGATGAATCAGCTACTGCTACGGATAGTTCAAGCGCTAGAGAGACATTCGCAACACTCATTGAACAAGGCGCCACTGCAACGGAGCAAGTGGCAACTCCGGCGTACTATGTACGGGATATTTCTGAAAATGTGCAGGCAAGTGCCGAAATATTTTGCCAAGGGTATCAACAGATATTCATGGAAGAGACAGCGCATGCAACCGATTCTATAGTGGGGAGCGCTCCGGTATTTGCTTTTACTACAGACAGCGCAGGGGCGACTGACACAACGTCTTCACTACCTACTCTAAATACAAATGTGTCAGAGCTAGTACAAGGTGCGGAAACCATAGACGGGTCTACGGTACCTTATGGGAATGTGGAAGAGACCGCTAACGCGCAAGAAGCCGCTACAGGGGGGCTTTTCCTTGAATCAAACATTATACAAAGCACTAAAGGTGAGGATTCCATTACCTCGCGGCTTACTACATTTAGAAGCCTAAGCGAAACCGCATCCATTGCCGACAGCGTTACTTCCGCTTCCCAATTCCTCGCCTATACTCTTGACGATGCGCTAGCAACCGAACGGCTAAACACCAACATTATTGCTTTTTGCACTGTCAGCGAAAGTGGTAGCGGCGCAGACGCTATTTCCGCAGCAGCCAACTCTCTGGCTGGTGTTATCGAAAACGGGATTGCTACTGACCTGCCGTCTGCAATCGTGGTGTATCCCACCGCTGTGTCAGAAACTGCCACTGGCAGTGACTCCATAGTTCCGGCCAGAATTGTGCCAAGGACGATTGTTGAAACTGCTCAAATAACCGGTGTTACGGCAGTATTGCCAAATTATTTAGCAAGCCTTGATGAAACTATAACCGTCTCTGACACATTTGCGGCTAAGTTTTTACTGCAAGGAAGTGTCATTGATTCTGTTTCAATGTTTGAATATAACTTTGCAGGTTTGCTCTACATCACTGATATAAGCACTAGCGTATCTGTATCGGACACTGTTAGCGCCCGCGCAAACTTTAAACCACAGGTAATTGAGAGCGCAACAGGGGCCGAGACCGAAAGCGCCCGAGCAACCTTTAGATCCAATATCATACAAACTGCCCGGGCATCTGATCGCTTCAACGCAAAATTTACCACTTTTGCGGCTGTTTCTGAAGCCGTAACTGGGGCAGACTCTGAAGTGGGTAACACGCTTCGTTTTGCCGATGTACAAGAAAACGCCACGGCAGCAGATGCAATTGCAGCCATTGTTCGGTACAGCCGCGCTGTGTCTGAAACTGTATCGGCTCTAACCCAAACATCGTCCCAGATTAATTTCAAATGTTTGGTGACAGATAGCGCCCAAGCTTCAACTACGGAAGCTGCACGCTTCCAAGCGTCCACACAAATTAATGAAAATGGCTTTGTTTCTGACACAGTCAGCGCCAAGCGTTTGTATCAAGGATTTGTCGATGAGTCGGTTTCGGCGCAGGACGTCGTTACTCGTAGTCTCCGAGTGTTCCTTGATGAGGTTGCTTACGCACAAGACACCACAGCATCAAAAGTTGCACTTCAGGCAGCAATTTCAGAAATAGCCATTTCGACGGATACGTTTTATCCGTACCACAATCTTTTGTGTCGAATCATCCAAACTGCTACTGCCGTAGACTATGTGGGTCAACGGCTGGCTTGGACTGCAATTGATGACAATCAGATACCAAACTGGCAAAATGTAAGCGACGGACAGACCCCGGCGTGGCAAGCAGTCAGTGACCAACAAACACCAAATTGGCAGGACGTTTCTAACGGCCAAACACCAACTTGGGGCGATGTAGACACCACAGAAGCAGCTAATTGGGCTCCAGTAACAACTTGAGGAACAGACATGTCAAGCACTTATTCCACAAACCTTGCCATTGAACTGATTGGTTCTGGTGAACAAGACGGGACTTGGGGTGTTACAACAAATAACAACCTCGGTACTTTGATCGAGCAAGCCATTTCGGGCTACGTAACACAGACAGTAGTAGATGTGCCGACGCCCACGGTATTGACTATTCCCGACGGCGTTTCTGGCGTTGCCCGAAACATGGCGATAGAACTTACCGGGGCGATAACTGCCACACGTACTGTCGAGGTGCCCGCCAACAAGAAGCTGTATTTTATTTATAACAACACTACTGGGGGGTATGTTGTTACGGTAAAAGTGAATGGTCAGGCTGGTGTGGCCATCCCCAATGGAGCAAAAGTTGTATTGGTGTCAAACGGCACTGATGTGGTTTCCGCAGTTAATTATTTCCCTTCGGTGTCTTTTGGTAACACCATCCCAATTACTTCTGGGGGCACGGGGCAAATTACAGCAACTGCAGCATTTAATGCGCTGGCTCCCAGCCAAACTGGTCAAGCTGGTAAGTACCTCAAATCTGATGGTACAAACTCTTCGTGGGATCAAATAGATATAAGCACGGCTGATATTACGGGCACTTTGCCCGTGGCAAATGGAGGCACAGGGCTGAATACGGTGCCTATCAATGGTCAGCTATTGATCGGCAACTCCATGGGTTATACCCCAGCTACTTTGACTGCTGGGTCAAACATCACCATCACAAACGGAGTAGGCTCAATTACGATTGCCGCTTCAAACTCTGGTGGTACAGTTACTTCTGTTGGGGGTACGGGTTCTGTCAACGGTATTACGCTGACTGGGACTGTTACTTCTTCCGGCAGTCTGACGCTTGGCGGTGCGCTTTCCAACGTTGACTTGACTACGCAAGTTACGGGTACTTTGCCCGTGGCAAACGGCGGCACCGGCGTGACCACTTCTACGGGTTCTGGTTCGGTTGTTTTGTCGACAAGCCCCACTCTTACCACGCCTAACTTGGGTACGCCCTCAGCGGTTACGCTAACAAATGCTACCGGTCTGCCCGTAAGCACCGGTGTTTCTGGCTTGGGCACCGGGGTTGCTACTGCTTTGGCCGTCAATACCGGCTCTGCTGGTGCTGTTGTAGTCAACGGTGGGGCGCTTGGGACACCCTCTTCTGGAACACTCACAAACGCCACTGGCTTGCCCATAAGCACCGGTGTTTCTGGTTTGGGTACTGGAGTTGCTACTGCTTTGGCCGTCAATACTGGCTCTGCTGGTGCCGTAGTTCTTTTTGACGGGGCGCTTGGAACTCCTTCCTCTGGGACACTCACAAATGCTACCGGTCTGCCCATAAGCACCGGTGTTTCTGGTTTGGGTACTGGAGTTGCTACTGCACTTGCAGTTAATACTGGCTCAACCGGGGCCGTGGTTCTTTTCAACGGTGCGCTTGGAACACCCTCTTCTGGGACACTTACAAACGCCACTGGTTTGCCCATAAGCACCGGTGTTTCTGGTTTGGGTACCGGGGTTGCTACTGCTTTGGCCGCAAACGCTAACGCTGCTGCAGGTCTTACAACCGGCAACGGAACTGCAACGCTCACCAACAAGCGAATTGATCCCCGTGTCACATCCACTACTTCTGCTTCTTCACTTACTCCTGACGTATCGGCAGCAGACATTTATGCGTACACGGCACTGGCTGCAAACCTGACAATCAACGCCCCCATAGGAACGCCTGTCGACGGCGATAAGTTGATCTTCAGGCTTTTGGACAACGGAACCTCAAGAACATTGACTTGGAACGCAACCTATACGGCAATTGGCGTAACGTTACCTACATCCACCACGATCAACAAAATGACTTATGTGGGATGTATCTATAACGCCGCCAATACTCGTTGGGACGTGATTGCTGTAACTACACAGGCTTAATATGGCAGACTGCGCTGTTATTGATAAAACAACCAACATTGTGGTCAACAAGATTGTTGCCGAGGTAACAGACTTGCCCCCAGACAACTGTTTTTTGGTTGATGTCACAAACCAATTTGTAAATATTGGTTGGGTATGGGATGGCGTAAATTTTATAAACCCCACTCCTGAGGAGTCTGTGTAATGCCAACAGTATTGTTAACTTCTGGCACGACTTGGACTGTCCCCGCCGACCTTGACAAAACGGTTAATGTCACTGTCACTGCTATTGGTGGTGGCGGTGGTGGTGGTCGTAGCGGTGATGCTGCAAACAGATGTGGTGCCGGTGGTGCTGGTGGTGGTGGATGGTCACAATCATCTATTAGCCTTTCTGGGATAACAACTGCTTATTACTCCATTGGGTCAAAGGGGTCTGGTGCTACATCTAGCGCCGCTGCAGGCAGCAATGGTGGCCAAACTTGGTTTAATAAATCTACAAATGCTGCCCCAACAATCGCCACTGATGGCGTTGTTGCTAATGGTGGAACCGGAGGGAACCCATCAAAATCTGCTATTGCTGGAGGACTAGGTGCGGCAGGTGGGGCAACTTCTGGAGCTATTGGAACCACTATTTATGCTGGTGGTGCGGGTGGAGATGGCGGTTCTCCAAATGCAAACGGAAGCACGGGCGGTGGTGGTGGCGGTTCTGCGGGTTCTTCTTTAGGAACTGGTGGCGCTGGTGGCATTGGTGGTTCAGGAACTTCTAACGGTTCTGGTGGGGGTGGGGGTGGAGGTGTAGCCAGCGCTGGTTCGAATGCTGCTATTAACACTTCTCCTTCTGCTGGTGCAAATGGCGGCACAGGAACATCTTCAACTGCTGGCGGGACTGGCGGCGCAAGCAGCACTACAGGTAACGGGACTGCGGGAAACGCTGGTAGCAATGGCTCTGGCGGTGGCGGCGGTGGCGGTATATCAACAAACACTACTACTGTTTTTACAGCAGGTGCTGGCGGTGCTGGCGGTGCTGGAACAGAATTTTCCCTAACTGTTGGTACTACTGCTGGCTCTGGCGGTGGTGGTGGTGGCGGCGGCGGAGGAATTAACGCTAACACAACATCAACTGGTGGGGTTGGCGGCCCTGCTGGTAACTATGGTGGCGGTGGCGGTGGCGGTGGCGGGACTGATTCTGGAACTTCTGGAAATGGTGGAGATGGCGCACAAGGAGCAATCATCATTACTTACACTGCTTTGGGGTCAGGTAGATTTTTGCAATTTTTCCCCATATGACAACAACTACAATCACTTTTAAAAAAGCCTGCGGTGGATGCACCGCTTGTTGTTCGGGGACTTTAACAGGTTCTGCCCACGGTATGGCTTTTTGGAAAGGAAGGCCGTGCCATTTTATGGGTTGTAATGGTTGCTCAATTTATAAAGACAGACCAGCCGACCCATGCAAATCCTACGAGTGCGGATATTTAAAGTTTGATTGGGTACCTCAGTGGATGCGCCCAGACCTGTCAGATGTAATCATTACGGAAAGAGAAACTAAAACACAAAAAATTCCGTACATTGAAGTGGCTGAATACAAAGGCAAAATGAACGCAGAAGTGCTGTCGTTCTTGTTCATGTCAAAGTTCAATGGACATTTCGAAAACTTTACATATCAGATAAATGGTGGTTGGAACAGGGTCGGAAGCAAAGAGTTTTTGGACGACATTTAAAGGGGACAACAGTGCATCATGGATCCAATCACAACTGCCCTTGCCGCGTTTGCGGCTGTGCAAAAGACAGTTCAGGTCATCAAACAGGCGCAAAAAACTGTTGATGATGTAGCAAGCCTTGGGCCGTTGCTCGGTCGGTATTTTGGAGCCAAACAGGAAACTGTAAAGGCGCTTGAGGAGGCAAAGAAAAAGGGCGGGTCATCTCTGGCGCAGGCTGTTGAGATTGAGATGCAATTGTTGAGCCAAAAGCAGTTTGAAGACCAACTCAAAATGATCTTCTTCCAGACGGGTCATGCGGACATCTGGGAAAACATCATGAAGCGAGTTCAAGAAGGCGAGCAAGCGCAACGGGAAGCCAGACGCAGAGCCAACGATGCCGCCCGTGTCAAGGCCAGAAAGATGGCTGAGTTGGTTAATCTGGTGATTGGAATTGTGCTGGTCGTGCTTTTGGTGCCGCCGTTGATCTGGTTGGTGATCCAAGGGGTCATGTTTGCAAAGGACAAATGATGAATTGGTCAGATGTACTCAAGGCAGTTATCCCAGTAATTGTGGCATCCTTGGCTTGGTTGCTCGGCCAAGTGTCCGATTTCTCTTTGCGCCTTACCAAGATTGAAGGCTCCATGCCTGCCCTGATCACAAAAGAAGGGGTGCCGACCGACAGCCCTATTTCAGCCGAACGCAGACATGCCCTGAAAGAAGAGATTTACAGGGACATCCACGCCCTACAAGTCAAAGTTCAATTGCTCGAAGAGCGTGAAAAGATGGGGAAAAAATAATGCTGACACTGTTCTCAACTCTCATTTCGTTCCTGATCGGCGGTTTGCCCAAACTGTTGGATTTCTTCCAAGATCGGGGAGACAAAAGCCACGAGATTGCCTTGGCGCAACTCCAGATTCAGCGGGAAATGGAACTGCGCAAACTGGGCTTTGAGGCTCAGGAGCGGGTTGAACACATCAAGACCGAGCAGGTCGAACTGGAAACCAAGGCCAGCGTGACTCAGGCAGTTATCGGTGCCCAGCAGGCAGAACTTCAAGCCCTGTATGCCCATGACACGGCGCTCAATGAGGGTACAAGCCAGTGGATGAAGAACCTACGTGCCAGCGTGCGGCCTGTGATTACCTACGGGTTTTTCCTACTGTTGTGCGGGATTGATGCGGCTTTGATCTACCACGGATTTACCAATAATGTCGGTTTTCAAGATATGGCCGACCAACTCTGGGATGACGAGACTCAAGCCCTGTTTGCCAGCATCATTGCCTTTCACTTTGGTGGTCGGGCGTTTGGCAAATGAATGTGTCACCCAAAGCCGTGGCAATGATCAAACACCATGAGGGTGTAAGACAAAAGCCGTACAGATGTCCAGCCAAACTCTGGACTGTAGGGGTTGGCCACGTTCTTTACCCTGAACAGGGCAAGTTGCCCATTGACCAGCGGGACGCTTTCAACATAAAGATTGAGGATTTCCGAATCTTCAGTATGGAGGAGGTAGATGCCATACTTCGAGCCGATCTGGAGCGCTTTGAGCGAGGCGTTGAGCGGTATATCACTGTTCCACTTACACAAGGCATGTTTGATGCTCTTGTGTCTTTCAGTTTTAACGTCGGTTTGGGAACACTCCAGCGTTCGACGCTTCGTCAAAAGCTCAACCGGGGCGATAAAGAGGGTGCTGCTGAAGAACTCTTGAAGTATTGCATGGCTGGTGGGAAAATACTCAAAGGGTTGCAAAACCGGCGGATTGACGAACGCGCCCTGTTTTTGTCGTAGGATCAACCATGCCGCTCAAAAAGATCATGTTCCGACCGGGGGTAAACCGGGAAAACACTCGCTACGCAGCCGAAACCATGGGTGCAGGCGGCTCGATGGCTGTTCAAAATGCCACCGCTGGCTGGTACGAATCGGACAAGATTCGCTTTCGTGCGGGCACCCCTGAAAAAATTGGCGGTTGGCAGCGCATTTCGACCAGCACGTTCTTGGGTGTGTGCCGTTCTTTGTGGAATTGGGTGACGCTTGGACTTGTGAACCTGCTTGGCGTTGGCACAAATTTGAAGTTCTACCTAGAAAAAGGTGGCGCGTATTACGACATCACCCCCATCCGTGCAACTTCAACCATCAACAATAACCCGTTTGCGCTGACGGCGTCGACAACTGTAACGGTAACTGACACGGCACATGGATGCATAACCGGAGATTTTGTTACGTTCAGCGGGGCAACGGATATCGGCGGTGTGGGTACAAACGTAATTGCGTCGATACTCAACCGGGAATTTCAAGTAACCGTACTCAGCGCAAACACATACACAATACAAATTGCTGTGGTGCCTAACGCCACGGCGTTGGCTGGTTCCCCCGGTGGCGGAGCATCGGTTGTTGCGGCGTATCAAATCAATACCGGTGCGGCCTACGCATTACCCAGCGTTGGTTGGGGGGCTGGCACATGGAGCACTGGCCCTTGGGGGGTTGGGTCTTCTTCCACAAGCAGTATCCGGCTATGGAGTCAATCAAACTGGGGCGAAGACTTGGTGTTTGGCCCTCGCGGTGGGGCTATGTACTATTGGGACGCCACTGGCACCACATCTACTCGTGGTGTGCTGCTAAGTAGTTTGGGTGGAACAGTCACGCTCACAATTGCGTCTCCTTGCGTAATTACACTGACTGAAGCACTGCCGACTGGGACAGGCATCCAGCTTGCTACGACTGGGGCTTTGCCGACTGGATTGCTCACGGGTACTACGTATTATCTTGAGAATGTGCAGGGACTGACTGCAAATTTGTCTACCACCCCCGGCGGAGCGTATATCAACACTTCCGGTACGCAGTCTGGAGTGCAGAGCATTTCGGTTCTTGAAGATGTGCCCAAGGTGCAGAACTTGATTTTTGTGGCCGACGTCAACAGGTTTGTGTTTGCCATGGGTTGCAACGATGTTGGTAGCGCTATCCAAGACCCCATGCTGATTCGTTGGTGTGATCAAGAATCTATTTTGGTGTGGTACCCCCAGCCCACAAATCAGGCTGGGAGTGTGCGGCTTTCTCACGGCTCACGAATTGTTTCTGCTATTCAGACCCGGCAGGAAATTGTGGTGCTGACTGATTCCACAGTTTATTCTTTGCAATATGTAGGTGCTCCAATTGTTTGGAGCACTCAGTTGCTTGGAGACAACATATCTATCATTGGCCAGAACGCAATCGCACAAGCAAGCAACGTTGTTTACTGGATGGGCGTGGACAAGTTCTACAAATACGATGGTCGCGTCCAAACCCTTCGTTGTGATCTGCGCCAGTATGTGTTTAGTGACATTAACCTGACTCAGGCGGCTCAGGTTTTTGCAGGCACAAACGAAGGCTTCAACGAAGTTTGGTGGTTCTACTGCTCAAACAACAGCACTGTTGTCGATAAGTACGTCGTCTATAACTACTTGGAGGACGTGTGGTATTACGGCACCATGGGGCGCACTGCTTGGCTCGACACTGGCTTGCGCAATTACCCCGTTGCGGCTACATACAGCTACAACATCGTCAATCATGAGCTTGGGAACGACAACAACGAGACCAGCGCATCATTGCCGATAGAGTCTTATGTGGCTTCTGCCGAGTTTGACATTGACGACGGGCATAACTTTGGGTTTGTTTGGCGCTTGCTGCCAGACTTGACGTTCCGTGGGTCTACAACCAGCAACACTCCGCAAGTCACAATTTCGCTGATTCCAATGCAAAATAGCGGCTCTGGGTACTACAACCCTCGATCTGAAGGCGGCAGCGACCAAGCCAGCGTACAAAGGATTGCCACTGTGCCGGTGGAAGAGTTTACGGGGCAGGTGTATATACGAGTGCGCGGCAGACAAATGGTGTTCAAAGTTCGTTCCGACCAGCTTGGCACTGCATGGCAGCTTGGCGCACCTCGAATTGACATTCGACCGGATGGAAGACGTTGAGCATGGCGAACCAAAGCCTTGACATTCCAGCCGCGCCAAACTTGCCTTTGGCTCCGGTAGAGTACAACCGTCCGTATGTTGACCAACTAAACAGCGTTCAGCGTCTGTTTTATAACCGGCTGGTCGACAACGTACAACGCTTGGCAGGGCCGGGCGGCTCTCGTTTTTTGAGTTTTCCGTACGCTGCAGTTCAACGCACCACCGATCTGACGTTTACGGCCAACACCCCTACATTGGTGACGTTTGACCAAAATGACTTTTTAAACTTCACGACTAACACCGGCACGGATGGCATTGTTGTCGACTACGCTGGCATCTACAACTATCAATTTAGCATACAGTTTGCTAATACCGACACGCAAATACACACTGCATGGGTTTGGTTGCGCGTAGACGGGGTAGATGTACCCGGCACAGCGAGCAAATTCGATATTATTGCCAGACATGGCGGTGTAGACGGATACGTCATTGCTGCGTGCAATTTTTATGTCCAGCTCGCCACTGGGCAGCACGTTGATCTGTATGCTGCGGTGAACAATGCGGGTGTCTATATGGAAGCATATGCCGCCCAAACGTCACCTTTTGCCCACCCTGCCATACCTTCCGTTGTGGCAACTTTGACTTTTGTGAGTGGTGTATGAAAGAAATGCAGCCCTACGAGATTATTGAAAAGTCTGACGAAGTCAAAGACTCGGACATGGATTGGAAAAAGATATACGCAATTGTCTTGGCTTCTGTCCAAGCAAACCAATATCGTGTAATGCGTAACGGCAACACTTTATTTTGGTACAAAATAGTCCAGCCAAAAGAAGCGCAGGTGTTTATTTTCAATGCAGATACCCACAAAAATTTGATCCGTAACTTTAAAGAGTTTGCTCGGGCAATGGACATCGCCGGGTTCAGAAAAGTGTACGGTGACACAGAAAATGAACAAATGCTGGAAGTAATTAAGCGTCTTGGGTACCCCGTAGAAGTTGAACCTACTGGCGAAGTGCGTAATGGCAAGCCTGTCTATAGGGGGACTGTAAATGTGTAATCCCGCACAGGAACTGAGTAACGCAGTTGATTCCGTTGGCAGCGCAGCAAGCGGCATTATTAATAGCGTAGGCAATTCGGTTGATGCAATCCTCAGCAACCCAATGCCCATCATTCAAACGGTGGCGTTGACCTATGCACTGGGGCCAAGTGG
>Ga0255151_1000101_pt1 | contig 34119 bp, 45 predicted proteins | sample Atl_Yuk_RepB_8h_FD_183612 | JGI IMG/M metagenome (GOLD analysis project Ga0255151, IMG submission 183612) | Freshwater microbial communities from Altamaha River, Georgia, United States - Atl_Yuk_RepB_8h | ecosystem: Environmental > Aquatic > Freshwater > River | place: USA: Georgia | collected... | reverse complement strand
TCAGATCAAAGGACCAACACCCGTGCCGGTAGGAGCGCCGTTGCTTAAACCGCGTAAACGTCTTGGGTGACAGACGCCGTTCTGCATCGGGCGCTGCTGCCTCCGTAACTTCTCTGGACCCAGAAACTCGCACATACGGTGCGTAGTCCACGTCAAACAGCCTCGTCTTGTGGATCCAGGAGGTTCCATTCACTAATTTCGATGCACCAGACACCTTTTCAGTGGTGTGGATGTCGTGCACGGCGTCCCAACACGTCGCGACATCCAACTCCGCACGTAAGCCTTCCCATTCCGCTTGAGTGATACCAGGTTGAAAACCTCGAGGCCCATGCACGCCCAACCTCCATTCTAATTCAAATCCATCCAACCCCGTGGAACCGATCACGCCCAGCACGGCAGCAGGCAGGCGGTCGTCGCTACTCGATATTAACTGCATTTTCTCCGACGAGCAAAGGTCTTCGCTTAAATGAAAACATGCACGCACTGTCGGGAACCTGGCGCCTGACCTGGACGCAAAAGCGTTGGTCAACGCACCAAGATTTGCGACATCTCTCTCACGGCCTCCTCCCGAAACACACCGTTCGCGTGCGCGATATTTGTCAAGAAATTTCCGTAGAGCGCGGTACCTGGATGGATATTGCGGACCTCCAGCTGGCAGGGGGCTACGAATGCACGTGGATCGCCTTCGGACGCATCGAAACCTTGCCGTCATCTGTCACCACATTCCCATTCGACGTGCTGGTCACCATGCGTGCTGGTCACCTCATTCCACAGGACGACGATTTGCCCGCCGAGCCGTGGCTGGCGCCGTTTATGGATCGCACGCTCCTCCTTCCCTCGGGCGGAGTGCCAGCGAGAACTGAGATCGTGTGCATTGGGACGGAGAGCCGCGTTGACGCCGACCGAGAGGGCAGCTTAGCCCTTTTGCGGCGACTTTAAGATCCTCCTCCCGCCATGGCGAGCATCATCAGACCACCACACCCGCACACCATCACCAAAACCACCAGAACGGCGACAACCACCCAATTCTCCACGCCGAGTGAATTCTTTTGTTTCAACCATCCCGTCTGTGCCGCAGGAGCTGTCGTGGGCGTGGACGTGGGCGTGGGCGTGGACGTGGGTTTGGGCGTGGGCGTCGCTCGGGGGCCGCTTATGTACTTTGTTTTATCCGAATATTCTGCAAGCTTCTTCTTCTGACACTGTTTATTGGGATTGAACGTCCATCCAAGGCACTTGGCGTCCGCCACGCAATAATCCCGACAGGTTGTCCAGGTATCCTTGGCGACGGGGTTGCCGAGATCGTACGCACTGGCAATGGTCTTATCACAAAAATACTCGCCAGCCGTGGAGGGGGAGCAATCGACGGGTTTGGGCGTAGGCTCGCACCAATCCGCGTCAATGTCTTCATTGGATTTCCAGAGGTTAGTCTTCCCGCTTTTACAGAAAATACGTTTTGTACAATCCTTGTAATATTCAATCTTGGTTGCATTAGAACCCAAGCTGGACTTGCGTGTCCAGACATCACACGTCCCTGGCATATTGCGCTACAACAAACCAAAGATTTTTTTCACGACACGACGACATTGCGGAATGACAAAGTTTGGGGGGTTTTGCATGCCCATTCCAGTGTGGATCCTCCGAAAAATGTGTGAAACAGGACTCCGTTCAACACAATATCTCGAGACTTTCGGAATTTGATGGAATTTAAGGTCTTCGTCTTGCCGTTCACTGTCAGAGAAAGGATGCCGTCAGTTTGGCCGGGAGTGTTTAGTTGTACTTTCAGGGCCACGGTATTCCACGCACCTTTTTCCAACTTCAATTGTTGCTGTTCCGGAATTTTAAACCACACATTCATCCCAGTATCTTTGCCGATCGATCCCTCCGAAGCACGTTGGACCGCATCTGTCTGAGCTCGGAGCACGGCGTCCCGCGATTTTCCCTCCAACGGCAGGTATACATAAGCAATAACCTGTCCATCATCACGCCACATCGTCCTGAGGGAGCCAGCGTCTTGCATCCAGTCTCCCCCAGACGCAACTTGGTCAGCGTCTTTCTTCCCAATCCCCAGTCCAAAACCGAACTTGCCGCCTCGAACCCACGTAAAATTGTCGGGAATATACACTTCATAGGACAACGAAGCCTGAAGCGCTGGAAGGTGCGGTGCAGGTCGCGCGAAAAAGCCCGAGCCACTCTCCATCCCTTGTTTTTTAGGAACGCAGGTCGACTTGAGCACGCTGCCATCTGCAGACACCTCGGCGCGCTCAGAGTTGGTCCAGTGCTGAATATACCATGGGGCATGTTGCATTTTCTTGGGCGAAGGAAGTTCCCACGACATCTAATGACCTGATGCCCATATTTTATTTTTACAGGCCCTGCACAATGTCTGTGCACCTGATCGTGACGCCCGATGTATCCATCGAGATGGAGTGCACGGTTCTAAACAAAGCTTGTGACGTCTCGCACGGAACAGGCGTGATCCCTGTACAGGGTCAGACCATGAAATCTCTCACCTTTTTCCAGAAACTCGTCACTCCCAATCAGTTTGCACGCCTCGAAGACCTCGAAACCCTCGCAAAAGTCTTGAAATTGGGAGAAACGGTACACCTCTCTGCCGATATGTACCGCAAACTTGATGTGATCGCAATGGCTTTCGTGCGGGCGAACCGTGCCACCATCGCCATCTCAGACCTTCGCGCACTGCACCCCTACCAGAACGACGTTCCCGGAACCTGGTGCTGGACACTTCTCGCGTGTGCCGAACATTTGCGCACAGATTCTTCGGCATTTCGTCGATTTCTGCTCCGAGATGAACATGTCGGTTTATCCCAAAAGGCCCTTGCAGACCTGTGGCTCGCAATGGAAACGGAAGCCCTTCCTGAACGGCGCCGCGTCAACGTGCGGGTCATCTACGTCAAGAAAGCGCCGGGGCTGTTCGACATACTCTCGGCCAGCGCCATACCCGTTGCTCTTCGTGGGTTGAAGCTTGTTGTCGAAGAACATTGCATCAAACTCTTACAAACCCGCCCTGACGACGTCCCATATTCGTACTGTGAAGGAGGACTGTCTATTGCCGGCACCCGCGTTGACGTGACGTTCGATCCCTCGGCGGGCGTGGAAATCCCAACCCTTCGACCTGAATTGTTGGATGGCGATGAAGATGTCGTGTTTGAAGGAACACTGTACTATATCAATTCATAAATTGTCTTTCGGTCCTCCAAAATCTGGTTCGCAACAATTCGAATTAATTTTGTAAGATACGTGTATGAACAGACTTCAATCAAAGCTTGCAAGACTGACTCTAAAAAAGACAAGTGGAGGTGGGGTGAAAAAACGGAAGGTGCAGTCCCTAGAACAGGCTGCGGAGCGAGGCAACGTGGCATTTATCAAACGTCTCGTCAATCGAGGCGCGAATGTGAATGCCTTTGGGCTCGATGGAAAGACTCTCTTGCAGCGGTATGCAAGTAGAGGCCACACACGAGCCGTTCAGACTCTACTCAAAGCCGGGGCCAAAGTGAATATGGCTGCTAAGAATCGAGATGGAGCCAACGCAGAGACCGCATTGCACTTAGCGTCCAAAAATGGACACACATCCACCGTGTCCGCCCTGTTGGCCCACGGAGCGCACGCCAACAAAGAAGCATGGGGACGGCTCACGGCCCTGCAGTTCGCTGCGAGCAGAGGGCATGCGGGCGTTGTTCGCGCGCTCCTGAACGCTGGTGCTCGCAAAAATGCATTTGCACGGGTCTATGCTGCAAAGAAAGGCTACGCACAGATTTCCAACATGTTGCGCTAGATTGCATCATTGAGAAAGAAAATTAAATTCTATCCGCTGTTATAATGACCAGCAACACTGTACGTATATACACACTGGGCCTCACGAAAAAAAGTATCAACAATTTCAGGACGCTGCAGCCAAACAACGTGGCCAATGTACATGAACTCTATGACCTTATTAAATACTCCTGCAAAAAAGTCTCGTATTTCGCCAGCTCATGGGTCAAAAACTATGTTAAATCCCCCAAGAGAAACCAGTTTCTCGTCATAGCACTGGACAAAAGAATGCATGTCTTCGTAGGAGCCGCCGGCTGCACGATTCGCTCCAAAGTGCTGTACCTTGATTTCATCTGTTCCGGAAAACCAAAACTCGGCACGCGCATGATGACGTTCATTCGCCGCATCGCAAAAAGGCTCGGTAAAGAGGGCGTCGAGTTAGTTAGTGTACCGGAATATGTCGGTTTCTATCGGAAGCAGGGGTACAGGCGGGGGCCATTAGGCGCAAACAAACGACAGCGTGCCGCCGCTGCCCAGCTGTTCGGCAGTTTCGGCAATTTCTTGAACACGCCAACGAATAAAGTGAATAAACAATACTTCAACTATCTAGTCAACGCCGCTTATCAACCGGAAATGTTCGGCGGCCACTTATTCAAAAACAATGAGAACGAAGTCTCTTACCGACTTCCAAAATATTCTCGCCGGGTGGCAAAGCGAAAATATCCAATGCCAAACTCCACATGAGCCACAACTTTTGTTCGCTCGCTTGTTTTGTGAGAGGAAAATGTACGAGATACATAACATGCGCACGGTGGAAGTCCGTGGCGAGATCACTACAGGCTCCCGCGTTTTGGAAAACGCGTTGCATCCAGACACGCTCCGACTGTTTCATGGCGAAGGCACGGTGGTAGGACCGTGGACCGCTGACCGGACTCGGTATGTCGAGTTTCCTGTGAATGTCCAGGGGTCGCCAATTCCCCTTGGAAAGTCCATCAAAGCAACCTTCCTGCAGAAATACACGAACAACGAAATTCGAAATAGCATGCGGCTTTCGGGACTCCATTTCGTGAGCATCGAATCCACGTGGAACGTGGCTGACCGAGAATGTATTGGAACTGCGCGCATCAAAGTAAAACTCCCGCCGCCCATCAATTGGATCGCCGAGAGCTTCGTGGCCATGAGAGCCAAGCAACAAATGACCGATTTTCTACACGTCCTCGAGGCGCTTGACAAAATTTCTACGCACAAATGATCCGTTTACAGGGGTTTTTTTTCATGAGACGTAATACTGCAAATAATCTAAAAATTCAGCGGCCATGGCAGCCCCCGTGAAGTAGTTCCCTCGAATGCCCAGTTCCTTTCGATCATACAAATAGCGGTGCTCCGTGTCGTCGTTGTACTTCCATATCGTGGCGCCGGGCATTTGGACGAAGAGTTTGCAATCTACGTGACCTGGACGGGGTAAACGACCGCGGCGCCACAAATAGTTGTTTAAAATCACGCACGTTAGTTCCGTAGCACCACGCAAGACTTGCAGCGTAAATTCCACGTTCCAGCTGCCATGGCTCATCCCGATGCACACCCACCGTTTGGAAACGTGGAGGATAGGCAACTCCGGCATATCCGACTGCGCGCGAGCCAACACGTAGTCCACCCACTTGTCCGAGTCGTCCGGCAGGGAAGACCGCTCCAGGGTGCCAATCCAATTGAGCATCGACGCTAATTTTGGGCGCATCTCTATCATAAATTCGCGAGCCATGCGACGGTTTACAGAAGGTGCTCGACGAACCCGTCTTGTCATTTTTTTTAAATTATATTTTTGTTCTTTCTCGATCAAAATAAAACAGACTTGCTTGTATGCAAAAGTTTAATTCTTTTAGTGGAAAGAATGTAAGATGGTCGCTTTTAAGATGGTAGAGAGCAACTTTCACGCTTTCTTTTACCAAGGACCTATATCACCGTTCCTTAAATTTCTTATTGCTCAACAAGCGTTAATTTCCGGAGTCTTCTCGAAATGCGCACGCCGGGATCCGGGGCCTCACGTATCCGCGTGAAATGTACAAGGCGTTGCGTTTCTTGGCGCTCGCCCAACACACGGGCGTATCATCCACGAGATCCAAAATCAGTTTGGGACCCGGGCGCCGCAATATTCTGCCGACGGCTTGCACGACGTTGGAGGCCGGCGTGGAGAGCACTAACGCCGACAACCGTGGCTCGTCGAATCCTTCCGACACCAAATTGTACGTTGCCACTAAAACTTTGGCGGTCGGCACAATTTTGTCCCCGCCCAAATATGTCGCCGCATCGTACCCCCGCTGGCGCAGGCACTCGGCCAACACCAAACAATGCGCGCGCCGGTGGGACAACACCAAACAATCCCGGTCACGTCCAACATGTTGCATGATTTGGTCTATCAAAAAGGCCGTTCGTTTGTCGTCCTCTGCCAACGCCGTGAGCAGTCGAGCGAAATCCACGTCGCCCCGACGGTTCACTGGCGCGTTTCGATACTCGGAAAATACCGGACGGAGAACCGAGACGTCCATTCCAGAGGACGAGGGGGGCGATGCATCCCGCACCAACGGGCCACACAGCCAATAAATGACGCGTTCCAACCCGTCTGCTCGCTCAGGCGTGGCGCTGAGTCCCAACATTTTGGGGGCATTGAGTCCGCGAAGCACAACTTTGCAAAATGTAGGAGCCGCCAAACGATGCACTTCGTCCACCACGACAAACCCCACACTGTCTTTGTATGCAGACGGCACACCACGACTCAGCACGGTCTGAATAGTGGCCACCACAATGTCTCCTGAAAAATCCAGGCTTCTTCCTCCGCCATACAGCGTCACTGTGGCGCGAGGAACGAACTGCGACGCTCGCTCTTTCCATTGCTCGGCCAAGAATTTTTTATGGACCAACACCACTGTCTTTTTTTTATAGAGCGAGGCAAGGTAAAGTGCCATACACGTCTTGCCCTGGCCCGTCTGAGCACAGAGCACGCAAGCGTCATGCTCCAATGCCGCGTTCACGAGTGATTCCTGTTCGGGTCGCAATGCACCTTCAAAACCCAACGTTTGCACGGTCGCGCCGGTGGTTCGTGCATCTGCGAGGGTGCCGCGAAGATGCGCCACAGCCCAACGGTGTGGCACGATGTAATGCGTTGCCGTCATCTCGAACACATTGAACGGCGTGGCCGGACAGACCATGGACGCCGCCTGGGGCACCACGCGCAACTCACGGCGGATTCGGGCCTCATCTTCGTAGGACAACGCCTCTCGGTCCACCTCACACCCTCGACGCGTCACGGCGACCTCCATTTTGAAACGCTTAAGGGCGCGGTCAGCGTGCGCCTTTAAATTAAATTCCTTCGCCCAGATGAATGGATGGAAGCTACGCGGAAGCTACACGGAAGGCAGCCAGGAGCATTGCCAGCGCCTACGAGTCGTTGGCGCAGAACGCGCGCGCCCAAATAACGAGACGTCAAAAGAAAGCGTGAACGTGCTTGGTATAAAGTCGCGCTTGCTACGTGGTGAAGGTTTAAAAAATTAGAATGAGTCTTCTCACACTCGCTCAAATTCGCAAGTCGCTCCCCAAGACAGTAGACATCGACGATGCCTTTGGGTTTGGCGAAGGTCTCCGTGCTGCTCGAGCACTCTTCGGACCTCATGTCCACATTCTCACGCGCGACATCGTAGACATGTATATGGGTCAGCCAATGTACGTCGTCTTGGGACAGAGCTGGTGGAGCGCCGAGTCCTTCGAAGACCGCGCCAAGGAACCCAGGATCCTCATCCCGGTCCGGGTGGACGCCAAAGGAAATCTGAGATCCGATACGTGCTCGGACAACGCTGGTATCTACTTCCAAGATGGCCTCGCGGTGACGGGCGGATCTGATAAAGTGTTTGTCTTCCTCAAAAAAAAGCCCGTGCGACCCGTCAAGAAGATCGGACAGACCACGCGATACATCATCAAGGATGCCAAGCGGGTGGCTCAGAAAACGCCAGCAGGCCGCAAAGCACCTCCCGGCCACGCCAAAGATTTTGCGGGACAGGTCGCCCGTGGAGTAGACGGCGAAAACTGGGTGTCGAAGAAACTGGACAACGCAAACGTCTATCGTTGGGTGAAAGTGAAAGTTTGATTTTTTAAATGCCATCGCATCTATCGGAATAACACATACTTTGAAGTTGAAGTATGTACAAATTCAACCCAAACACTGTCTGATATTATCCTATAGAAAAAATAACACATACTTTGATGTATGTACAAATTCAACCCAAACACTGTCTGATATTATCCTATACAAAAAATAACACATACTTTGAATATCTTATTTCTTATGTACAAGTATGTGTTATTTTTTTAATAGAATAATATAGAGTAGCAGTAAGGTGTAATATGTAAATATTTATATGTACAAATTCAACCCAAACACTATCTAATATTATCCTATAGAAAAAATAACACATACTTTGTTGAATATCTTATATACAAGTACAAGTATGTGTTATTTTTTTAATGGAATAATATAGAGTAGTAGTAAGGTATAATATGTAAATATTTATATCTTACAAGTATGTGTTATTTTTTCTATAGAATAATATAGAGTAGTAGTAAGGTGTAATATGTAAATAGTTTTTACAAACAAACTTTCTTTTTCACTGCACATTACGAAACGCGTGAATCCACTTGACGGCAACCTCGATTTTTCCCGAAAGCACGTACTTTTTCACCGGATCGAAGAGAAACGCGAGATCGTCCTGCGACATGGTCTTCCATGATTGCATGACAACCCACAACACGACATCATCTCCCGTGTCATCGTAGAGGGCCCGGAAGGCGTCACTCACGGACTTCCGATCCTGCAACCTCGCGCGAAGAAACGCCTGTATGAGCGGCGTGTGGAAGTGTGAAAATATGAAAAACCAGAAAAACACTTCACGCATTCTACCTTCCTGTAACAGTGAGGCCACTCACCTAACTGTAGGAGGTGCTGACGCAAAGCTCTATGCGTTACACAAAAATCCAGGCGCTTGCTCGCGGCGTCCAGGCCCGACGTCGGTTCGCCCGCAAAAAAAGCGGCCCTCGACCTCCCCATCCCGCGAAACGTGGCTCTCAAGATCGCCAGACAGTTCTAAAATCTAGGTTAAAGATGTGACACGGAAGCTCTTAAGAGCCCGGGGTTTATCCCGGGGGTATAAATATATGATCCCTTCATTGTGTTTATATGCCTCGCAACTCGCCAGCTGTATCGGGCACAACCGCTTCAAAAAAAGCAGTGATGCCTTGGAGTTGGTGTGGCAACGCGTGGCCCCGCACTCCTTTTCGGAGGCCTTGCGACGGAATGGACTCTTCACAGTCGACGACGCCGTGGAACGCATCGCCTCCGCCAACCAAGTGGTACGTCATCTTCTCGTCGAAGCGGAAGCCACCGCCTCGGCCACCAGCGGCGACGTGGCAGCGAGTTACGAAGAAGCCTCTCGCCAGCTCGCGGCCGCACCCAATCTCACACCTGAAGAACACAAACTCGTGGATGACGCCATGAAGAAAACCCTCTACACATCATTCGGCAATCGTCAAGAGGACGCCGTATTCCAATACATCAGGGAACGTCACCCATGTGTTCTTGATGACACTTTTTACAAGCGGCACCTTATGGACGTGGATGGCGTGCCCGTGTTCATTGGTGGGCGGATCGACGCCATTTCCGAAGACGGGAGCACCATTCTGGAGATCAAGAATAGAATAAATAGACTGTTTTTCAAGATTCCCACCTATGAACACATCCAAGTGCTCGCGTACTTGTTTGCCGTCCCGCACGCCTCACGGGCCACCCTCGTGGAATGCATCACGCGCGACAATGGATCGCTCCTGACCCACGCGGTCCCCATCCATTGGGACGACGCTTTCTGGGAAGACGTCGTGGTGTCTCGGGTTCGCAATTTTGTGAGGTTGCTCCTAAAAATTCTTCGCGATCCCGTGGCCCAAGATACGTATCTCAAAAATCCTCGGCGCGCCACACACGTCGCCTACGCCATTGCCGGCAAAAGCTTGCCCCGCGAACGTTCGGAAAAAAACATTCAAAATGCAGTATGAAGTTGCCCTCGCAGCGCCCGCCGTCTGCGTGTTTATCGCCGCATGGTGTTTCGGATGGTCCATTGTTTTCGTATGCATCTACGACACGTCAATCGTGGGAACGTTTGCCGCCAGCTTTGCCATCGGATTCGTCTTCTCTCTCACACTCACGTGGCTCCTCGAATGCTGTGCCTCGTCCTGCAACGTCAAATGGCTTCTCGTGCGGCATCTCCTCTACGCCTGCATCTACGTTCCGTCAAACGCGCTGCTCGGCTTCGTGATCCTGTTCAACCAGTGGCCGAGCAACGCAGAAACCTTGTCACTGTGTGCCATTCCCGCCGCCGTTTTTGTGGCGACCGCGTGTCTTGCTGGCATGGTCTTCGGCTGTCTCGCCATCTACGAACGCCGCCGCTGGCAGAACGTCGAAACGGTCTCCGTCTAAATCTATAAACACTTGGTCATTAAAAAGCCGTCTATACCGCCATTCCAATGCATTTTCTCTTTCGTTTTATTGTTTGTCAGATCGCCGCCGAGCCTCAACACTTTATAATATGCTTGCCGCTCGCTCAAACCCAAGGCCTTGCGAATTTTTGTCGAGACGGGCGCGTGCATCGTGTTCACTTTCTCAACTAAACTGAATTGTTTCAACGTGTCTTCCGTCTCGTGAGGACACAACGGCCCAAATTGGAAGCCCAGGCTTTTGTAGAAATTGATCACTTTAGGGATCGCCACGGCGGATAACCAAATACGCTTGAAGCCCATTTGCTTGGCAAACGCAAAAATACTATGCATGATCGCTTTCCCGGCCCCAGACGCGCAGATTATGGGGATATACAACGTCGTGGGTTGAATACCTGGGGCTCTGTCGATAATTTCCTGAGCATTCTGAATACCGTACTCGTACGAGGGGTTGAGAGGAATGCCAATGGCGAATCCATTCATCTGCTTGTCGTACCAATAATATCGCTGGCCTTTCACAAAGTATTTGTGCTGAGTGAACTCGCTGTTCATCAAGTAATCCAAAACGTAATTTTCCACGACGTGGGATTTGCCTGTTTCGGGGTCTGCTCGAAGACAGTGCGCTGTGAGCGTCTTGCGGGAAGTTTTGGAGACAGCCTTGATGAATGACACGTGGTTCAGACACACTCGTACGCGACGCAGATATGACTTGATGTTCTCGGGCATGGTCTCGACATTCTCGTCGCCCAAAAACTCGTCCATGTCAAAGCTGAGGTCAGGATTCCCGCCGCGGGCAAGGTACACGGCGTTATTCTCCCATTCCGGAACATTGTTGTTCTTCGTCGCATTTGTTTTTCGCGATGGAGAGGGACTCTTGTTTCTCTTCGGCATCTTCCACTGTGGCGGTGGAGAAACGGGAGAGGGACTCTTGTTTCTCTTCGGCATCTTCCTCTGTGGCGGTGGAGAAACGGGAGAGGGACTCTTGTTTCTCTTCGGCATCTTCCTCTGTGGCGGTGGAGAAACGGGAGAGGGACTCTTCTTCCTAAGTGGTACCGGTTCCGGTGGGGATGGCGTATTCCGTTGTAGTTGTACCAGTATGTCATACGGCAAATCTTTGGGCGTCCATCGCGTCCATTTTTCGCCGGGACTTAAAACTTTTTTATTGTACCCACCCAACAAGTGTTTTGGAAGATTTTTACGCATTGTATCGAAAAACTTTTTATCCCTCGCCCTCATAAGTTCTAATATAATCCTCTGTAACTCGATGTTCCCTGGAATGCTTTTCAATATCATTTCGAACAGCTTGACTTCGAGTGGCATCAGGTGTAACATGATGTAGCGAGGCTGTGGAGGAAGCATCAACACGAACCATTGAAGTCTCTGTCGATCCGAAAGCTCCATCTTCTTTCCACCTACTTTCTGCCAATATGGCCGCATGACATCCAGCGTGGTCGATGGGTCTGCCAACTGCAGCTTGGCAAATTCCCGATCAAAATTCATTATACCTTCACCTCGATTTTTTTTTTACAGGAGGTCCACTGGCAGTGGCAGCGTCTCTTGCCCTGCACCCAATATCCAATTCACCAGGACGCCAGCCACCGCCAGCGCAATACAAATGATTCCCAAATTCGCGCAAACGGTTTCCGTGCAACATGATTTCTTTGAAAGTCCCAAGAAGTCGCCCAAAATACTAACAAACGCTTCTTGCGCATCCTCGGTAGCTGTGACGGGGCTCGGCGTGAGGGCGTTTACACCTGTTGATGCCTTCGTGATTGGAATTCCAGGAGGGCAAGGTACAAGGCGTTATTCTCCCACTTCGGAACATTTGTTTTTCGTGGTGGAGAGGGACTCTTCTTCCTAATTGGTACCGGTGCCGTTGGGGATGGCGTATTCCGTCGTAGTTGTACAAGTGTGTCATACCGCAAATCTGTGGGTGTCCAACGCGTCCATTTTTCGCCGGGCCTTAAAACTCTTTTGTTGTACCCACCCAACAAATGTTCCGGAAGCTTTTTACGCAACGTATCGAAAAACTTTTTATCCCTCGCCTTCATGACTTCTAATATAATCCTCTGCAACTCGACGTTCTCTGGGATGCTTTTCAATATCATTTCGAACAGCTTGACTTCGAGTGGCATCAGGCGCAACATGATAGAGCGAGGCCGTGGAGGAAGCATCAACACGAACCGCTGAAGTCTCTGTCGATCCGAAAGCTCCATCTTCTTTCCACCTACTTTCTGCCAATATGGCCGCATGACATCCAGCGTGGTCGATGGGTCTGCCAACTGCAGCTTGGCAAATTCCCGATCAAAATTCATTATACCTTCACCTCGATTTTTTTTACAGGAGGTCCACTGGCAGTGGCAGCGTCTCTTGCCCTGCACCCAATATCCAATTCACCAGGACGCCAGCCACCGCCAGCGCAATACAAATGATTCCCAATCCACGCAAACGGTTTCCGTGCAACATGATTTCTTTGACGCTGTGACGATCTGAAAGTCCCAACAAGTCGCCCAAAATACCAACAAACGCTTCTTGCGCATCCTCGTACAGCTGTGACGGCGTCAGGTTCCAAGCTTCTGCTGCTTTCTTTGCCTCGTCAGCTTTTCTGTTGGCCTCGTCCTGCAGCGCCTTGATCTCGGCGCTCGGCGTGAGGGCGTTTACACCTGTTGGTGCGTTCGTGATTTGAATTTCAGGAGGGCCATTGTACCACATCGCCCCCCACGAGGTGAGTGGAAGTGGCGAGGGTGTCGCCGAGGGAAGAATGGTGGTCATATCTTTCGACAACAAAAAATTCGCTTAAGCCGACCACGCGCGTCTCGGGTCCCATGCATTCAAAGGACGAAATCCTCCTTGCCTCCCTCCAAAAATTTTATGAAGACCCCGCGCGGCTTCGAGCCCTCACGGACGTCATCGTGCACCGTGTCATCAGTCTCCGAGTCATCGATTGGTGCGTCACCAATTATGCGAAGCGACTCAACGTCATTTATCCACTGGACGATGGTCACGGAGAGATTCGAGGATTCCGCATTCATACGGAGTACAAAGCCATGCTGAAGGGATATAATAAAGTCAGGTTTGACCCCTTTGGACGCAGAACGCGCGTGGTCATCCAAGATGCCGACGGTCGACCCATGAAAACTACCGTGGCGCAGCTCAATTTCTTCAGGTGGTGTATCCGCTGTAAAGTTCTCGAGTACTGTCTGACCCACGCCAAAGCCATCGAACGGGATATGCTGTGCAGTATGAAAGCCAAAACGGCCTCGTCATCGTCTGAAGATGATGAAGACGCCACGGAGACACGAAAGAAACGGCGAGAACTGTCCACGGCAGCCACCAAAAAACTGACCAAATCCACCATTGTCCTCACCCTCAAATTCTCTTAGACCGCGTTCTTCTGGATGTTGCATCGTGTTACATAGTATCATTCATACATATTATACACGAATAACGCACGCACGACTTTATACTCTTCGGGAATGATGTTTGTCGCCGAGGCCCCATACACGTTCTCGCTTCCCGCGACAATCTTCACGATGGCATCCCGCTTCTTCGATGCCATGGTCTCGGCCTCGCCCTCCTCAACGCCTCCGCCTTCGAAAAATTGGCCCAAGTGACACTGTTGCTTGTCTTTGGGAAGATCCGTGGCATACCCGTTGGCCCATAATTTCCAATCGGTGATCAATTGCAGAAATGCATCGTCCACGGCCGTGTTCTCGATGAAATAGATCGTGGGCGCGTAGGGAGTGCCAGAACACACATGCGTCAGCATACACACTTCCATTTTGTTTTTGTTTTTGTGCGTCACAAAACCTCCTCGCGTTAAATAGCGAACCCAGGGTACAAGGAAGAAAGCGTGAAGGGGCCACCAAAAAACTGACAAAATCCACCCTCAAATTCTCTTAGACCGCGTCCACGACACAAAATAGCCGACTGGCATCCCTTTCTGCGACGTGAACCGACGTCGTTTGGTCAGCACAAGAATCACAGAACCAAGAATGGACTGTCCCCGGCCAGTGAAATCCAAATTGGGGTACATAAACACCACTTCTGATATGTACGGTACAATCTCGTCGAAATACGTCGCGTTGAATGCTGGAATGATCATGGCAAGGACGGTAGCGTTTGGGTGGCTCTCTAAATGCGCGCGCACCCGTGCCAGTGTCTCCTTTGGACTGTTCATCACGCAACAAAAGGATACACCCGTCCCCCCGGCAAAACCGCGGGTCACGAGAGCCGGCGAATACACGGATTTGGCTTTCGCCATAATTTCTTTCATGTGACCTCCATGCCGTGGTAATTTCCAAGAACGTACACCTACTCGATGCAAGGACACGTCAGGTACGGCACGAATTTTTGGGACCCGAATGCCAGCCACCATTATGGGTAGCGGCAGCGGTTTCTCGTGTGGCGGGAATGCGATCCTGTTTGTCCACAACAGCAGGACGTTACACCCCGGCAACAGACGCTCATTAAAATACTTTGCGCCAGACCGCACTGGACCCAGCATGGCAGTGCTTCCCTTTTCGGCCAACGCTTTCTCAATCCAGTCACCCAGCTCGCGGAACGGCGGGTTCACGAAATTTCGCGTCTTCCACGACACTTTCAAACCATCAAACGTCGGGTGAGGAGGGCACGGGTCAAACGATTCCTTCCCACCCCAAAACATCTTGTCGACCAGGCGGCGCAGTAATGGCGGCGTACGGGCATTCTGATCCTTGCCGGCCGTGATCGCCTGTCGGTACATACCATTGCCAATATTTTTTTATACGTCGAATTTTCGATGCTTGACCCGGCCCTGGTTTGCGATCTTCGAGACCAATTCTTTGGGCAACCGAGGTTTCATGCGACCCACCACCGTTTCACCATGATATTTTTTTTTCAACCGTCGAATTTCGCCCCCATTTTCTTCCACTCATTGGGATCAATTTTATCACCGAATTGGTATTGCACTGGGATGAACAACGAATCCTCGGGTTTCTTGATCCCCCAAAATTTCGTCACTGCACGACTGTCCATGTCCAACAAAAATGGCTGTGGCTTGCCGTGCTTGGCGGCGTTTCTCGTGCAACACCCCCCACAATCCTTGTCCGCGCAATAATCCCCAACGACAAAATCAATTGGAGATTTGCCGTCCGCGGTAATTCGGACCTTCTTGTATTGGTAATTCTTCCAATCCCTTTCGTGCACCGCCACAATATTCACCGGGAAGTCTTGAGGAAGCTTCCACTCGTTCAGGCACCCTTTGCACGTGTTGTCGCTTGAATAAATATTGTAACTCGTTCCCGTCGCAGTGCCAGACGAGCCCGTGTATGTACCATTCATTGAAGCTGCGGCGCCCGTCGTATCACCGCCCCCGCCACCACCACCCGACTTGTTCTTCTTCTTCTTCCTCAGCCAAATAACAAATCCGACAACCGCGACGTACATGCAACTCAGGAGACTCAGGAGGCTCGCACACCCAATCAGGATCTCTTCGTTGCCCATGACAAAACCCACAGAAAAAAATATACCTCGGGGTAGTACACACATGAATGCCGGACTGATCCATCAGTTACAGCACGATATGCCGGATGCGGCGCTGGCGCTCCGGTTCTACCGCCGGGCTCATGCGGCCTACGAAGACAATAAACTCGTCGAGAAAATGCACGAATGGTACGTGAAACAGGAAGTCACCTTTGCGTCCCTGGTCAGGCATAGTATCCAGTACATCATCAAAACCCACACACGCCGCTCGACGTCGACCGAGCGGGCGCACCACGTGGTAGAGGCCGTCACGCACGGTCCTACCGCCACGAACGCACTCACGTCAAAAGAAATCAAACTTCTCATGGATTCCATCGACGATTTCATCGGCGATATGGCACGGGCGGGTCGGTATACAACTTGAGTCGTTCAAGAGCATTGCGGTTGTTCCAAGGGCTTTGACCTCGGGACTGCGAGATAGCGTTGATAATAGGAAATGCCGGTCTGCTTCCCCGATATTTCACCGCGCTGCCAAAATCGATGAATGTCACGCGGCCCGTGGAGGTATCGTACACCACATTGCCCGCATTCAGGTCGCCGTGGTGCACACCTTCTTGCACGAGCGTTTGATACGCGTCCACGATTCGGGTGTAGGCGGCGGGCGTGACTCTGGTCTCGTCCAATGTTTTCCCAGGTGCCACCTCCATCACGCTGAAAAATTCTGTCCCCACGAAACCGCCTAAGTACACTTTGGGGACATGCGCTTTCGCCCGACTCGCTGGTCTGCCGAGGAACTGCTGTACCAGGTATTCGTTGAGACATCGCGCCATGAATTCCGCAAAGGTCTCTGATTGGGGGTCGAAGATGGCGTGTTTAATGGCCAGTCGAGTCGCACCGTTGAAAGGGAGAGGCCTCGTTACCACCACGGGGTCCATATGTCTCTTCAAAGGCTTCAGAAATGCTTTGATCCGAGCGGCCGTCGCAATCCTCACGCTGCCAAAGTTGCCGGTTCCCTTTTTGGTGCCCACGGAGTTCCAAGCAATGGTCCCGGCGGTATGTGGGCGCGGCGCATTGCGGACGGCGCGCAGTTTGTGGCGGTTGACGTGCTGCCGAAGGAGTGAGATGGCCTCGTCGTGTGTCAAGTGCCGGTGCGTGTCGAGGGCTCGGAGGCGGCGGGCGATGTCTTGAAGCGCGTCGTTAAAACTGAAGACAGAGTTATTACTACTGCTTCTACTTCTACTGCTGTTGGACTTGGTTCGCCAGCTGCTTCGGCTACCGTTGCTGTTACTGTTGGTGCTGGTATTTGACCGCCAGCTGCTTTTCATTACTACGGGACAGGATTTTTTTTTCACGCTTTCTTCCGGCGTCGGTGTTCTATATATTTATCTCTAATTGCCGGTAAATTATTTTTAATTAATTTTAAAATATGGACGACGTCGAACTTTACCGCCAGCAGACTCTCTACCAATTTCTCCAGGCTCTTCGCAAAAATGAAGTCACATCGCCAACTCTGGAAATAACTGTCAATGGAATTATTTCCACACTTGAAAAAAAAGGTTTTAAAGATATGGACTACGGAGACTTTTTGAAACTGGAGAGAATGTTTATGGATTTTCCGTTATCACTGGATGGACATCACATGATACTCGCTCACCAAGAATTGGAGCGCTACATAGAATGCCTGAGATATGAATTGGAAAAGTGAGGATAATATTTGTTTGAGTAGCTTCTGATCTTTTGCTTCTGATTTTTTGTTACACTGAAAATGTAACAAAATGAAAAATGAGAAATGAGAGAACAGAACAGTAGGGGATTTTTAGAAAGAGGATCGAATATGACACGATACGGTTTCGCCGCAAACAATTTTCATCGCCTCGATTTCTTGTTCCACAAAATGATCTTCGTCATCTGCCTTTGACTTCACTTCGAGCATTCCAACCAAACCTTCATCCCGAACAAAATTCACCAGCGCGGCCAACACACGCAAATCCGTGGAAAAGGTCGCGATAGAACGGTCTAACACGTACATGAACCCCTGGCAATTTAGAGGAAAGATACGTGCATCGGAAAGCGTCATCTCCATAGAAAAAAGGCAGGAATAGTGACCGTGGCCGGCTGAGAAGGTTTTGCGGCGCTTTCCCGTCAGTTCGTTGGTCGTGTACGCATCATCATCCACGCGGTAGGATGCAGCGTCAATGTCATGAGGGTAGATGACACATTGCTGCTTCAGCTCTCGAGAGGTCTTGGAATATTCAGCATGCCAAAACGGGGGCTGGGGCCCGTGGCGAACATCGACCCGGATGGTGATCACGCCTGAAACACGGTATGTCACCCGAGGTTTGACCAAAAGACCAAGACCGGATTCTTCCTTGAGGAATGTTGCTAATGCTTTCTGAGCGTCCTCCCACGCTTTGGGAACGGCCTCGCGGACCCATTGCCTGGTCTGGCTGTCATACCGATCGTTAGAAGGCTCGCATCCATTGTCCAAAGCATCGTCAAAGAGTTGGCGATGCGCATGAAACACTGCTTCGAACGCCTCCATGAACGCACGCGCTTTCCCTGCTACGTCCTTCACCGGAGGGGTGACAGAAATATTTTCAGAGAGGATTTCTCTGGCTTTGCGGGTATAGGCTTCCATCGAATCCTTGCATGCGCTCTTCCTTTTCCTGCGCTGCTCCACCACCCGCTCGCGCAACTTGTCCGAAGCTTTCTCTTGCTTTCTATCTTCCGCGGTGTAACCCATGATTTTAATTTATTTTACGCGGTGTGCAAAACACTTTGGGCCTTTTATCTCCGATAAAAAGAAAGCGTGAAGTTCAAATTCAAAACCACCACATTTTCGAGTGTGCGAATACGTCCGAAAATGTTTGATGTTGATGTTGTCGTTTGTTTTTGTTTTGTATTTTTGTAACACACTAGTTGGAATAGGCTAAGCCGCCCATGCCGGACATGATGCGCAATACATTGTAGTTCTCAGCCCAAATGATTAAGTTACTAAGCTCTGTAGCTGATCCCAAAGTGACATCCTCGGTGGTGACGTTGCCGACGGCCGTACCAGCGGAAGCGGCCTTGAAGGTCAGGATCAATGTGCTGTTGTCAATCCTGGAGAAATTGCAAGTCGCCTGTTATGTATGACGACGCATTTATCATCTGCGTCTGGCGGACTGTATCTTGATGCGACTCGGACCTGGCTGGGGGTCGTCATCATCGCACTGCACCGGTGCAGTCTCTGAAGGCGTTCCGTGTGCTGCCAAAAAACGCACGTAGGAACTGCCCTGCGCATCGCCCATGACCGCGTCACGTTGTTACCATCGGGATGTGGCGTTACCACAGATCCTGCGCCCTTCTTTCGGAGGGGCAGTGGTAGTGACACGGGCTTTTCTTCGGGAGAATTCAAGGAAGAAAGGAAGGGGTTCACGCAACAAGGTGCATTGCGGACGACGACATCATCATCGTCGTCGCCCACTAGCGGGACGCATTGCCTCGTCCCACTCTGGCCCTTGCGTTGACCAGAAGGTTGGTGCTCAGCACTGCGGAGAGCGAAGGGGTAAATGTAGAGACCGGCGGTGGGCTTGGAGCCAGCGGTCTCGTAGGATGCCACGGCATTGAACCAAGAACCCTTCTTGGTTTGGAAACGATCCTGACCATTGAGGGTAATCTTGGCGTCGTAGAGAGGTGCGTAAGCGTCAGAGGTGGCGGCCAAGTCAGTGCCGGTGTGGAACTTGCCATGGAAAGAACCCTTGGCACCCCATGCGACGTATTTGCAGGGATGATTCAGATTCATTCTCAAGTTGAACGTCTTCTTCGCAGAAGCGTCGGGAGACACGCTCTCTGTGCTGGTTTGCACCTGGCTGATCAAATATTCGTGAGATGACTGGGCAACGATGTCGTGATCTCTTTGAAGATCACACGGACTATACCTTAGGCCCTTTCCGGTTGGCTAGACCGTCACGAAGGACCCACCTTTTCGTAGTCTCTGAACGAAAGACCGTGCCCTGCCATAGCGGGTGTAGGTCTTCCGCTGCTGATCATCCCGTACATACGACGTTGTCACGGTCAGGCGAGCATTACCACGCCCTTGACACCGGGGGTTTCCCCGCCGGGCAGCGTAGTCGTATGCTTTGGGAGTTTCCAGCAAATCAAAGGTGTCGCAGTCGTTTTTGAGGCGACCACTAGCAGCAAACTGTTTGTGTCCCCACGCGCCATAATGGGCAGGCTGCTTTTGCCGTCTTGCACAATCTAAAATTTTCCAACGGCGGCGCTCATCTGCGTCTAAATAAATATAGGTGAGCCAAAGCTCGCACTGAAGGTCGACGGAGGTGTCGATACCGATGCGTGCGAGGGTGGTGGCCTGGGCGAATTGAATGTGAAGCTTCAATTCGTGATACTGCATGGGTCTCCATGTACTATTAAGTACAGGCCCGACTGTCCCTCGAGCGAACTCTGCGGTGGCTTTGCCGCATCATCGTTCGCCGGTTGCTTTGCAGTCAGTGAAGGCAGGCGCATATACTTTGCCATAACGTACGTAGCGCATGCCCTGCGGATTGTGGATTGTGTCATCCGAAACGCCTTGTGACCATACCCGGGTGCGTTCCTTCCCGGCCCCCGACGTGTTTCCAGCGTCGAGTTGGTAGCGTCGGCCTTACCACGTTCCCGCAACTCAGCAAACCTCGCCCCATGCCATGACGGCATGAGACTAGCCACGGGGATTTGAGGACCGTGACTTTTTCGCGCTGCAGATTCCAACGCGATCAAAGGAATGGCAAGGCCAGGGTTGCGATTCCAGTAGAAGATCAAAGGAAGATAGAAGCGCTTGGTAACGCCGTCGAGGGTGTTGTCATCGAAGTTGGTCAAGCGATGATAGGCATCCTTCTCGGCATCCTTGCGGAAGAGTTCGTTGTAGAAGCGGTAGAAATCGGAGGTGATTAAATCAATGCGCTGCCCGCCAAGTTCAAGCTCAGTAGACTCGATAGCGGCCTCTGCGGGGAAGTAGGGGCTGGAATCGACGTCATTGGCGACCTTGCGCTTCAACACAATCTCCAAGTAACCAGTGTACACTAAGTCACCATTCACGGTGGTCCGTGTCTTTGAACACGGCGTCGACTGTCCCTTAACCAGGCTCGGGGTGGGTGACCCGTCGTTGCCCAGCGATTGCTTTGCAGTCAGTGAAGGCCTCGCATGTACTTTCCCATGACGTACGGCAGCGAGTGACCCTGCGGATTACCAATTTCGAGTCTCTCGACTCTCATCCGCGCGGCTTGTGACCATCTCGGAGTGCTTTTTTCTCCGCCCCCCGTCCCTTTCGATGACGAGGTTGGTACCGCGCGGCTCTTATGGCGTTCCCGCAACACGCAATCTTGCACACCTTGACGTATACACGTATCAAGCTGCACTAGCCACTGGCGTCGGAGTGAACTCCGCTGGACGCTGCAATGAGATTTCCGGCATCGTATCCAGATGGATGCCGCTCGTGGCTTTTCCTCGCAATGGTGTGATTTCACGAGATACTGTGGCGGACACGCGACGACCCCAGCCGACGGTGCCGTTAAAGACCTGACTAATGAGTTCCTGGGCAAAGGATGTGTGGCGTCTATAGACAATGCGCCAAAAAGTAATTGACATTTCCCGATGATCTCGCGAACATCGATGGACTGTGTCTCGAGCCCTCATGAGAGGACCGGTAGTCGTACGGTCTCTGAACGCCGCGTCATATGCTCTCACAGCACGTAGACAAGACGCTGCAAGTTGTTCCGTTTCGGGTCTCTGAAGACCGTCATCTCCACGAGTGTCACCATACCGAAGTGATCATCTTCGCCACCGACGCCTTTCGGTCGCCGGCTTGGTCCGTGGAGTTTTGGGACGCGTTCTTGCAAAAGACTACCTCGCAGCCGTTCCGAGAAACGGCCACTAGCTGCTGGCACGTGTTGTACTGGGGTGCCTAATCGGATTTTCCCATCACCGGAGCCCAGGCGATGACGGGCGAGCAGCTTTTCAACCCCCAATTGAAATTAAGGTGAACCAGTAAGATAAATGTCCTGAGCACCGTAAGCAACCTCTACGGTAATTGTTTTACATCGTCGTACCCTCGCTTTCGCGATATTTGGGATGGGGATGAAATCCACCCCATCAGGGAATAGGCTGTCCCTTGAGAGTTTTTGCTTCCAAAAACCCCGGCCTCCATGCAGCCGTTGAAGACGCCGGCCAATGGTCGACGCCCTGCTGATTGTCCATTGGTTCATCCTCGCACATGTCACGATCCTGGAGTGTTCTCTCCATCACGTTGGTCTCGCGACCTCACGCTGCGTCGGCGAGGCTTTAGGAGTTCCCAGCATCGGAAGGCCTGGCAATAGTCGATACTACTATCACTAGCTGCTGACCGGACGGTGACCAAACTTCCAACACCCGCCCTCGGAGAGTTGGCCTAAGTGGTTTGCCCGGAGCGACGAGACCTCTCCGAAGTCGCCCCGGCACGCAACTTTTCAGCTCGTTGCTTCGTGCTCAAGCTGCATAAGACCTCCCGCCATGTTTGGTATCCTAGAGATGAGATTTTTTTTTTGGAAAAAAACGTGTCCCGGGGTCCTGTCCTGGGCGCGCGCGATCAGCGGCGGGAGCTGTATTTTTTCCGAGACCGTCCAGGGTTCCCGAACCCAAAAAAATTCTTGGCACCACATATGGCCCAAGAATTTCGAACCTTTAAGGAGGTCCTGCAGTCGCGCGGGTGGACCGCGGCCAGGGGAGATGGCAAGCAATGCACGCATCTCCTCATGGATCGCGGGAGAGTGCACGTCCCCCTAGATCACGAGGCCCAGTTTCTTAATGAATATACAAATGCTGTCGTCAGGGACTTACGGCCCGCCGTGGTGGAGCTGCGGACGCCTGTGTTCAAGCTGTTTATGGATTTCGATATTTGCGTCTCACGGGATGACGTCGACCTGGACCCTCTCTGGGCCGTGGTCCAGGCCGCCGCAGTTGAGTTTTTCGATACCTCGTCCCACGAACTGATCATCTGCACAGCGCCCCCGAAACGCAAGGACGACGGGGCGATCAAGCGGGGATACCACATTTACTGGCCGGCGATCTACGTGAAGGATTGCCACGCCCTCGCGTTCCGAGACCACCTGATCCCCAAGCTGCGAGATGCCTTTCGAGACGACGCTGAGACCTTTGTCAACTCATGGGAAGAGATCGTTGACAAGGCAGTGTACATGGGGTCTGGCCTGCGGATGCCGTGGAGCAGGAAGTCGCCCAAGGAGGAAAGGGCGTATGTGCCGTCGGCAGTGTGCGACGACGTGACCTTCGAACTCACTCCCGTACCGCAACCTATCAAGGGGGTTGCCGCCGTTCGAGAATGGGTCCACCGCCTGTCTATTCGGACTGACGGCACCGTCAAGGCCACCCCCGTCCGGGAGGAGTTTCACGTGGAGGAACCCGAGGAGACTGCTGGCGGGAGGTACCGAGGCCGTGGAGGCGGCGGGGCGAGGGGTGTGCAGGAGTACGTGGCCGCCTTGCCAAAACTTCTCGAAGCTCTTCCGGACGAGTATTTCGTAGAATTTGGGGGGCGCGAGAACGTCCACCCGGAATCTTTTTTCAAAGCGTCCCTTGCCTCCCCGTACAGTGTTATGTTGCGCTCTGCGTGTCATTTTTGCAGGAACATCGGTCGGTGCCACAAATCCAACAACGTGTACTTTGTGGTGAGTCGAGGAGGCATCACCCAGCGGTGTTATGACGTGGAATCCTGTCGATATTTCGAAACGGACATTCTTCACGCGCTGGAAGATGAAGTCATCAATGTTTTCCTTCCCGCACACGCCACCGCCCCGCCCGTCGCCAACGCCGCAGCCCCCTTAGCAACCCTCCCCTGTCAAAAAACGAAATCTACTTCGAACCTCAGCGCTCTTCTGAGCGGGGGCGTCCGTTCGATGGCGCCTAAACGCATGCGACGCTGAATGAATGTCTTTTTTTTTGTACGTTACAATGGAATATTGCAAATTCTTTTCAATGCATGTAATAACACATTACTTTTTGCTTTTCGCGTCAGCACAGGCGACACACGTCTTCTTGTGGTTCGGCCAATCGCGAATTTGACACTTTTTGGAGCAATATGTGACTGACTTGCACCTACCGCACTGCAACAAACTCCCTTCGACGCCACAACAAAAGCACGTGTGTCGCATGTACCGGCCAGAGGGATGCGGGGCGGGAGCGAGGTTACGGTTCAACAATATGCTATCGCCGTGTGTTAGTGGGAGGGTCCCGCACGGCGAAGGGACGATACAGTCAAAGACCTGCCGCCCTCGATGAGATACTATGAAGCGGATCGCCACCGTGTGTTCAGGTTCACAGCCGATGCTTTCTGCCCACACCAGTCGATGTGCACGCTTTGAGTTCGTATAGGATTCGGCTTTCGTGGTGTACTCGAAAATATCCGTTTGTCGAAGGTCCACATCGACGATCCTCCCAGGCTCTTTCATGTGCTCAGCGGCGTATAATGCTCGAAATTGATGGCACATAAACTCGATAAATTTACGGGCCTGACGATCGGTTTTCACAAAGCCGCGGGCCTTGGCGACGGTGCATGCGATTTGGACCGCTGCCATAATTGTCCACGAGGATGGAGGTGGAATTACCGTTGGCCACTCTACCATTTCTGCGAGCTTCGGAAACATAGGGTGCACAAACAACGCAATATACGCTTGGCGTCCGAGCCCGGGTTCCGTTTTCAGAAGGATGCGCATCGGAACTTGTTTTCCCTTGAGCACCCCACAGCCATCATATTCCGACACAAACGTCTCATGTCCATCCCTGACGGTCTCGTGGTCTTCCACAAACGTCTCGGCCACGGCTTTTAAAGATTCGAGCTCTGCCAGCATCGTTTGCATCATCTCATCATTATCCACAAACCGAAAATCCACAAACGTTATCATGTCTTTATTCCTTGTAAATAAGTTCTTTGACAGTTTAAACTTTGGTAGCGATCTGAGATTTTTAATTAAGGATTCTTAAGAAAAACAGGGATCGTTTTTGTTCACTTTTTTTTAGATTTTTTCAAAATGAACGAAAAACTCAACGGCTTTGCGACAGAATTTTTACAGACGTTTGATGCCTTGGAAACTATTACGGCCGCGGCGACGCGTGTGAAGCCATCGCGGGCCACGATCACCATGATCACCTTTGTCGCCTGGCTCTCGAAACCCGTGCCGCGGCATATTCTGGCCTCTCTCGAGCGACGCAGTTCCTATTTTCTGGACAGGGGGGACGAAGCGCTGGTCAACGGCAGCGTCATGTTGCGAGACGTCAAGACGTCTGCCACCACGCAAATATTTGAATCGGGCAAAGTCCAGGTGGCAGGGTGTGCCAACCACGTGGAGTTTGCCGCATCCATTATGGAAATGTTGGAAGTGTGCTCGCAGTTCGAGGAAATGCGCGAGGTCGAAGCCACAGATTTCCAAATCCATCTCATCAATCTCAATTGCTCCTTGGGCCGAAGAGTCCGCATTGGCGACGAGTTCTTAGAATTGGTGAACAGAGACCTCGCCCCCATCACGGAGACTCGGTATGCGTGCAAACGGGAGAATTATACGCCCAACGTGATCGTCCTCCCCTCCGCTTTGGGAAACGGCGCTACGTTCACATGCAATGTCTTTGCGACGGGAAGTCTCACTATTTCCGGGAGGGTCCCTCAGGATGTCGTGGAAGGGTTCCGGTATGTCGTGACAATCTTGGAAGAACATGCAGACCACCTTCTTGCAGATCTCACCGACAAAAACAGAAAAGAAGAAGCGACCAAACGCATGCGGTCGTGGACGGAGCTTCTCAAAGTTCCTCAGGGGCTGTGTCACTCCCATCTTCCCGTGTCCCGCCTCGTCCCAGAATGCTCCTATTGCCAGCGCTACGGCAACGTGTTCGCGTCAACTCACTGACGTCGCCGGCAAAATCCGTGTGGCGTGCTGCTGTGTTGGCACACAAAATCCATGATCTGTTGCGGCGTGCGTTCGCCCTCGAACTTTGCCGTGTTGCCCGCTGCATCCAGGTACAAAATTGTCGGAAAACTTTCCACGCCCAACCTCTCGCGCACGAAAGCTTGGTGCCGATCCCCATCCACGCTGATCACGGGTACGGCGGCGCCCATAGCCTCGGCGACCTGACCCATCGCTGGCTGGGCCCTCTTACAGTGCCCACACCACGAGACGTTCACAAACAAAAGCGCAGGTCCAGTCACGGTACCGGTGAATTCTTCCATTGTCTGTACCACAATAAAAAAGTTTTTGTTATTTTAGGGTCTTGGATCTCCTGGACGGTGACGAGGCACGCTGGGAAGTTTGTTGGCCTCTGCAGCTGCAATCTTGGCTTCGAGGCGGCGTTGATTGATGAGTTTTCGTTGGTATAAATCGAGTTCACTGATGAGCGCTTTCAATGTATTAATTTTAATCCACAAATTTTGTAACTGGATTTGTTGTTCGAAAGTCAAGCCTCGAATATTTTGGGAACGCGTCTGCAAATTTACCCAACGCATTCTTTTATTCATCGCCGCGGCGTTGGCGATGCTCCTCGTGAACAAACCTTTTGCTGCATATCGCTTCGATTGTGTTTTGAGAATTCTGGTCAGTGTCATGACGTTGGACTCCAGCTCCTCGAGATTCTTTTCATACTTCTTCTTTTTTCTGTCCAAACCCAAAAAACTAAGAAACCGACTGCCCATTATTAATGTTCTTAGGCGCCGATTTTTTTTTCGACGACGTTCACGCTTTCTTTTTAAAAATTTACCCATATTTTCAAAAGGCAACGACTGTAGCGTCTTGTTTTTTTTATAATTAAACAAAAATGAAATTCGGAAATTTCGAGGTGTCTATTATTTCGAGCGACACGGACACCCCTCTCCCCGAGGTCTTCGATCCCAAAACTGGTCGGACCTACGCGGTTGCCCAATGTGACCAAAATTATAAAGTAAAACTGTCCACCGTTCTTGACAATTTTGACAAGTATCCGTATATTGCGGCCCATTTGTATGTGGACGACACAACAGTTGGCGATGGCTATATCTTAGATCGAAAGCTTCCTTCAGCAACTTTCACCGGCTTCCGCACCAAAACTTCTACCACCGTCGAGTGCGAACTGTTCCAATTCAAGCTTCCTGAAGTGGATATGAACACCGAGGCCGGTCCCTCCACGTTCTTTCGTCATGGCAAAATCACCGGCAAGTTCTACGAGGCGTTCAGGAAGGAGGAGGACAAAAAAATGGAACATGGATATCGCGATGGAGAAAGAGTGACGCATTCCAGAGAAAAAGTGCCCAAAATGCCCATGGACAGGAAGAATCCTTTCATGGCTCCTTCTCTGGTCACTGGAAGCGGTGGCATCGTGAAGCGCCCCTTACCTGTCGCTCGGAATTATAAATATCGCAGCGGGGAGTCCCTTGCGAGGTTCACTGTGTACTACGCGACCCCCATGGCCCTTCTGTTCCACCAGATTCTCAGGCGCGATAATCCAGCACATGCCACCATTTTGGACATGTTTGACGAGACCCGCTACGAACCCCCACCTCTTGAAGAGGGTCTGCAACGCCGCCTGGACGCTGCCGGTCCCCGTGACGTGATCAACTTGGTCACCGACGATGAAGAAGAGGAAGAAGTTGTTGATTTGGCCGATGATGTTGATGATGAGTTGGAGGATTAAATATCGTAATCTTTTACATTTTGCACCATGTAACAAAAATGAACTTAATATCTTTTTCAGAGAGTATTTCACAGCACAATGCCCACCACACACACACGTTCAGGTCGCCTCGTTCGCCCACCCGCCGTTCCCCTTTTCCCGCTGCCTCAGGAGGAGGAGGATGAAGACGAGTTGGAGGATCCTACCTATGAACCTTCGGATTCCGAAGAACAAGAAGACCAAGAAGATGATGAGGATTGGGAAACGGATTCCGACGACGACGAATGTCAGGAAATTTGAGTGGCCGTGGGGCAATACGCCAAGAATTTTTGACGCATGCCGGCGTCCATAAGTCCTACTTGATGTGCAGCATAACTGCGTGGGGCTTTTGACGGGTCTCCCCAGCCACTCTGAGCACAGAAATCGCCCACATCTTGTGCAGTTGGACGGCGATAGGATGTTCGAAGCTCGTCCACACAGTCGCTAAACGCCACATCCTCCGCACCGTGAGATGGCCTGTATTTGTCGCGTGCAAGACATTTCAACATAAAGCTCTTCCGCCGAAGCGAAACACCTCCCACCCCGTAAAATGAATGGGGTTTCCAGTATGGCGCTGTGGATCCAACCTCGTTTCCATACGCACACCCAATATATCCAAACCGCTGATACCGATCCGTATCGAGCATGCGGCCGCAGGGCATAGCATCCGTTTGAAACACCAGAATGTGTTCTGCGTCGATCACGTGCCAAAACTCTGGCGTTTTGAACAGTCTGTTGTACTGATCGGCTGATAAATTGTCGACGTGCAAAGGAAGGAAGACCACGCGCCGGTCGAGACCTTCAGTCGCAGCTCTGGCGTACTCTGCATTCTCTGTCCCATGTGCGACATACAACACCCAGTCCGGAGGAACCCGCTGCGAAAATTCGTGGATCACTGGACCCAGGAGTGGGTGCTCCCTTGGCTCGACAATCAACAACGCGCCGTCTGAGGAACCCAACGCTCCGTACGGCTCCCCAAACGAGACGGCGACATTTTCTTCGAAATGCGGGTTTTTTGTCAAGAAGAGGACAACGAGACTCAACATTACGAAAGCCACCACGAGCCCAAAGCAACCAACGACAACATATCGCATACCCATATCTTCGAAAAATAATATCACCGTATCATGAGAAATGAATCTCACTGGACTGCGCACGGTCGCAACGGTGAACATTGTCATCCTCGCGTTCTTCACTGTCGTATACTATGCCATGGATATGTCGCGTCATTTCAATTTTACTGCGCCCCAAGAACGTGGCAAACTTCTGGACGCTGTCTATTTCGGAACTCTCACCCACGCCGCCACGGGGCTCGGTGACGTGACGCCCAGGACCGCCTTTGCCAAGCTGGTCATCACCCTGCATGCCACGGTCGCGTGGATGTCCACGATCTTGCTCATTTTCCTGCTGTAAAAAAAATCTTTGTTGTTTCACAACCGACCATGAGTGCAATTATTGCTCCCACCAGCTTGCCCACCACAGGGACCGCCGCCGCCCCAGCTCCCGTGACCCTCACCACACCACCTCCTATTGTAGGGTACAATCCTTCTTCGGATCGTCTCGCCGACTATTCAACTGCGTTCGCCGCTCTTGCTCCCGGCGCGACTGTCGGTCCCGTCGCCGTCCTCACGCCTCCTCCAGGAGCAGTCCCCAAAAAATCCTTGTCAGCCCTCGAAATCCTCCTCATTTCCACCGCCGTCGCCGTCGGCACTATCACCCTCTGCCTCCTGATTTCCGTCCAGAATAGGCGCTAAAAGGCACGGCTTCCGAGCGGAGCTTTTGTTGGAGCAAGGAATGGGCGTCGGGCGTGTACGCCGGATTCAGCAGCGAAGGTGGGTGCGCTTCGTAATTAACTTTATAATATGCAATCATGAACAACATTAAATGATCCACGCCGCGAGTGTTGTACGACCGTCCGTCTGGTGTTTCCAGTCGAATGGTCAGTCGAGAAACTTTCGCGATGGGATGAAATGTTCGTGGTGGAAAGGGAATCACGTAGTCGTTGCGATGCTCATTGTCACCCAAAGTTCCCAACTTGACGTATCCCAGACCTGCGTGCACCTTTTGCTCCGTGAACCGTTCGCGGAACAACACTTGCTCGATTTCAGGGCACCGAATCAGCACCGCCTTCTCTCCCGTGAGATCAACCAAATTTGGCGAAGATACCCGGTACAATGGATCCGCCAAGGTGGTCGTGACGTCCACGCACAGCTGGTATCCATTCGTACCATAAGTCCACGTCAGTCCAGAATTGGCAGATACTTGATAGGTCGTTTCCCCCGTGGTTGCCTGCGCGACATACGCTGTCGTGACTTCGTTGGCGTGGATGTACAGAATATACCGCTCACCCGCCACGACTGTCCCTGCCCCGGCGTCCAGAATGGCTGTGGACGACCGTGATGGTCGCACCGTCCCTGTCGCCACCACCTCTTGCAACGCGTCTTTCAGCACCACCGACAACCGCAAGGTCGGCGTGCACCCCGGAGGATCGCAGGCCACCGTGATACTTGACACCACGCCACTCGTCGCCGCCACAAAGCTTTGACATAGCCAGGTGGTCGTGCTCAGGAGGGTCGTCGTGGTTTCTGGCAAGGGGCCTGCGAATGCTGGAGACGTCTGCGTTTCCGCCGTGCCGCGGTATGTCGTGGCCTCAAATCCCAAGGCAGTTCGGAGACCCGACGAGGCCATGTACAACGTATAGTTTCGACGCGAGCGGACGAAGCGAGCCTTGTTCGTCAAATCAAATGGGACCGTATACGGTTCAATTTGCAAACTTCCCAACAACAACTGGTTCAACGTGTCTGTCAGCTGCAACAAGTTGTAGTCGCCAGGGGGCACGGTCGCAGTGAAAACTTCCTCGTCATCGTCCAAAGAGTATACGAGAGTATTATACCCTTCGTCAATGTTATAGTGCGTTCGAGGAATCGTGGCATCCAACAAACCAAACGAGCACACGTTTCGGAATGGGGTCTGGAATTCGATCGTGTACTCGGAGGCGGTCGGATGGGCGTTCTTATCACGCATCCTCGAATCCACCATGAAGAGATAACTCTCCTGGGTTTTCATCATGCTGACGTCCTCCATACATTGGATGTCACATTTTTCTCTCGATGCTCACCCGCACGGCACCAGCGCAGACCACGCCGTCTCACGCGCGGTAGCGAGATTCTCGAGCCCTGCGGTCGCTGGGGGCGTCAACCAGGCCGGTGGATCCCACTCGGAAAAGAGGCGGGTCGTTCGAGATACCGAAAGCGTGTTGGCCGCCTTGGAACGGCGCCATGTGGCATGCACCGGTACCACTCGAGAGCAATCCACGAGCGTCACTGTGCCTGTCCGGCGGTCGAACACCACGTCTGATTTCGTCGCTGTTGTAGCGGCAAATCCAAGAATCCAGAGTGTCAACAACGCTTTTTCCACAGCGGCAAATTCGTCTATCTGCTGAAGGCGGGGAGGACGTCCCATCGCCCGGCCCATGACCACCACGCAGGCGCCTACCCGTGAATCCACGCCTGAAAAATAATATGGCGTGGTCAGTGCCGTGCCTTGGAGGGGACCGTCCAGACATTTCGACGTCGCGCGTGAAGAACGAATAGCTTTGTGAATATCCCTTGCGCGGGTGGTTGCAGCCAATACCACCGTCACTGGCACATCGGCCGGGGGGAGAGTGCCGTCAAACGCTTCGAGATCGCGGGCGAAACGGGCAAGTTTAGAGGCCGTTCCGACGCCACCGCCATCGATGTGTGCACACCGTTGGGTGGCACGCCGCACAACCCGGGGGGAAAACCCTCGGCGCTTTATGAGATATGTCCTTGCATCCATGTAGTCTCTTGCGTATATATTTTTTTAAATGTTACAAATTTTGTCTTCTTCTTCGACCGAAAAATTTTTTGTTGTACTTGGAGACGGCTTCTTCCGGCTCGAATTCCCATAAAATGTATCGCGAGAGCGTGGACGGTGCATACGGGTCCTTCCAAGACTCTCGCACCCTATGCCTCGCGATATAGGCATCGCGCTTTGCAGTGGCAACGGCATCACCGCGCGTCCGTTTGTAATAGATGTAGTCCTTGCAGCTCGCGCATCCAAAATGCCGAACGGTCCCGTTGCTAAAAATGGCCATCCGTTTTTTCCCTCGTCGCGTCGATGGTCGAACCGCCAAGAGCATGATGATTGCAGCACAAAAAAATACCATGAACATGAACAGATTCTTAAGAACGTCCGCGCACGCATCGCTCACACATGTCCTCCTCCTACGCGCAGCTGGGGCAAGACCTCTGGGTGCTCGAACATTTCTCAGGCTCAGGCTCAGGAAATCACTATTACCTGGAACTTGGAGCGCATCATCCCGAGCACGGAAGCAATACCAAGTTGCTGGAAGAGCATGGTTGGACAGGTTTGTCCGTCGACCCGTTTCCGCAGGGCGACTGGTCGACGCGACACAATCTCCTCGTCCAACACGCCGTGGCCTCGAGTCCCGTGCCCGCAGTCTTCGTGCGTGCCGGCGAACTAGGAGGGTTTCAAGGTCTGCAAGCCGAGCACATCCACCACCAATTTCCCGACAAGTTTGCCGGTGCGCAAACCACCATTGTCGAACCCTTGACCCCATCCATTCTGCTAAAACTGTACAACGTCCCGCAGTCTATCGACTATCTCAGTGTGGACGTCGAAGGCGCTGAATACGATATTCTCTCCGCTTTTCCATTCGACACTCATGCAGTTCGGCTCATCACCGTGGAACACAACTTTACCGAGAATCGAGACCGCATTCGAGCGCTGTTGGAATCAAAAGGGTTTTATCGAGAACGGGAGGTTGCTTGGGACGATTTTTACGTCTCCAATGCATGACTACTTTTTTCTGTAAACCATGACAATGGAACTGATCATCATCGGCGGCTCTTTGACGTTGTGTCTCCTGGTCATCTTCTGCGCCTGGTGTGCCGTCGTCGCTCTGCGCAATCAAAAGCGAGCCGCTCGAGAGGAAGGTCTCGCTCCAATCCGGGACAAATTGGGGGCGGAACTCCAGGGGATGACCGTGGGGGAAGCCGTCGAACATTTCAAGACAAGGTATCCCGAAATCACCGTACACATTTTACCCGATGTCCCGGATGACGGCAAAGAGTTCGACGATACCCCCAGTGGCGCCTTTTGGAATTCCAATACGGGATTTGCCGTGGTGCTGTACATGAAGCACTCGCCACAGGAACCTCTCACGCAATTCGATGTTGGGCGCGATACGGTGTGGATTGGCTTCGTGTTCTAACTCGCTTTCTTATTGGGCGGTAAGATAGAGGACACGGCCCGGCGGAGTGTGGGTACGAACCGCGTGAGGTGTCGAACCGCTCCGGGACGGGGATTCTTGGTCAGCGAGGCTATTTGCGGGGCGATATCGGCGGCCACGGTGTTGGGATCCGCTGCCAACCGCTCAAAAACAAACCGTGCCGGCTGTCCCATTCCATCCAACAACAAACGGCTCCGAAACATCCCCGGCCACACCAATCCAAAACACGTTTCGGGTTCTTCCAACGCCAAACTCTCCGTCAGCCCGACCAACCCCCGTTTGCACGCCCCGTACACCGCAAACGTGGGACATGCCTCGCCCGAAGACCCGCCCCCGGCCACATTCACCACCACCGGCACGCGGCGGTGTACGGCTTCTCGACACCCCAATGCCGTTGACGTCAGCGTTGCGTCAATCACGTGTCGTATGCCTTCGGGGGAGCGATCTCGCACCAATTCGTACCCGCCCGCATACCCCGCGTTATTGATCCAGGCGCGAATGGGACCCTCCGTCTCTGCTGCGTCCGCACACCGAGCCACCTGCACCGGGTCTGTCACGTCCGCTCGAAACGCATAAATTTCCGCCAAACTCTCGCGACGCAACCGTGCACATGCCTTCTGCAATTCCTCGGCATTTCGAGATACCAAGACCACGCGCGCCACATCATGGTGCAATACCAGTTGCCTGGAAAGAGCGTAGCCTAACCCTCGGCTGCCGCCTGTGACTACCACCGTGCCTTTCATGCCGCCTGCACACGCTGGAGGGCTCTTAAGTGACTCGTGATTCCACGGCCCGACCCGTTTTGAACTGTTGTGTTCGTTTTTCTCAATTGTTACATGGCATAATCTACGCAAATCAATTGATGAAAATGATGCTGTCAGGGTTTCCAAAGGGCACCTCAAAGACGGTGTTTAAGGGGTGACAATAGGGCGCGCTCCTGTGCGAGTCCAGGATAAAGTCCATAAAAAGCTCGAAGGCCGGCGTGTACTTCAATCCCATCTGACCGCGTTGATGGCCATCGAGGTCGATTGCCATCCGATAATACTCCGGCAGCGCGGCGGGACTGCACCAGGTCACGGTGTACCGATCGGGCTCTTCCACGGCACGAGACAGCATCTCGAGAACGCGAGTGTGCTCGGCTTTCTGGTAGCGATGCACGGTTGAATAAAGGTCTTTTTTCTCGATGACAAAATACATGGCGTTCGCTCCGGGCTGTGAAGACTGCATACCGGATAGACACAATTTTAAGGAACGGTGATATAGGAAAACATTCCTTAAATTCAGGTCCTTGGTAAAAGAAAGCGTGAAGCGTTCCTTTTTTAAAAAATTTCTTGGTAAAACTTTTATTTAAGAAGAAGTCTGTTGTAACGCTGTCGCATACTCATCAGAAA